>VTLG01006135.1_pt1 | contig 22014 bp, 20 predicted proteins | sample 4694571 | NCBI WGS metagenome assembly VTLG01 (sample SAMN12604809, study PRJNA352737) | marine metagenome | biome: ENVO:00000447; feature: ENVO:00000209|ENVO:00000569|ENVO:01000036; material: ENVO:00002151; isolation source: viral sequences binned using virsorter ... | reverse complement strand
TATATGGGCCAAAGAAGCTATCAATATCAAAGCTGATAGTTCTGGTGATACGGTAATAACTAATACAGGACTAATAAACATACAAGCAATAGGTAGAACTGATTTGGCTGCTCCTGCAGCTACTACAGGACATATTAATATTGATGCTGCTAGATATATTGACACATATTCTGCTAATGTTTCTGTGAAATCTGCTTTTAATATTGATGTTAAGGCAGGCACACAAGCGTCGAGTAATGGTAGGATTAATATAGAAACACAATCTGGTGTGGGCTTTGGTTCCGACATTAATATAAAATCTAATGCTGCGATTCAAACAGAATCTTCAGGTGATTTAAGTATTAAGTCTGGTGCAAAAATAAAACAAACATCTACTACTAATATTTACTTGAATGATCCTGTTGCTGCGAACCAAGCAGATGCAGCAGGCTCTGCTACTGTTATAACACCTACTCAAGCTACAACAGCTACAGATGCTACGGGAGCGAAACGAGCTTATATCCCCAATACTATGGAGTTGTTGTCTATTGATTTGCCTGAACCTAGACCCGCAATGGGGACCAGCATTTCAATGTTGGCCCTAAACGATAATTTAGCTGGAGGATATGGCGGAGAGAATATTCGTAACTTGCAAGATACTATTGCTAATATGCAAGATGGTACAAGTGCATATTGGACTAAAGAAGGAGTGGCGACAAGTGCAGGCAAACGCACCTATGTTACTGACCAAAGTACATATGCCTGGTCAGAATTAATGGCAGAATCAAGCACTAAAGAAACAGAGAAACCTTGGGCTGGTTATACCGGGGAATACCAGAATGTTGAACCCTTGGGTAAACCTCTTAATACTGGTAAACGAAATAATCCATCTACAAGAGCCACAGGTAATGTGGTAACAGATACTAAGTCCCCATGCTAGGAGAAAAGATATGGCAGCAGTAGCAAGAGGTGATGAGGATGATGATGTGACAACTAACCATGATTGTACGGGGACAACCAAGACAGATGGAATGTCTGTTGATGTAATAGTAAATGGCACAGGTGTACATCGTCAAGATGATGCTACTGTACCGCATCCTTATCCACCTAATCCACCTTGTGCTAATCATACTCCTACTTTAGCACTTGGGAGTACTTCTGTGTTTGCGAACGGTAAAGGTGTAGGTAGAGTAGGAGATGGTTACAGTGGAGTAAGTGATGTAATTGCTACTGGTTCTGTAAGTGTATTTGCTGGGCCTTAATGTGGTAGATTGTAATGGAAAAATTTAAAAATTATTTAAGGGAAGAATATTATAAGGACCAACTTAATGAGTGGGATCTTATTAAAGGGAATAAATCTGCAGCATCAGCAGCCGTTGGTTGGTGTGATGGTAGAACAAATCAGATTAAAAGATTTCAAACTCTTTTAAATATTGGGGTTCAGGAAAATGATAGTGTTATTGATTTAGGTTGTGGCCTTGGACATTTAGTAGAGTATTTAGAAGAAAATGGATTGAAAGTTTACTATACAGGAATAGATACAAATGATTGGGCAATAGAACAGGGATACCAATTTAACGAAGCAACATATATTCATGGAACAGCATTTGATATACAAGAAAATTATGATTGGGGATTAGCGTCTGGAACTTTTAATGTAGGATTTCCAAAGGAAGAATTAATAGAAACTGTAAACCAATTACTTTCAAAAGTAAATAAAGGTGTTGCATTTAATTTATTAAAAAGGCCTGAATGGTTTCCAAGATGGACGACCAATAAAGAAGAAACTTTAACATATGAAAATTATACTCCTGAAGAAATTAGAACCTATTTTAAAGGTAATATTTCTATTGTAGAGGATTATGGAGTTAAAGATGATTTTACTGTTTATATAAGAAAATGAAGTTGTGGAAGTGATGTCGGCGGCCGCGGGAGTGTAAGTTGTTGATTTATAAGGAGAAATTAAAAAAATGATAGATTTTGTGACTTGGATTAAAGATAGGGATGTGAGTCTTGGGACAATAATGATTGTTGCAGGAATTTTAGTATGGTTTGGAATCGCTAAGTTTGTTGGAATAGGTTTAGTGATATATGGCGTGACACAGATGTTTTGGAAGAAAGATGATAAGATAAGGGACATACATCACCACCATCATCATAATAACAACAAGAAAAAGGTAAGAAAGAAGAATGGCTAAAAGAATACACGTTCCATCTTCTATAAAACGAGATAGTATAAAAAAACGAACTTCTATAGGAGATTCTGTAAGGTCTCGGCCAAAAAATAAAAACAAAAGAAGGAACTGGAAAAAGTACAGAGGACAAGGAAAGTAGATAAATATTAGGAATGGCAACAGAATATAATGTAGGATTCACAGATGCTGAATCTGTTAATAATAGTCCACGAAGTAATTTTATATATAGGGACTTTAGTTTATTTTTTACCCGTAATCCGGTTACGAGCGATGTAGCAACGGTAACTGATATACAGGATATTAAACGAGCAGTAAAAAACATTGTTCTTTTGAATCCTGGTGAAAAGCCATTCCATCCCGAAATAGGTACAGGTGTAAGAGCTGCATTATTTCAAAATTTTACCCCACCTCTTATGCAAGCTTTAAGAGCTCGTATAGAGTTTGTTTTGCAAAAGTATGAGCCGAGGATTTCTGTAACGGTGGTAGAATTTGGTAAAGGGAATACAGCCGCTATGATGGATCAAAACGAATTAGCTATTCGTATAAATTTTGTTATTAATAACGTCCCACAACAAATAGAAGCAGTAGATATCACGCTTAAGAGAGTAAGATAATGGCAGCAGGCTTAAACACAAAAGGAAAAATGTCAATCACGGAATTAGATTTCGATTCTATCAAATCTAATTTAAAAACGTACCTCAAAGGACAATCGTATTTTACCGATTATGATTTTGAAGGTTCCGCATTAAATATTCTGTTAGATACTTTAGCTTATAATACACATTATAATGCTTTTCTAGCAAATATGTTAGCGAACGAAATGTTCTTAGATACTGCGGTCAAAAGAGATTCAGTAACCTCTCATGCAAAGGCTTTGGGATATACTCCGTCATCAGTTAAGGCGCCAACGGCTTCTCTTAAAGTGCAGGTGAATGATGCAAATACAGCAACATTAACTATGCCAGAGGGTTTTGTATTTACAACTAGTGTAAATGGTGTAAGTTACCAATTTGTAAATACCTCTGAGAGAACAATTAACCCTACCGTAGGTTTGTATGTGTATGGTAGTGATACTGTGGGTATACCTGTATATGAAGGTACATGGGTTACTAGCAAATTTACTAAAGACAGCTCAAATGTAGACCAAAAATTTATTATTCAAAATGATAATGTAGATATTTCTACATTACAGGTTCAAGTACAAGCCAGTGCAGCAGATACTACCACAACTACCTATACGCAATCAACTTCTTTGGTTAGTATTGTTTCTACCACTACTGCTTATTTTCTACAAGAAACAGTAGAGGGTAAGTGGGAAGTTTATTTTGGAGACGGTGTACTGGGTAAAGCGCTCACCGATGGCAATGTTGTTATTTTAAAATACATTGTAACGAATAAAAGTGATGCTAATGGGGCTACTTCATTTACTCCTGGTGGGAACATTGGTGGGTTTAGTGATATTACGGTTACAACGATAGGTGCTGCTTCAGGTGGTGCAGATGCAGAAACTTTAGATTCAATTAAGTATAATGCACCCTTTAGCTATACCGCTCAGAATAGAGCAGTAACGGCAGCAGATTATAGAACTATCGTACCGACCATTTATCCTAATGTGCAATCCATTTCAGTATGGGGAGGAGAGTATAATGACCCTGCGGTTTATGGTAAAGTGTATATTAGTATTCGACCCAAAACTGGTGATATACTAACAGAAGCGACAAAGAACACTATTGTAACTTCATTAGAAGATTATAATGTTGCTTCGATTACTCCTGTTGTTCTTAATCCAGAAACTACCAAGATTATTCCGGTAGTTAATTTTAAATTTAATGAAACCATAACTTCAAAAACAAAGGAAACTTTAGCTGCTGAAATAACAACAGCAATTGGTACGTTTTCTGATGACAATTTAGAAAAGCATGAGGCAATATTTAGATATTCGCCTTTTGTTAATATGATAGATGATGTAGACCCATCTATACTTTCAAATATTACAACGATTAAATTTAGTAAAACTTTTCTACCGACATTAAGTACAGCAACACAGTATACAATAGATTTTGCTAATGCCTTTTATAATCCTCATTCTGGCCATATGGCTTCTACTACAGGTACAGCGGCCGGGGGTATTTTAACATCGACAGGTTTTAAATATACTGGAGACAGTAATGTATATTATTATGAAGATGATGGTACTGGGAATGTAAAAGCTTATTATATTTCTAGTTCACAAAAAGTATATAAAGCAGCTGCGGTAGGAACTATTACCTATACTACAGGTAAAATTGTGCTTACTAAAGAAAATATTGCTTCAGTAGAAAATTATGATGGATCTACACAAACGTATGTTCGATTAACAGTGATACCTAATTCTAATGATATTGTTCCTGTTAGAAATCAAGTATTGGAAATAGATACAACTAACATGACAGTAACAGGTACAGCTGATAGTATTGCTTCTGGTTCGTCCGATGGTGGAACACAATATTCTACCAGTAGTTCTTATAGTACATAAATGTAAAAATGTCAACCTTAAAAAATAAAGTTTCTATACAGGTTCCTGGACAACAGCCTGATTTTGTCCAAGCAGAAGATCCTGATTTTTTACAATTCTTAAAAGCTTATTATGAGTTTTTAGAATCTGCTGAACTTAAATTAAAAGATTTAGGTTCTAAAGATTCTATTTTATTAGAAGAAGGTTCTACATCTTTAATAATACAAGAAAGTAAAAACAGGTATAGAACTGGTGAAGATAATACCATATTGTTGGAAGATACTCCTTATGGTGCTTTTGTAGATGGAGAAACTATTACAGGACAAACATCAAAGGCAACAGCTGTAATTAGGGTACAAGATATAAATGTAGCATCAAGATTGTTTATATCGTCACAAAATAATTTTATCTTAGGTGAGGAAATTGTTGGCGCTACGTCTAATGCTTCAGGTTATATAGACACTTATACCGCCAATCCAGTCCAGAATATAAGCCAACTATTAGAATATTTTGATGTTGATGATACCATAGATAGTTTCTTTACTGAGTTTAAAGAAGCGTTTATGAGGACTATTCCTAAACGTCTTACAACTGGCCTTGATGAAAGAAATCTTTTAAAGAATATTAAAGACCTTTATCGTGCAAAGGGTACGAGAAAAGGCCATGAGTTATTTTTTAGAATACTTCTTAATGAAGACGCTGTAATAACTTATCCTACTAATAATACGTTAAGGGTGTCTGCTGGTAAATGGTCCGATGATACCATATTAAGAGTTGTTGCTATTAATGATACGTTGTTAATGGAAGATTCTTCTGCTTCTAATGGTGATATATTCCCATTAATGGAAGATGGCTCACAAATACTTTTACAAGATAGTCAAGCAGGTACAGACCGATTATCTAGATTAGTAGGAAAAACTATTACACAAAGGGCAGTTATTGATTTAAGTATTCTAACTGGCGGTGCTTATGAAAATGATGGTTATTCTGTTATTAATAAAGCAACGGCTGTTGTAGATAGCATCTATCAATATCAATTAAGTGGACAAACAGTAACAGAATTTATTTTAAATCCTGGTAGTATAGATGGGACCTTTTTTGTTGGACATAACATTACTGGTCCAGATAATACTAATGCTGATGTAACATTGACAGCGAAAATTATTAGCATTGTTGATAATGCTAGTATTAGAGCAACTGATTTTCAATCTAGTCAATATTTTGTTACTACGGATCCAATTACAGTTTCAGCAGACACAGGTAATGATGCTGTAGCGTCAATAGAAAAAGTAACGTCTGGTACTATTTCTAATATTGTGGTAGATGCTGGAGGTAGTGGATATTCTGCTGGTGACCAATTAGTTGTAGATAATAGTAATACTAATGGTGCAGAATTGGCTGGAGAAATTTCCTTAGTCAATGGTGGTTTTGCTCCTGAGACAGGTACACTTTCAGATGAATTTAGAGTTACTTTAGAAGATGGAACACCTGGTGCGCCAGGTGAAATTTTACTAGAAGAATCGTTTATAGATTATGAATTGCCGACAGGTGTTTTGCATATTGGTGAAACTATTACAGGTCAAACCTCCGGTGCAACTGGTACAGTAGTGCTGTTAAATTTAGATATTAAGCAAATTGTTTATAACGCTGGGTCTGGATCATTTACTCTAGGAGAAAGAATTGTAGGAGGTACTTCTGGATATAAAGTAACCATTTTAACTAATTCAGTAAATAATTTTGTTGCTAATGAAGAAGATTTGGAAATGGTATCTACTGATAGATTTACTTTAGAAAATGAAACCGTTTTAGGAGATACTTATTTAGGCGCTTCAATTGCTCAAGAAAGTGGAACGGGAACAGGAGATATCACAGATGTTAGAGTTACTACTGAAGGTTGGGGTTATACTTCTCTACCGACTTTAACTATTACTTCAAGTGGTACAGGCGGTAGTGTAAAAGCAAAAGGCACCAATGTCGGCACAATTCAATCTATACAAATTATTGACCAAGGAGCTCATTATACTGACCAAGCTTCTTTAAAATTCTTGACTACTACAAATTTTCTATGCACATTAATTTCAGGAATATTTACAGTAAACGAAACTATTACGGGCGGGACATCAGGTGCTACTGGTCGTTTTAAGAAACAAGTAGACGCTGTTGGTCTGGTAGAAATGGATCAATTAAGTGCGACTCCCTTCATTGCGGGAGAAACCATTACTGGCGGTTCGTCATCTCAGACCGCTAAAATAAATTCATTTACAAAAACTAATATTCCTGCTACGATAGGGACTGTAGTTGACCGAAGTGGTCGATATATTGGCCAAACAGGGTTTCTGGATGATCCTTCACAAAGGGTTATTGATAGTTATTATTACCAAGATTATTCTTATGTTGTAAAAACTGCATCCTCTATTGTTGATTGGAGAGATGAATTATTAGCGGCAGTCCATCCTGCAGGTTGGGCTTTATTTGGCCAAGTAGATATTGGAGGTAACGCTCCGGCTCTGGGCTATCTGGCTAATATTACTTCTGTCAGTGGACTTGGGCCAGTTTATGGCATGATTTGGAATGCTTTAATTGGCAGACGTTTAGGCACATCAACCCAAGGGCCTCTCAACCCAGCTCCAATGGCCGAGGCAAATGAACCTGAAGATAAAGCCAATCTTTATAATCCAGCTCTTAAAGTAAATCCAGGTACTGCATTTACAACATACGAAACTATTACAGGCGGAACATCTGGTGCAACAGCTATTGTAGTGGCAGATGTAACTAATGAAGCCGGAGTTCGTATTGTAACATACGAACAAGGTTATAATCAAGGTATATTCCAAGCTGCTGAGGTTATAACAGGATCTAGTAGTGGTAGAACAACTACTATTGCTGAAGTTTATGGTTTGCGTGGTAAACGTGAAGTAACTTTGACTCAGAAGTTAGAATTAAGGATGCAAATGGGCCCGAAGGGTAATAATGCTGTAGGGCCTCCGAATTTAGGAGACTTGAATAGGTTTATGTTTGCTCAAAGTATGATAACGTCTGATACTTCAACCTATACGTTTAGAAGTCATAATGTATATGTTGTAGGAATTCCCTATAGTGCATTAAGCAGTGGTATTGATTCAAGTCAAACTACTATAGGTGTTGCTACTATTACAAACTATCCTACTTCTGGCACAATACAAATTGGAAGTGAATTAATAGATTATACAGGAGTATCAGCTTCTAATTTTACTGGATGCACAAGAGGCGCACATTCAACCACAGCCGCAGCACATTTATCAGGCGCTATAGTAGATGCTGTTCGGTGGGCCCAAAAACAGAATGAAGTACGACCGGGGTATCGTATAGATGATTGGTTAACTGATTATCAAGGTACCGCTTTAACAATTGGAGATATTACAAATTATCCCAACAGAAAAAACGATATTAGTCCTCCTATAGAGGTGACGATTTATAAGACTTAGGCAATCGTTATAAATAATAGAGATAAATATTCGTAGGAAATAATGCTATGGCAGCTATTGTAACACATCAATTTAGACTTAATAATTCGGAACAGTTTTACGAGTCATTTGCGGAAGCCAGTACCTCATACTATTTGTGGGTAGGCAGGCCGCAACCTTTTACAACCTCAACAGGTGGAGGTACAGATAGTGCGCCACCTACACCTTTAGATAATATTGTCGATGCGTATATGTATTATCGGGATATGCTTGCGGCGAAACGGGTAACATCAAGTGACCGAGATTATGCTATTCCAAGACATGATTGGACGACAGGTACAGTTTATGACTATTATCGTGGCGATTACGGGGCTACCGTAAATGGTGCTACAGTAACGACGGTGGCTGGTGGAACAGATATGTTTGCAACGTCTACAAAAATGTATGTTAAAACTACCGACAATAATGTATATAAGTGTATGTGGAATGATGGTGCTACTGCTTCTACAGAAATGCCGAGTGGTACTACAAATAATGAGTTTACTACTAGTGATGATTATGTGTGGAAGTATATGTATACTTTAACCACTACACAATTAACAGATTTTCTTACTACAGATTTTATGGCTGTTACTACAAACGCTACAGTGGCAGCTGCGGCAGTTGATGGTGCTGTAAGACATTATAAAGTTGAAAATGGCGGAGCAGGTTATAATACAGCCACATATAGCACACAAACATTACGAGGGGATGGGTCAAGTGGTACATTTACCGTCGTAGTAGATGGTGGCGCTGTATTAAGTGTTACAGCGGTAAATGCTGGAACAGGATACACATTTGCAGATTGTGATATAGACGCTATCTCTGGTATAGGTACTCCTTCTACAAGTGCTATTGTAACTCCCATTATCGGGCCCAAAGGTGGCCACGGTTCTAATGCTATCTCGGAGTTGGGTGGTTTTTATGTAATGACTAATACGACTATTGCTGGGACAGCAGGTTCTGGTGATTTTGTAGTGGGTAACGATTTCCGCAGAGTTGGGATGCAACTTAACCCTTATAATTATGGAACTACTACTATTGCAACAGCTGATACTCTTAATGCTTTGAAATCAGTTACGTTTGCAGCTTCACCTACACCTGGTACGTTTGTTAATGATGAAGTTATTACAGGCGGTACTTCTGGCGCTAAAGGTTTGGTGGTAGATTGGGATGCATCTACAAGGGTTTTGAAATATATTCAAACACAATGGACAGGTATAGATGCAAATAAAGACTTAACTGCTTTCGCAGCTAGTGAAGTTGTTACTGGTGCTACATCAAGTGCAACGGGTACTGTATCTTCATTAGGCAATCCTGAAATAGATTACTATTCGGGCAATTCAATTTATGCAGAAAATAGGGTACCTATTACGAGAGCGGGTGACCAAACAGAAAATATCAAACTGATAATCGAGTTCTAAAAGATGCCAGCAAAAACAGATTTTAATGTATCGCCGTATTGGGATGATTGGTCCCTAGATAAAGATTTTTATCGTGTATTATTCAGACCGGGTTATGCTGTACAAGCTCGAGAATTAACCACACTACAAACTATTCTACAAAACCAAATTGAGCAATTTGGTAATCATGTCTTTAAAGACGGAGCTATTGTTATTCCAGGTAGTGTAGGATATGATAGTAATTATTATGCGGTAAAAATACAACCAACCCATAGTAGTGGGACAGTCAGTGATTATTTAAATCAATATGCACCCGGATATCCTACTGCGGATTCAGTAGGTGCTATTATTACAGGTGGAACATCAGGTGTTACAGCTCAAGTTGTAGGGTATGCTGTAGCAGATTCTAGTACAGGTGATCCTGATACTTTGTTTATTAAATATCTTACTACTAATACGACAGATAATACAACTCAAACTTTTACTGATGATGAATATATTTCCGCAAATAGGGCAATATCGTCGTATGCTGCCGACGTAGCTTCTGCTCAGTTACAAGCCACCAGTGCAACAGCAACTGGTTCTGCGGTTAGTGTGCTTGCAGGTATCTATTTTATTCGTGGATTTATGGTTCAAAATAATGCAGAGACCATAACTCTTGACAAGTATACAAATACACCTTCTTATCGAATAGGTTGGACAGTAACCGAAACATTGGTTACCCCAGAAATGGATCCTAGCCTTTTAGATAATGCACAAGGCTCATCTAACTATGCTGCGAAAGGTGCCAACCGATTTAAAATGTCGTTGGCTCTTACAAAGAAAACTTTAACTACGACTGATGATAGTAATTTCGTAGAATTGGCAAGAGTAGAAAATGGAGTCCTTGTAAACAAAATAAAATATACCGAATATAGTATTATAGAGGATATGCTCGCTCGCAGGACTAATGACGAGTCGGGTGATTATATTACTAAACATTTCGATATAGAAGTTAGAGAAAATCTAAACGACGGAACAAACCGAGGTATCTACACAGCCGCAAATGGTGGTGTAGAAACAAAAGAAACATTTTCTATTTCTCCAGGCAAAGCTTATGTAGATGGGTATGAAGTCGAGCTTCAAGGAGCCTCTTATGTTAATTTTGATAAGGCTCGTACAAGTAGAAATGTACAAAATGATACCGTACCTGCTAATTTAGGTCAGTATGTAGAGGTAACTAACATATATGGTCAACCTGACATTACAGAATCAGGTTCTACCTTAGACCCCTTTAAAGAGGTTAAACTTTACGACCAACAGACATCTTCAAGAGGTTCAGCTGCTGGTGCAAATATTGGATATGCTCGTTCTAGAGCTTTTGAATATTCTTCAGGTGTCGTTGGTACTGCAGCAATATATCATCATTACTTGTTTGATATTACCATGTTTACTACTATCGTGGTGAGTACTAGTCCGTATGCTACATTAACAGCAGGCGCTTTAGTTACAGGTTCAACCAGTGGCGCAACAGGTTATGTTGTCGCTGCGGTTAGTTCTGGTTCTCAAATCCAATTAATGCAGGTTCAAGGTGCCTTTTCAATAGGTGAAAATTATACGAGTAGTGTTTCTACTGATACGGTAAGTGGAACGATATCAACTATCACACAAAAGAATTTTGCTAGGGATGTAAAACAAATTTTTATGGACACCTCAGCAGGTGGTGCCATAGATTATACAGGAGATGTTTCATTAACAGAAAATACAACCCTAGGAGGACAAGTTAGTTGGGCATCTGCTACCACAGTTACTGGCCTTAATACAACTTTTACTTTAGATTTGGTTGTGGGAGATATTGTAGCTTTTCCGAGTGGCGCTTCTGGTGCTTTAGAGGAACGTAGTGTTCTAGCAGTTACTAATGATACAACTATTAGTATAGATGCTGTATTAAGTAATCCTATTACCAATGTCAGCGCAACACGAAAACGTGGTAAGATTCAAGATGAAGAAGAAGTTATTTTGGTATATAAAATGCCAGAAGATAATGTCAAGACTCTTTTGGATAGTGGCGGTAATACAGATACAAGTTTTAATTTTAGAAAACAAATTACCGGTGTCACTACTAATGCTTCAGGTGTTGCTACATTCACAGTACCGTCCGGACAGACGTTTTTAAATCCGTCTGTAGGTAGAAACTATGCTTTAACTATCGTCGTTGCTGGGTCTGGTACGGGCGCTGTAGGCGATGTTGTAGACATAACTAGCACCGCAACAGGTACTGGCACTACGACTCTAACTGTAACAGACTTAACAATTTTGGGTAATGCAGCTACTGTAGAATTAATGGCAACTATTAAAGTTGCTATTTCTACACAAAAAACTAAAACTGCTCAGAAGATGACTACCAAAAATATTCAATCGCATACTGGAGGCGGTACCTATCAACAAATATATGGCGAAAGAATAGAAGATAGAGAAATATCATTATCATATTCGGATGTTTATACATTACACGCTGTATATGAATCTACGAGTAATGCAACGGATGCAGTTGGACCTACTTTAACAATTTCAGGTGCATCAGGATCCTTTACGGTAGGAGAATTAATTACTGGTTCTGCTACTAATGCTACTGGTAGAGTTATTGGTGTTGCAGGATCTACTCTATCATTTGTAAAGGTTGAAGGTACTTTTAGTACTACAGATAGAATTACTGGTGGAACATCGGCAACAACAGCTTCACTTACTGCTACTACTTTGGGAGATAGTGTTGTAACCTCTCATTTCCTATTAGATACAGGCCAACGAGATTCTTTTTACGATGTGGGTCGTGTAGTTCGTAAAGCAAATGCACAAACGCCTACTGGTCGTTTGTTAGTTGTTTATGATTATTTTACTCATGGTACTGGGGATTATTTCTCAGTAGATTCTTATACTGACCAGGTAGAATATAAAAATATTCCTGAGTATGAAGCATCCAAGATTGATACGGAATCACGAGCTCCTAAGGGGCTTTATCAATTACGAGATTCGTTAGATTTTCGTCCCGCAGTTAAGAGCCAAACTACACCAACCAAATCACCTTTTGTTTTTGATATAAAGAACTTTGAAGATGCTGGTGCTACAAATGGTAACTTAGTAGAACCTGATGGCAGTATAACTTTAGATTTTGATTTCTACCTACCTCGTAAAGATTTACTTTATCTTGATAAGTTGGCTAATTGGATTGTTGTACAAGGCACACCGTCTGACCAACCCATTTGGCCTGCAACTGAAAATGCTAATATGCTTATCGCTAAGTATTCTGTTCCGGCTTATACTTTTGAGGCGAAAGATGTAGAAGTTATTTACCAAAAGAATAAAGGTTATAAGATGGAAGACATTGGTAATCTTGAAGAGCGGATTGCAAAATTAGAATATGCAACCAGCCTTGGATTACTAGAAAGAGAAACCGATTCTTATATGATTCTTGATGGTGATGGACTTAATAGATTTAAGTCTGGGTTTATAGTAGATAACTTTGTAGGCCATAATGTGGGTAATAGTCAATATCCTGATTACCAATGTTCCGTAGATTCAGGATTAGGGCATATGCGTCCTGTAGGCATTCAACGTATTGTAGAATTGGAAGAAGAAAATACTACCGATGCTCAACGTACAGCTGACACCTATACAAAGACAGGAGATTTGATAACATTACCTTATACTGAAACTGACCATCTAGTTCAACCTTATGCGAGTCGAGCTGAAAGTGTTAACCCATATAGTGTAACTCAGTGGATTGGTAATCTACAATTAAGTCCTGAAAGTGATATCTGGATGGATGATACTCGTATTCCTGCAATTACAATTAACGTCGAAGGTAACTATGAACAGATGCTTCGTGAGCAAACTGAAGCAGGTGCTTTAGGAACAATTTGGAATTCTTGGAATACAACTTGGTCGGGTAACCGTAGAAGTTGGACGTCAGAAAGGTCGTCTGGCCAAATTTGGGGTTCTCAGGGTTGGACCCAAACAACAACGTCCGTAGATATAAGACAACGACGGACTGGTTCAGAAACTAGGTTGGTAGACCGTATAGATAACATTAGTGCAGGAGACCGAGTCACTAATATTGAAATAGTACCCTGGATTAGAGCCCGTAATGTAGATTTCGTGGCCCAAGGGATGAAACCAAATACGAGGGTATATGCTTTCTTCGATAAGGTTGATGTAAATTCAAATACTAAACCTACAGGCGCTACAGCTCAGAGCACTACCCTTACTGCTAATCTTGCAAAGGCAGATACTACCATAACTGTCGCATCTACTACAGGTTTTCCAACAACAGGAACTATTGCTGTAGGTAACTTATCAGAATCAGATCCTTTTGGACCAGGTTTTATCACAGCAGAAGAAATTACTTATACAGGCAAAACAAGTACAACATTTACTGGCTGTACCCGTAATGCTAACTTTGTTTTAGATGAAGCTAAAAATTGGTTGAGTACTACTCCAGTAACTGACCAAATATATGGCGGCCAGCTTATTACTGATAATATAGGTACCGTTAATGGTCGTTTTAGAATACCCAATACTGCTTCAAAACGATTTAGAATTGGACGCAGAAGTTTTAGACTTACTGATAGTTCTACTGATAGTCGAATTGCTGGTTTTGTTAATACATCAGCTGAAAAAGAATATCAGGCTATCGGACACGTTCAGACTAAACAAGAATTAATTATGGCCACTAGAAATGGTCAACTTGGAACTCGTACTGTAGAGGAGACAAGAGAGTTTACACAAATAACTAACCAAAGACAGGCGGGTGGTTGGTATGATCCTCTTGCACAAACTATTATGTGTGATAGTGATGGCGGTATGTTTATTACAAGTGTTGATTTATTTTTCTCACACAAACATACTTCATTACCAGTTTGGGTAGAAGTTAGAACAGTAAAGAATGGTTATCCTACTCAAGAGATATTACCTTTTGGAGTAAAACAATTAGAGCCCGCAAGTGTCAATATAAACCCAACAGATGGAACAACTGCTACTAAATTTTCATTTGATGCTCCAATTTATTTACGACAAGGTAAGGAATATGCCATTGTTGTAGCTTCTAATTCACCAGACTATAAGATTTGGATATCACGATTGGGCGAAACCGATATAGGTGGAGTAAGAGCCATTACTACACAACCTACCTTGGGGTCTTTGTTTAAATCTCAGAATGCTTCTACATGGACAGCATCACAGTATGAAGATATGAAGTTTACATTACGACGAGCTAAATTTACAACGGGTACTACAGGACAATTTAGTGTAGTGAACCAAGCGATGACTGTAGATAATGGTTATATACCTGTATTGCCAAGTAACCCAATAGAAGTGGATAGTACCGTTGCTAATAAAGTTAAGGTGAATTTTATCAATCATGCTAACTATGATGTAGATAGTTATGTTATACTATCAGGTGTTAAATCTAATGTTGGAGATACTGCTTTGAATGGTGCTATAACGAATAGTGCTACAACCATTACTTGTGATGATGTTACTAATTTCCCAACAGCGAGTACAGTTAGGATTGATGATGAACTTATTACCTATACAGGTAAAACAGGCACAACACAGCTAACAGGTTGTGTAAGAGGCACAGTTGATGGTGATGGTACAAGTACAACAGCGGCTGCACATGATGATAACAGTATAGTTCAACTTTATGAATTTGCTGGTATTCCTTTAATACAAATTAATAGAACTCATGCAGCTATTACGGATGTAGAATTAGACAGTTTTACTATTGCAACTACTACAAGTGCAACATCTACAATAACAGGTGGAGGAGATGCTGTAAGATGTACTAAGAATATTCCTGCGGATGCGATGCAACCTACTGTCCAATTAATGGAATTGCCTAATACAACTGCTACAGCTGTTTTACAAACAACTACGGGTAGAAGTGTAGCATCTACAACACAAAATGCTTATACGCTTACTTCAATTACTAGTGCTATAGGAATACCATTAAATGAGGATTATTTCTTTAGTGCTCCTCAATTGGTTTGTTCACAAACAAATGAAACAAACCAAACTACTCTAAATGGTAAAAAATCTTTAAGGTTATCAATAAACATGACGAGTACAGTAGATAATGTGTCTCCTGTTATTGATACTCAGAGAATGGGTATGATTTGTGTCTCTAATAGATTAAATGAAGTTAATCAAGCTAGTGATACAGGAGCTTTAACCAATTATACTCCAATAACAGATGCTTCAGGCGATAATAATAAAGCCATATATTTGACTAAGAAAGTGGCTTTGGCTCAAAATGCTACGGCTATAAAATTATATTTAGATGCAGTAGTGATGGCAGAAGCAAAAATGAAAGTGTTATATAAAATCCAACGTGTAGATGAAACATTACCTTTTGATGATATTGCATGGACTTTATTTACTGGATCCGGTGGGACCGCTGATGGATTGCCTAATCCGGCTGTTTTGGTTTCTAAGAACCGAGAAGACTTTAAAGAATACAAATATCTTGCCGGTAAAAAGGAAGATGGTACGGGTACAGCATTAGATGAGTTTGTGGCATTTGCTGTTAAGATAGTATTACAAGGAACAAATTCAAGTCTACCGCCCATGGTTAAAGATTTTAGGGCGATAGCATTAGCAACATAATATGTTTAGTGTAGAGGATAGAGTTGATTTAAAAAGAGATCCCAATTCCGGCGCTATTATAAATGTAGACGGGGATGGATATAGGTCAGCAGTTAATGCTAGTAAAAAAAGAGAAGTGGCTAGAAAACAATTAGAAGACAATACAAACGATATAAATAGTATAAAAGGAGAATTGTCCGAAATTAAAATGATGATGCGGCAATTATTGGGGAGTTTAAATAACGATGGCAGATAGAGAAGTCTTATCAACCGATACATTAGAAACATTCCGAACTACTTATAATAGTACTTCGGCCGATGTTGGTGATATGGGAGCAAAGACTTTCACTGAACCAGATTTAGTGGAAGCTGTCAATGCATCGTCATCGAAAGGATTTACTATTGCTATGGCAGTAGCATTAGGATAAGGTAAAGAATTATGGCAAATGATTTTAAAAGCGTAGCAAAAACTAATATAGCGATAGACAGTGGTACATTTGATACAATGTATACTGGTCTTTCAGCGAAGGAAACAATCCTTCTAGAAATAGATATGGCTAATACAACAACAGGAGATATTACTGTTTCTGTAAAATTAGCTAAGAGTGGAGGAGATACTGTTTTCTTAGTTAAGGCTGCTCCAATACCTGCGGGCGGTGCACTAAAAGCAATTAGTGGACAAAAGATAGTAATGGAAGGAAGTGATGTTTTATCTGTTGCAGCAAGTGCCGCAAGTTCGGCTGACTGCCTAGTATCATTTTTAGAGGACGTCTAATATGTCAGGAAGTTATATTGGTCATGCTGATGCTGAACGAATCCAGATAGATGATGGTTCAGTAGACGGCGGAGCATTAAGTCTTACTAGTCAAGCTCAAGGAACCATTATGTACTATAATGGTACTAATTGGGTTGTATTGGCTCCAGGCACAAGTGGTGATGCCTTAAAAACTCAAGGTGCAGGTGCTAATGTGGTATGGGGTGCAGTTTCATCTACGGGCGATTTTGCAAATGGCGGTGATACAGCTGCGGCTAATAGGACATTGGGCAATAATGACAACTACTCCATGGGCTTTGAAACTAATGCAGTCACATGGTTAAACATTAACACAAACGGAATTCCTTTGACCACAGGTGGTCTTGGTGCGAATAGTGATACAGCAGGTGTTTCTTCAACATTAAGTTCTGGTATAGATGCTTCTGTTACTGCTATTCCTTTGGCCGCATTAGATAATTTTCCTACTGCAGGAACAGTGCTAGTAGGAACAGAAGAAATTACATACACTGGTAAGTCGGCTGCTACAGGTGCAGGCAACTTGACTGGTGGGACGAGAGGAGCTAACAGCACAAGTGCAGCTGCTCATTTAAGTGCCGCAGCGATAGGGATTGTATTTACCACTCCTGCAAATTATAATGCTGTTTCGGGAGGCCCAGTTGGTGTGGCAGCCGGAGCACAAATCACAATAGGTACAGATGCAACTTGGACGATAGTATAAATGAGTAAATTACTAGTAGATGAAATAGGCGGAAATGCCGGGGCTGCCACCGCAATAGCAAGCGGCAAAACAATTTCTGGTACCGCAGCACAGTTTACAATTACAGGTGGATCTTCGGGAGAATTTTTATCTACAGACGGTTCTGGTGGATTATCATTTGCTGCTGCGGCTGCTGGGTTTAATGATGTAGAACCTGTTACTGCAACAGGAGTTTATACAGTTCCCGCCGACATTACAAAACTTCTAGTGATTATCACTGGCGGTGGGGGTAGTGGTTCAGCTGGCATCTCAGCAACTGCTAATGGTGGAGGCGGTTGTTCTGCTGGTACCGTTATTGCAAGGGTAACAGTAGTGCCGACGGATACCATAACGATTACAATAGGAGCTGGCGGTGCTCAAACTGCCAATACCACCAACACAGTTGGTAATGTTGGTGGTGACTCGACATTTGCCCATACAAGCGGTAGTGGATCATTTGACACAATCACCGCCCCAGGCGGTAGGGCTGGCGTGTTGTATAACACAGCTACCGCCGACCCAGTCGCTCCGACAGTAGGAGCATCAAACTCGGGGATAGCCATCAAAGGCGGTACTAGTGTCGATCAAGGAGCCGCCAGTTTTTGGGGTCAAGGTGGGATGCAAGGACTACCAAGTATAACCACTTCTAAAGTTGGCGAGGCATTTGGTTCTGGTGGCGGTGGGGGAACTTATACCGCAGGATTATTCTATGGCTCTGCTGGTGGTGCTGGGGTGTGCTTCATAATGGAGTTTAAATAAATGAGTAAAGTATTAACAAATGAAATAGGATCCTATACAGGAACCGATGTTGCTGTAGAAACCGGCAAAACAATTTCTGGTACCGCATCACAGTTTAAGATGACTGATGTGGTTCAAGGTGATGTCCTTTATGGTTCTGCTGCTGATACTTTATCCCGATTACCTGCTGGTACATCAGGACAAGTTCTTGTTTCCGGAGGTGCAGGTGCTAATCCAAGTTGGGGCAGTGGCGGATTATTTTCAGCTTATGCGATCCTTGCAGATCATAAAACAACCGGCACAGATGGTGGTACCTTTACTCAAGATGCTTGGCAGACTAGAGATTTACAAACGGAAGTGTATGATGGTATTGGTATTACCATATCTTCAAATGAATTTACGTTACCGGCCGGGAATTATTTAATTGAATGGCAAGCTCCGGCGTTTAATGTTCGAGCGAATCAGAGTCGTTTATACGATGTAACAAATACAACAATTATCGCCGGAGGAAGTTCGGAGTATTCTAGAAACCCAGAGATACACGCAGGCGGCAATGTCTCTAATAAATCTTTTGGTATGGCCCGAGTGACACCTAGTGTCTCAACCGCTTACAGAATAGAACATTACTGCGAATTAACTCTTGCAACCTATGGTTTTGGAGATGCGACGGGGTACGGACCAAACGAGGTGTATACTCAGGTTAAAGTGTTTAAGGAGTCATAAAAGAATAAATGTCACAAGTAAAAGTTAATTCAATATCAACCTGGACAGGGAATGATGTCACTATAGAAACAGGCAAAACCGTTTCTGGAACCGCATCACAGTTTAAAATGACTGATGTGGTACAAGGCGATGTCCTTTATGGTTCTGCTGCTGATACTTTATCACGATTAGCTCCTGGCACAGCGGGTCAAGTATTACAAACGCAAGGTGCTGGTGCTAATCCAGTGTGGGCTGATTCAACATTAGGTAAACGTGCCGTTATTTGCGATCAACGAGATAGTGGTGTTGCTGGAGGGACTGCAACTAGTGGCTCTTGGGAGATCAGGACGCTACAAACCGAAATATATGATGACATTGGAATCTCTATCGCAACCAATGTCTTTACACTTCCCGCTGGAACTTTTTACATACACTGGACTGCTCCTGCTCGTGGTGTGAACTCCCACATGAGTAGACTTTATGATGTAACTAATGCTGCTGTTGTCGAGTACGGGACAACCGCTCTCGACGCTGCTGCGCCCTATGATAACAATAATACAACCATTGGTTATGCAAAAGTAACCCCAAGTGTTGCAACTGGTTATCGTATTGAGCATCAAGTGTACACCACGGTAGCGAGTTATGGGTATGGATACCCTGCCAGTTATTCGGTAGAGAAATATACCACCGTAGAAATTGAGCAGTACGCATAGGGAAAGAATAAATGAGCACATTAAAAGTAAATACCATTAGTCCTGAATCAGGTACTTCGATTAGTGTAACAGGAGATATTGCTTATAGTAATGCAAATACTAAATATCTTTCTAACCCAAATAATTTAACAACTAGTGTTTCAATAGACTATGGTTCAACACATAATTTCGCTGTTATTGGTCCTGTTACAGTAGAAGGTGCTTCTGTTACATGGACAGTTACTGGTGGAACGGTAAAAATAATCTAATAAATATTCAAAGATATGAGTAAAGTATATACAGATAATATAGAGAAGCGTACAGGTGGCGCAGCAATTGCTGTACCTGCATCTGGTCAATGGATTGATTTAGCATCAGCGGCACAAGGTGATGTTTTATATCACAATGGAACCAGTTATGTAAGATTAGCTCCTGGTACCTCTGGACAAGTTCTTACCTCAGGAGGTGCTGGTGCTAATCCTTCATGGACTACTACGGGTGGATTAACTCAGGCAAGTACATGGAGATTACATACAAGTTTTACAGGCACTGGCGATATTGTTACTAACCTTGAAGCTGTAGATGCTCCTGTTGGATTTGGAAGTTTGGGGAGCGCTATGGGAGAGACATCCGGGATATTTGATTTTCCAGTAACCGGAATGTGGCTGGTAAAAGGACATTTTTATTACTGGCAAAATGGTAATGGTGGTAGTTATTTTGGTACTGGACATATGTATACTACTACAGATGATTCTACTTACGCAGAAGCGGCTCAGTGCCGAACTAGTGATTACTATAGTGCTTATGGTTCTATGACTGTAGAGTATATTTTTGATGTGACAGATATAGCGAATTGTAAATGCAAGTTTAGTGTTACACAGGGTAACTCAGCGGCCCAAGTTATAGGTGATACTGGTGTAAACAAAACTTACTTTACGTTTCTAAAATTAGGAGATACATAATGCGTCCAGAACATATAGAAGATGTCTTACTGACATTACATTCTGGTCAATGGTTTGGTTGGTCAGATCCAACTAATAAAGTGTATGCCAATCTTGTCATACATAGTGCTGATGCGAAACCAACTGAATCAGACTTAACTACAGCACTTGCTTCTCAACAGACAGCATTTGATGATGCCGCAGCTGCTCAAGTTACAAACAGAGCATCAACCAAAACAAAATTAGAAGCGCTTGGATTAACAGTAGATGAAATTAAAGACGCTTTTGGAATAGAATAAATGAGTTATTTAGGAGATTCACCGAAGTTTAGTACATTTCCATCACAGAGATTTTCTGGTGATGGTTCTACCACTTCTTTTACATTACAGCAATCGGCACCTAGTCCTGCATCTCTCATCGTTTCGATTGATGGAGTAAAACAGCAGGCGGCAAGTTATGCTGTAACAGGTACCACTTTAGATTTTAATCCAGGTGTTCCTGCAGCTGGTTCAAATAATATAGAAGTTATTTTTATGGGGTTGACAACAAGTGGTATTGCAACAGTTGACCAAACTTTAGGCACGAATGCTATAATGAGAACTAATGCACAAACTATAAGTGAAACTTTAGTAGTAGGTTCGACTGTCAATGCTCAATCAGCAGGACCAATTACAGTCGCAGATGGTTATACAGTAACCGTTAATGGATATTGGAGTATAGTATAAAATGTCATTAATTACAGTTTCAAAAATACAGAAAGAAACCAGTTCAACGAATATTGATGTTCCTTCTACCGGACAGTTTATTGATTTAGCATCGGCTACACAAGGTGACATTTTATACTATGACGGAACCAGTTATGTAAGATTGGGTGCTGGTACATCTGGTCACGTTCTTACTTCAGGAGGTGCTGGTGCTAATCCTTCATGGGCTGCTGCGGCTACTCCTGATTCTGTATTGCTTTCAACACAAGATGCGTCAACAAGTGCAACTATTAGTTTTGATAACACACTTGTAACATCGACTTATAGGACATACCAGTTAAGGTTTTTAAATGTTGTACCTGTAGACGATGGGATCTATCTCAGGTGCAGGTTTAGCAATGATAATGGATCGACTTTTAGTTCTTTCCATACCGCCGGTTACGATGGTAGTTATACGGGCGCAAGTGGCGCAGGTTCTGGTTACGACACAGCAGCTGATGTTGTTGGGCAAGACCATTTTAACGTAGCTAAGAATACCTCATGGGATGCTGG
>VTLG01003603.1_pt1 | contig 22018 bp, 33 predicted proteins | sample 4694571 | NCBI WGS metagenome assembly VTLG01 (sample SAMN12604809, study PRJNA352737) | marine metagenome | biome: ENVO:00000447; feature: ENVO:00000209|ENVO:00000569|ENVO:01000036; material: ENVO:00002151; isolation source: viral sequences binned using virsorter ... | reverse complement strand
TCCCAAAATATAAAAGCAGTACAACAAGGCAATAATTCGCTTAAATGATTATATCCCCAAACTATCTGATTTTTACTTATTCTAAATAATTCATCAAAATACTCTTTTTTAGGTTTATTATCCCAAGTTAAACCCTCACCTGTAAATCTTCCTTTTTTCTTTAGTCTTTCAATACCATAAGGAGGGTCTATTATTGCTAAGTCAAAGTAGTTATCTTCATATCTTGACATTAATTCCATATTGTCTTCGTTAGTAATATTAAGCATTGAATAAAGTTCCTTGTTTATATTCTTTTATTAAAGTGTATTTTGCGTAGTGTGTCGGTTCTCCAAATCTATTATAAGTGTTTTGAATGTCTGTTTTAATATTATATCCTTCGTCTCTTAAATTAAATATTATTGCTCCTAATCTCATAATTGCGTAATCTTTAAAAGCGTCTAAGGGAGTTATATTTCCGTAAGATTCTAAATGTCTAATTACTTTTTGTTTTTGTGTTGTTTTCATTATTAAAATTTTTTACTCGGTTTCTAAATTCTTCGTTTTTTTTGTCATGTTGATAAGATGAATATAACCAAACGCTAGTTATTATCATGCTTAAAATTCCTAATGTAATAGCTGTTATTTCCATAGTTTAGCTTTTTTAATTGTTCCACTAATCATTTTAGAGTTTTCAATATATTCCAGCTCGTTTTGTTTATATGCTTCAATTACTTTTTTCGAAACGTTTTCTTTTTCTTTTCTTAACCATATATTCCAAGTCCTAACATTTAAAAAAACACTTGCTGAATCTCCAGACCTAACTCCAATACTAAAAGCCCTTTGAACGTCTTCCATTGTTAAAGTAGAAAATTTAGTGTTGTTTACTAAGTCATCAACTAAAATATTAGCTAAAGCAATAATGTCATCAACTGAAGGCTTTTGTTGTAATTCGAAGAAAGTCCTCGACAATACGTCCACAGCTTCTTCTTTTAGTTTTGGAAGGTCATTCTTCCAACGATACCAGATTTGTTTTGTTTTATCCATTGTTTATCATTTTTCGTGCTTTTTTCCAATTATCCAAAGCACTTATTGTTTTTGACTTAGTTTGTTCTTTCAAAGCAAATAATCCTTTCCAGCCGTTCTCAATTGATTGTTGAACAATATGTTCTTGGACCTCATGACAGCCTTGAGACATTCTAAGAAGTTTCCCAACAGCCGCCTTTTCTCCTATTGGTTTATAAGTCAAACGGAATGTTTCTTTTCTATATTCTCTCCATTTTTTCCAGACATCAATATTCAACTCTTCTAAACTTTCAAAATCAAACCTCTTTTTAGTATTATCAGTATTTAGTATAATATCAGTATTTAATAGTGGTGCGTTTTCTATTTGTAGCTTTTCTACTTCTACCTTTTGGGAAAGTGGTTTTTCATAAACAATATAATCCCATTTAACTATCTTGCCTTTTTCCCTTTGTATGACACGTTCTATATACCCAAGCTGAGAAAGTTCCTTAAAACAGCTATAAATGGCTTTCTTGCCGTCTTTGTGCCACTTTTCAATCTCTTCAACGTAAAGCTCCCAGTTTTCTGGAAGTGCTAACAAATGACATAATAATCCTTTTGCTTTTAAACTCATTTCTTTATTAAAAATAAATTCGTTGTTTATTGTTGTATAATTATTATTTTTCTTGACTAGTATTTTCTTCATTTGCCTTTAATGTTTTTGATAAATGTCTTCTTTTAACTTCTCTAACTTCCTCAATAATGTTTTGAATATCAAAGAATCCAATATCAGCTTTAACTAAATCTTCAAAACCATAGTATTTTTTAAGATAAAATTTATCAACTTGTATTAATTGAGAATGTACTTTATAATGATGTATTATAGAAGCGTGATTTAAGTCAAATTGTCTAGCAATAGCTGACCAGCCAAGATTTAAAACATCTTTGCAAAATGTGAAAACCATTCTTCGACAATCTACCAAGTGTCTTTCTCTTTTTTTGCTATTAAATTCTTTTTTAGATATATTGCAAACTAAACAAGCCGCTTCAACAGCCTTGTCAATTCTTGACCTAGTTTCCATTAAGTCAGTTGCTTCTTGTAGTATATTATCCATTTATTTCTTGTAATTTTTCTGTTAAGGACCAGCAATAATCGTCAGCGATTTCAAAAAGCAAGTCCATTATATTTATTCCGTTGTAAGTGATTGATTCAATATCTATTTGAACTGAAGGCGGGTCGATATAAGTTCCGTCATCTTTGTAAAATGTGTATTCTACTTCCAAACCTTCGTCAGTTGTAAACGTTCGTCTCATTATTTATAAGATTTATTTTCAATTATAGGCTTGAATTTATCATTCTTTTTCATTTCAATATAATTATTATAATGATTTTTAGCTTCATTTAAAGCGGTTTCAAGGTCAATCATATCATAATTAAATTTAGATTCTTTGATGTGTTTAGCAACACTTTGAAGAACTTGAACAGCTTTATTTTTATGGTTCTTATAGTAGCTCATATTTAAAAAGGTAAGTTAGTATTCGATTGATTTGGTTTTTTATTATTCAAAACCCAGTCAGCAAAAACTTCAGCAACCTCAATAATTTTAGAAACGTCAGCTTCTCCGATAACATTACAAGCGTTAGTTAAAGCATTCTGTTTAATAATATATTCTTGAGTTTTATCGTCTTTTTTAAAACTTGAAGTTTGTTGAAAAGTGTTTGCTGGTTTTACTTTAGGAAATTTTCCGTCTATAAATTCATATTCAGTTTCTTGACCTTCAATAAATTTAGTTTGATTTTCACTTTTGGAAGAATACTCTCCAGAATCTCCGTTCTCAAAAGAGACCTCATATTTATACATAATTCCGTATTTTCCTTCCCAAGTTCCATTAGCTTGTACGCTAATTACTTTACTTTTTTTCATTGTTATATTGATAAATTAATAAATCCTTTTTGGTGCAATAAAACTATTGCTAATAAAATCATAAGTCCAATTGTATAACATATTATAGGAGCAATGTTTTTGTCTATAAATTTTAAAATACTATTCATTTTCCTTATTATTTAAAGTTAATTGTTTCCATAAAATATCAGACTTTAAACGTCTTAGCATTAATAATGAAGCTTTTAAGCCATTATCAAAACCTTGAGCAAATCTAAGGTCTTTGAGTTTATTGTTTTTTTCTAACTCTTTCATTGATTCCTTGTTAGCTAATCTTTGTTCATTTATTTCAGCAGTTATTTGATTGATTGTAGCTTCAACCATATCTAAGTTTAAAGTAGTTTTTTTCTCAATAAATGGATTTTCTTTTGGATTAAAGAAAAGGCTGTCAATTAGTTCTTTTGTCATTGTTTTTGTTTTAATTAATATTTGTTTTTAACAATTATTCTCAATCCAATCATCATGCGTTTCTTTTACCTCATCTTCTAAATTATCATAATCAGTTGAGTAAAAATGTGTGTCTGAAAAACAATACTCACATATTTCAATCATTTCTTTTATGTCTCCTTGTTCACAATATGAATTGTCTAATAATTCCATTACTAAATCATATGCAGATGTGTAATCTAAATTTTCTACATACTCATTATATATAAATTTCTTTTTTTCTATTGATACTAACATTGTTTTTAGTTTTAATTAATATTTTTTTTAATTACAATAAAGTATAAAATTACTTTTAATTAAGGTTAATTACTTTTCATTTGCACTAACAATACATAATTTTTTTAGTAATTTTTAAGGTTTCATTAAGGTTTGCTACTTTTCATTTTTAGTTTTAAAAAAAGTTGTTAGTTTTTTTTATTACAATTTAAACAAACAATACTTAAATACTTTACCTGTTTACCTTATTGTTATAGTACAAAGATACAACCTTTTTTTAATTGTGCAAACTTTTTAACAATAAATACTAAAAAAACTTTAGTTTACTAGAGTAAAAAAAACTTAAAAAACTTTAACAAATAGGTAAAAATATATAAAAAAAGAGGGGTTTTACCCCCTCTAATACTAATCAAAACAAACAAATAAGATACGTTTGTACTACCAAAAACGTTGCAAATATATAAAAATTATAGTTCCATTAAGATATTTAACGGAGTTTTTCCGTTTAAAACTACACCACAACCGATTGCTGGTTTCTTTCCATACTTAGCGTAAGCCATTGCATAGCTTTTAAAATCTATTCCGCAACCAACTTGCATTCCAAAAACTCTATATTTAGCCCCAACAAAATGTTGAGTATAAGCCAACGTGTGATAATGACCAGAAATTGTGTTCATCATATCAGCTTTAGCTTTTGTTGAAGCTTGTCCTCCTTCGCCGTGAATGAATTGTATGTCATTAAAAACATATCTTTCCGTAAACTCCCATTTTGGAACTTCTAGAACTTCCTTATAACTCTTAATCCATTTACTAGGAATTGCTGATGTCTGAGCTTTTCTCATAATCATTCTGTCATGATTTCCGATTATAACAACAGCTTCTGGAAAAGCCTTATAATATTTTTGTAGTCTTTTTACAGCAACGTTTAATTCATCAGCACCGCCCATTCCGTCAGCTGATGTCTCATGATATGATGAAAAATGATTGTCTATAACATCTCCAATAAAAATAACTTTAGAACATTCAAATTTTTTATAAACATTCTTAAGAAATTTTAAATAACTTAAACCTTTTTTTTCTTCAGCTAAATCAAAAGGACAATGTAAATCTCCAGCGATTAGAATATTTACATCTTCAATTTTCATTATTATTTTTTTACTTTTTCAATTGAGCGTCCACCAAAATAAGCTCCTATTGTAGTCATTAAAACTAATTGTAATAAATCAACCCAGCTAGATTTTACATCAAAACTAATAACTCCAGCGTCTATAAATATTAGTAAAATAGTTGAAATACATAAGAATATTAACACTAAAGGTCTAATGTTTTTAGATAACCAGCTGTCTGATTGCATATCTAATTTCCAACGTTCAGAAACTTCCTTTTGCATTTGAGCTTCGTAACCTAAAATCATATCTTTTATTTTACGTTCAGCTTCAAGCTTTTCTTCTTTACTAGTTGTTAGATTATCAATAACATTTCCAACTGATTTAACTAGTTCGCTTGTTCCAGATGTGAATATTTTATTAAGCATATAACCAAATTGATTGTTGTTTTTCTTTGTCTAAATCTACATGAACAAAAGTCTTAGCTATTCCTAGTCTAGTGAATCCAGCTTTTATTAAACCTACCACAATAGCACTTCTTTGAAGTCCACTATTTACAGCAATATCAACAGCAACTCCTTTACAATGTGAGCTGTTTTTACTAGCTTTGTAACCTCTTTTTCTAAGGTCATCATTGTAAGCTTCAGACCTATAACCACTAGTGATTTTAAAAGGAGTTTGAGCGTACATTCTTGCTTCGTCTAATTTAAACAAAAACTCTTTGTCCATTTTACCGCCTTTGTCTTTAGGCATTCCTGAGCCTATCTCGTCTGGAGAATCGAACTCATTATAATTAAAATAGTTTAACATATTCCTTGTCCTTTATATGGCTTAACGTATTGGCTTCCTCCTTTAGTCCTAGACTTATTCTTGGAGTGTATTCCTTTACGTTTCTTTTTTTTCGGTTCTTTATATATAAAAGATACTCCTTTAGCCATTATTGAAATTTATTTAAGATAATTTCGTTGATTGCATTTTGAACATCATTATAATTAGCTTCGCACTTCATCATGATATTTGCTTCAAAACGTCTTTTTTCTTGCCCAGAATCGAATATTATTAGCGTTGGTATGGTTTTTATATCCAGAATCTTTGCGTTGCTTAAATCGATTCTAAACGCTTTGCAGTCTTTTAGCTGAGATAAAAAGCTTACTGAGTTCTTAGAGTTAAAGTCTGAATTAACTTCAACAATAACAACACCACTTTTAGTTTTTTTAAGATTGTTGATTGTTTCTTGAGCGTTTGTACTTAAACAAAAGCTTAATAATATAAAAACTAAAATTTTATTTAGTAGATAATTCATATAGTCTAGCGTCTAATTTATCTAGCTGAGATTTTATTTCCTCTAATTGTTCGCCATTATACATAACTTGATTTCCAATAGCTTCAATTCTAAGGTCAAACTCAGTTCTTGTAACGTCTTGTTTTGGAAACTCCATTGCCGTAGCAATTTCTCCTTTTAATGTAAAGTAAACAGCTGTAATACTAACCAACGCAAAACCCAAACTAATAATGGTTTCTAAACTTAATTTTAATTTAGTGTCCTTGTTTATTTCCGTAGCCATTATTTCTTACACTTTTTGTCGCATTTGTTAAAACACACTAAACCTAACGTTAAAAAGGTAATAATTTTACATATTGCTTTCATAGTTATTAATAATCAATTGTTAATAAATCAAATAATTTAATCCTCCAGTTAAATGAAAAAACTCTTTTCCAAACATTTTGTTATAATCTCCTTCAATAAATAATCCAAACCTTTTCATTTTACCTAGTTTTGAACCCAGAATGAATCCTAAAGAATAGTCAATTCTTTCGTTATCTAGTTCAATAAATTTTAGAACTTCTTCGTCAATTTCTTCAAGCCACCTTTTTGGGAATACGTCTCCAAAAGCATGAATCCAGAATCTTTCTCCATAATGGTAAAAAGAAGCCCCTAAAGCAACGTTCAACTCTCTAACCATTCCAAGACTATCTTGAACGTCTAAAGTGTATTCTCTTACGACTTTCCCAAAATGATATTTATAGAATTCATAATCAGTCTGAGCAATAACTTCTCCGTCTGGATTTGTCCAAGTCCAGTCATACCAGTCGAACCAGTCATCAACTCCATTCTGGTTTCCGTCAATAAAATAATATTGGTCTTCGAATCCATAGTCATAAGCTAATTGATACCAAGGATTTCCAGTTTCTTGATAAGCCGCAATAGCGTTGTATTCATATCCCAAAGGTCTCCAAGCATTCATAACACCAGCTGTTATGTTTATCTTATTTCCTATCTTTAGTCTAAGTCTAGTGTCTATATTTTGTAGCTTAATATCAGCAAGTCCGTTGAATAATTGTTCAGCTTTTATTGTATAATAGTCTCCTAAATATCTAACCATAAAATGACGATTCTCAAATTCCCTTCCTTGCTGTCTTCTAGTGTTTATTTGGAACTTATATTCTAAACCATTTACAGCACCGATATTTGATTTATCTGAAAATTCTCTTTCTTCTCCAGTATAGAATTCTCCCTTCTTTTTTTGATACTCAAATCTAGCTAGTTTTCTTATTCCTATATTGATTGAAAAGTCATAAGGATTGTCCCTAGTTACATCTACCAGCTGTCCTTCTGGAGTCATTTGCCAGATTCCTTGAGTAAATAAAGAATTATTTAAAGAAGCTGAAGTGTAAATTGTAGAGTATTTAAACAAATCAGACAATTGTCCAAAGCATTGAACACAAATAAAAATAAATATTATTGTTAATAGTTTTCTCATTATCTAAAAGAAGTTGTTTCAAAGCCTATATCGGCATACCATTCGACACCACTATTTAAAGCTCCAGTACGTCTTATACTTACAAAGATAGCTTGTCCTTCCGTTAAGTCTTGATTGGCACTAGGAGTATCTTCTAAGTCAAATAAATGATTCTGATTGTTTTGACTGGTTAAAGTAAAGGCTTTTATTAAGTTAATAGTTAAATTAGATGTCCCTCCAATATTTGGAGACATTTTCCAAATTGAAATGACAGCGTCATCTCCAGTTCCAGCGTCCGAAGAGCTAAGACCTTTAATTTTTGTTAAGGTACAATCTTCAGTTGCTACATAAATAGGAAACTGAGAAGCCCAGCGATTTGGCTTAGAGTTTCCGTCAGCTAAAGTAACCGCTGAATTTACAGAAAAAGCACTAGTTCCAAAAGCTGAAAGATAATCATTTCCGTTAGTCCCAGCTGTTAGATATAATGATTGCTGGAAATAAAACTTTTTATTGTTTAGTTTTTCATGATAATTAGCATAATCAAACAATATCAAACTCCCAGCTGGAATGTTAAAATCAATATTAATAGAAGAAAATGTAATTCTGTCAGCGTTTCCTAAATCTGAAGTTAAAGTCAATTCATAAGAAACTTGAGATTGTTTAATCCATAAATAAACTGAATCTCCACTTTTAGCCACTACTTTACCAGTATTTGCAGTTGATAAGCTTGTCAAAGTTCCAGCTTCCGTGAATATTGTAGTCGCTGTTAAGCTTCTTAATTGTGCGAATTGTTCAAAGGTTTCTACTCTCATATTAATAAATTGAAGGACTTGAGGTTGGGGGCGTTGTGTTTGGTATCTGGCTTGTTGAATAAGTTTGAGCTGATATATCAACCGAAGCTTCAATCCATTGACCAGACCAAACTCCAGCTTCAGCATTAAAGGACATTTGTTGAGGGACAAAAACTTTAGAGCCACTTATGTTAGTTACAGCATTAAAATACTCATAATCTTTGTCCCTAATTGTTCCGTTAAAAATATCACATGGAGTTTTTCTTCCAGCCAAAATTTCTTTTCCTAATATTTTAGAAAGTCTTCCAGTAACTCCGTCCCCAGTTGATTGGTGGTAAACTTGCCATGTCGCAGTTGTTCCGTCATCAAAAGTTATGGGAGTTAAAACACCACCAGAAACGTTAGTGATAACTATTACTTTAGTATTGCTCAAAGCAGTTGGACCAGTTCCGAAAAATACTTCTTCAGTTTTTAAAATTGTGTTTGATACAGCTGTTCCTTGTGTTGAAGTAAATTCATTAATGCTAGTTCCAGAGCCGTCCACAACATATCTAAAGAATTCGTTTTGGTCATTTATAACTGGAAGCCCAACAGCTAATCCGTCTATTCCAGTTGGAGTTCCAGCTGAAGAAGTTCCACTTGGAAGCATTGTACCAGTTACGTTGATTCCTTGATTAGCTGTCTGATTAAAAAATAATATCCATTTAAATTGAGCGTAAGCAACCAAAAAAAGTGTTCCGTCTTCTGGAATAGCGTCTAAAGCCGAACCTCCAGAACCCCCATTTCCAGCAACTGATGAGCCGCTTATTTCAGCGACACCGCTACCAGAAGGGAGTTGGCTCCAAAGAGCATAATTCACAAAATGTCCCTCAGCTACTCTTTTTAAATTAGTATTCATTTGACTAGGTACAGATGGACTTGCAGTAGTTCCAGACTCAACCCATTCATAAGCACCAACAGAGCTGTTAGCCGTATAAGTTAAAAATGAAGCTGGACCAGACATTCCGATATAATAATGTTTTCCAGAATCTCCAACTAATTTTAGATAAGCATTAACATAACAAGCTAAAGAATTGTATTGACTTGAAGGAGGAGACCATTCTTCAACACCACCAATTGAAGGATTTCCAAACCATTTAGGACGGAACTTTAAATTCCATTCAATCCGTGCATTCGTAGCCGCTGAAATACTTCCCATATCTCTTTCTAAAGCTGTTCCAGAAGCGTTAAACATTGTAGCACTTGGAGACCCCCAGTCTGGAACTTCTCCTTTTACCCAAGTATTCCAAAGAACATAAGGAATTGAAATAAAGTCCAAATCAAAAAGAAAGTTATAAGGTACAACTACACTTTGAACTGGCGGCAAAGCGTCAAAAGTACCACCAGTTAAAACATTACTAACCGAATATCTGTAGTCTGTTGAATCGGAAGCAATTACGTCATTGTCTTGTTTGTAATAGTCCCTTCTCCATTGACCACCACCAGAAGCCATTTGAGTATATGAATTGTTTTGAGTGAAGTTCCAACGTCCGTCAGCTAAAAATAACCTAGCCCCCCAAGCTTTACATATTCTGTCTAAAGCGTCATAAGAACTAATTGTAACTTCAGTTCCGTTTTCAACCTCTTTAAATGCTCTAAATATACTTCCAGATTGTCTAAGTGGGTCTATGTTAGAAGCTGGAGAAGGCATATTGTCTGTGTACCAGTTTACCATTGTTCTAAGAAATCTATGACCAGTCCCAGTAGCATTCCAAAAAATTGAACTATCTAAATCATTTTTTAAACTAGAAATAATTACATCAACAAAAGGAGTTAAAGTATTAATAGAAGCGTAAGTTGTATTGTCATCGAGTCTAACATCTACCAGCTCAGCTAGTCCGTCAGTTGCTGTAAAGGTAAAACTTGGGTGCTGTTGGAATGATAAATCTGGATTTGAAGAAACGTCTGAAAGTATATTTCCACACCACCAACGCGTGTAAGTTGAGCCGTTATCGTCTGATTTATCTATTCTGATTAAGAACCTTCCAAAAGCCGCTCCTTTAATATCTGAAGCCAAAGTTTCATCAGCAACGCTTGTTGTAACAATATCGAACTCAACGTTACTAGGAATCAAACCAGTAAACCTTGTGCGGTCCTCAGTTTCATAAGTGAGGTCGAATCCTCTTTTACTAAGAGTAAATGTGTCCGAAGAATCTCCAGACAAAGTATTGTCAAATATAATTACTTTATAATGTCTTCCAAGTTCATTTTGAAACTCAGCTGTATTTCTTACAAAATATCCCATTAGTTTCCTCTAGTTCTTTTTCTATTTCCTCTTGCTCTATCACTTGAAAGCAATATGTCCGAACCGCTTATTCTTCCAAACACTTCAGTTGAGCCACCTTGATTTAACATTCCTTGAAGTTTGTCTAGCGGTGCAATAACTTCTGGATTAACCATTGACGTTCCTCGACCTTCTCCAACCATTCCCAAAGTAGCTCCAGAAACTAAACCCCCTTCAGCAAAGGGAGGGATTATTTTTGCGAATAAACTCCCAGCAATGGAACCAGCCGCCGCCGCTAACATTAAATTAATTGGGAATGGAACACTAGCAAAAATCGAAGCCGCAAACCCAGCCACAGCCTTAGCCGCTTCAATCTTAATTATTTCTCTAGCCGCATTTGCCGCCGAAGCTCCCATTTCCCCAAGTGAAGCTTCCGAGTTATCAGCCATAGACATAAAAGCACTTCCAGCCACATTAGCAGTTTCTTCAATTTTAGCCTTTAATTCATCAGCGGCTCTAGTTGCATTATAGAAATTTTCTGTAATTACGTCTGTTGTAGCTTTTATTGGCTCGATAGCTTTTGGGTCTATTTTAGGCATTAAAGTAATTTCTCTAGCTTCAGTCTTTCTTCCAGTTCCTTTCTGGTTTTCGCTTAATTCTAAGGGCTTGAAAGGCTTAAAGTTGTTAGTTGTATTCTGTAAATCTTTAACAGCCTTAGACGCTTCGTCAGCCGCATTCGCAGTTTCTTTTAATGGCTCTTCTAACTTAAAAGGCTCAATTGGTTTAATTTTATTTTGTTCGGATTTTAAAAGATTAAAACCTTCTATGGCTTTATTTATTCCTTTAATTATTCCATTAGCCATTCTTGCAAAAGCATTTCTAACTTTTACAGCAGTTTCACTTGAAGAAGTTGCAAAAAACACAATAGCCGCAACCAAACCAGCTATTGCGGTAGCAATTAAAACAGCTGGATTAGCCGCCATCATTAAATTGAAAGCTCTTAAAGCCTTAGTTGCCGTTCCTAAAATACCAACTAATTTTCCAAAAACTACTAAAGTAGGACCTACAACAGCAACAACTCCAGCAACTTGAATAATAGTTTCTTTTTGTTCGGTACTTAAATTTCTAAAAAAATCAACTAATTCTTGTCCTTTAGCAATAAGTTTGGAAGCGACTGGAAGAAGTAAAGTTCCAAATTCTGTCGCTAATTCTTTTGTTGATTGCCCTAAAGTTCTAGTGCTGTTAGCAACTCCGTCTGACGTTCTTAAGTAATCTCCTTGAGCGTTTTTAGTGGCTTCAATTATAGCCTTATATCTTATTCCAATCTTTTCAGCTTGGCTCATATTTTTATTGTAGCCAAATTGTTTAAGATTTGCTTCAGTTAATACAATACCAAGCTTTTTAAGAGATTCAGTTTCTCCAGTAAATATTCCAGCTAAAGCCGTTTCAGCTTGTTCAATACCAATATCTTTAAATGAAGCTAAGTCTCCAGCTAGTCCAACTAAAGAATTAGCCATTCCTCCAGCTTGTTGTTGAGTAAGACCCATAGATGTAGCCATATCTCCAAAAGTTGAAGCCATGTCTAAAGCGGTTCCTTCAGCAATTCCAAAGTTCTTTAATGTAGTTTTAGCAAATGCTTCAACTTCGGCACTTGATTCTCCAAAAGAAACTCGAGTTTTATTTAATGATTCTTCGAATGCTGAAGCCATTTTAACAGAAGCCACAGCCGCCGCCCCAATTGGAAGAGTTAATTTAGTGGACAAAGAAGCTCCGGTTTGAGCCATTTGTTTTCCAAATCTTTTCATTGAATTTGAAGCTCTCTTCAATCCATTTTGAAATTGTTTATCGTCTAAAAATAGTCCAACGGAGAGTCTTTTTCCAGCCATTTTTTACTCTTTTTTAGTGTTTTTTAACTTCCTTTATTTTGCCTTTTTTAGCGTGTTTAAGGCAATAACACCCTTTTCTAATATATATACCTAAAAACTTTCAGTTCTTTAAATAGGCGTAATTTACTAGATAAAGATTTTTTAACATTTTTTCTCTTTTATTTTTTTGTTTTTTTCTATTGCTTCGTATTTCTTTTTAGCATATTCCCCTCTCAATTTTCTTTCTTTCAAATTAGTTTTTTTGTCTTTCTTTTCCCATTCAAATTTGATAAGGTCAGTCGGTTTTATTGACGTTCCTTTCTTTCTATGTGGCTGTAATAATACAGCACAAAGCCACCTTGTCCTCTCCCATTCAAACCTCTCTTTCATTTGAAAAATTTCATTTCGTCCTCTTTGCAATAAAAAGAATTCGTGGAATGTTAAGTCCCAAAATTCTTTTGGTAAGATTCCAAAGCCATAAGCAATAGCTTCTAAATCGTCCCAGTCTATTTTTTTATTTTGGGAGTTTTTTTCTCCCTCTTTGCGTTTCCCTCAGAATTAAATTTAGCTGAGAATTGTTCACTAAACACATTTAAACACTTTTGTAAAGCGTCAAAGTCTTCGTCTAAAATGTCTGTTAAGTCATCAATTGTTAAAGTGAATTCTTTTCCAGCAACTCTTGAGCCGTCTCTAAGTCCAGCAAACATAAGCTGAACAGCGTCATCCAAACTCATATCTTGTCCTAGTTTTTGCAAATCGTTTAAGCTTCGATTCGTTTGTTTACAATAAATTCTAAGAGCGTTCATTCCAAATCTAATTGGATAATCTTTTTTATTAAGTATCACTACTTCAAACATAATTTCGTTAGTTTTAAATTCATTAGTGGAGCGGTCCGAAGACCAACCCCACCAACGAAATGTTATTAAATATCATTCTTAGTTAAAGCACCACTACCTTGAATACTTACTGAATAAGTAGGAGCGTCTTCAACACCACCAGAAATTGAAAGAGCTGTAATAGCCCCACTTCCAGAAAATGTATAATCGCCAGAAGCCGTAGAAGCTAAAGTAAAAACAAAAGTTACTTTCGTTCTATTAGTATAAGCTTGATTGAATAATTCATCAAACTCCGTATTAGCCGCAGTTGTTGGATTGAAGTCCATTAAGCCGTCTGAACTTAAAGAGAATGAAGTTAAACCAGTCAGAAGCTCCTGTCTTCCAGATGAATCTTTTGTTGTTATATCTATTGTGTCCATTGACACGTCTAAAGTAACGGATTGCGAATGCATAGTTTTAGCCGGAGTCGCTCCATCACTAGGACTGATTTGTAATATCAAGTCCGAACCATTGAATATTGCCATTTTTTTAAAATTTTAAATTAAATACTAGTATCTAAGTCTCTAACGGACTTTGATTTCTTTTTCGTTGTTTTCTTTGTTTCTATTGCGTCTAATTTTAAGAATACTCTTCTTATCTTTCCAGACACTTCGTAAGTTTCTCCCTTAAGATATTCAATATCTCTAAAGGTTACATCTTTTTTCATTTTTAATTTGTGCATAGTTTATCTTTTTATATTAAATTGAAAATCCATAGCTACATAATGAATTCCCTTTTCTCCAAAATTATCGTCATAAATATCGTTAGCGTCTTGAAAAAATATTTTATCTACTACTATTCCAGCATAAGTTCCGCTAACATAGTCCAAAGCTATTCTTATTAATCTAGCTAAATTAGAAGCTTGGTCATAAGTTGAACCAAAAGCTGTAATTTGAACATCAGTATAATCATAAGAAGAAACTCCGTTCTTTGTATTTGTTGGAGTTGTGCTAGTAATAAAATAAGTTATTGCTGGAATTGTAGAATTGAACTCAATCTTTTGAGGAAAAATTCTAGTTCCTACAACGTCAGTAATGCTTGAATCATTACTTAAAATATTATATATTGCTTTTCCTACTCCGTTTACAGCCATTATTTTAAACCTTTTTTCTTAAACCTTTTTTCAATTATACTTCTCAAACTTGGAATTATACTTCCATAAACTTTATTTTCCGTTGAATCTTTTGCCCGTTTAAAGTATCTATTAGGAGTGATAGTTGCTGTTCCATATTCTAAAAAGTACATGTAAAAGCCTGATTTTTGCATATCAGCATAAGCACCCTTAACTCTAGGTCCTACATAAACTGAGGGAAAACTATCTCTTCTCCCTTTTCCATTTATTAAAGCTAAAGATTTTCTTAACTGGCCAGTATCTTTAGGAACTAACTCTTTTAATTTAGATAACATAGGTTTCATTGCTTTTCGCATAGCTTGTCGAACTATTGTTTTTGTTCCTCTTTTAGGGGGCAATAATCTTTCTAAATCATTAATTAAATTAGATAGTTCTTTTTTATCTATCTCTATTATTGGTCTATGACCGCCACTTCCCATTAATTGTCTAGCCATATCTTAGTCCGTTGTTTTTTCTTCTACTTCTAACAATAAACCTTCTTTCCTTCCTATTTCTTGAATAGAACGAATAAACCATTCTTTACTATTATAAGAAATATAATGTTTAGGGGAAATTTGCAAGTCAGAACGATAACGTATTGTAACTCTAGCCTTAGCTGTTCCAATAAAAGTGTCAGCTTCGAAACCAGCGTCTCCTCTTTGAAATTCAAATCTAGCCCAAACCGAAGCTAGTGTCGAGGTACTTCTTATGTTTTCTCCATAACCATTCTGAGAAAATGTTCCTTGAATTATATTAACATATCTGTCAAGCTTTCCTATAAGCATTATTGTTGGATTCTATATTGTCTTAATAAAAATTCAGATGTTTGAGGAATATGAGTTGCAATTGTTCCAGTAACTACGTTTTGTCTTATTTCATAATAAGTTCCAATCATTAAAAGAATAGCTTGTCTTATTGGAGCTGGGACGTTTGACGCAGTTGAAAAACCTAAAGTAAACTCAACAGCAACCGCATTTGGTCTGTCAAAAGTGTCTGGAATAGTGAAGTCATCAGCAAAATAAACTCTAGCTGGTCTATGAAATTCGTCAATAAAATAATTAGAATCAGCTAAAGTTGTAAGGACGTTACTATCATTATAATATTTAATCCCTCCAATTGAAGCTGTTTTTAGCGTTCCTATTAACAAATCAAAATAATCTGGAAACTCATCTAAATATAAAACCCAAGTTTGAGACATTAACTTTAGATTCAAAAACTCTTCAGCTGTCTGAGTTGCTACGTCTATTAACGTTGTAATATAAGTATCGTCATCACTTCCAGTAACTCTTAAATGCGTCTTAGCTTCAGCTAAAGAAACTGGAGTTGTAGAAGGAGCTGTTTTCAAAAAAAGTTTTCCGTAACCAGTAGTTATGTTTAATCCTAAGTCTGAACTTGTTATCATATTAAAAAAATAAAAAGGAAGAGAGCCGAAACCCTCTTCCGATTAAATAAATAAATTACGAAGTAGTTTGAATCTCTACAAATGCAGTTCCATTATCAACAGCATTTCCGTCCACTAAACTAGTAGCAATCATTCTTCCAACACCAGAAGCCGCTGATGTGTATGGGTCGAATAATAAATCTAAACCACCGAACTGAGCAATGTGTACTCTAGAGAAATCTCCAAACAATACATTGTCAAAGTTACTAGACGCTTTGAAACCTACATTTGAAGATACAAATGAGAAATAAGAATTTATAGTCTTATCTCTATTGTCATATATAGCTTCTACTCCAGACGCTTGAACTAAAGTTTTTATTATTGCTAAAGCGTCAGCATTACAAAGGTAAGCAAAGCGACCACCTAACAAAGGTACATTATTACCTAACACGGTCGATTCCATTGCTAAAATAGCCGCTGCGTCTAAAGTAGCACCACCGTCAGCCGCGTCAGCCAAGATTGACTGAGGTCCTCCGTCTGAATTATCAGCAGAAGATAATAAGTTCTTCTCTAATTGAGCCGCAACAGAAGCCGCCATATTTCTTCTCAAAGCCGCTTCGATTCCAGCATTCTGAGTCATAGCTTCAGCAGAAACTTCAACAATAGAAATACATTTTTGAGGAGATAAAGTTAAGCTAGAAGTAGAACCAGCCGCAGAAACAGAACCTCCAGTCTCAGCAACAAAAGTTGTTGAAATTCCACTAATTACTGGAAACTTCATATTGTTTACACCAGAATAGAAATTAGCACCAGCAGAAGCTAAAACTAAGTTTGCTTCTAATTGGTCTGTAAATGACATTGATTCAACACTATTAGAAGCTGAAGTGGTTACAGCACGAGCTTCTAAAACAGCTGAAGGAACAGCGATTCCTTTATACATTTGACCAGTATATCTAGCTTGATTTCTAGCTTCTTGGTCCATTTCTTTAACTAGTCCAGTAAGACTACCAGTATAAGCCGCCTTCATAGCGTCTTGGAAAGAATAATCTCTCATTTCTTTAGGAGTGTTCTCCTCAGTTACTTCATTAGACTTAGAAGCCTTTGAAGCTTGTAACGACTCGAATGAAGCCGCTCTTTTAGCCATACTCTCTAAAGAGTTAGCTTTTTCGTTTAAAGAATCGAATTCAGTTGTCTCAGCTTCAGTAAGCTCACGACCTTCAACTTTCGCTGTATCGATTATAGCTTCCATATTTTCAACAACCGAACTTCTTTCTTCAGTATAAAACTTTGATGTTTTCATTTTAAATTCAGTTTATTAATTAATTACTTTTTGTTTATGATTGACAATCGTAACTCTCTTAAATTACGTTTGATTAAATCCAAATCCTCTCTCTCTCTTTCTTCCTTCTCTTTTTTAAGGTTCTCTTTTAAAACCTTAGTTTCTTCTTCTTTTTTCCATTCGTCCATAGAACGTAAAGCCACCGAAGCTTCTTCGTAAGCTGGGTACGTTACAGCTGAAACGTCATAAAGTCTAGACACTTTGTTTATTGTTCTTATATTAACTCCGTCTTTTACTTCCCATGAATCGTCATCAACTACGAAAGCAAATGAACTTTGATTAATAGTTCCGTTTCTCATTAATTCTAATAAGTCTCGACCTAAAGAAGTGTTAGCCACTTTTGCTTCATATCTCAAACCAGTTTCATCAGTTGTAAGTCTAAGAGTGTCATTTGTTGTTCTAGCTAAAGGCAAACCCTCATGATTTATTAAGAATCTTACATCATCATTTAAACGTCCTTCAAAAGCGTCTGGAGAAATAATTTCTTTGAAGTTTCCTAAATCATTGGAAAGAGTATTAAAGACACTAGCATAACCAACAACAACGTTAGAATCTCCTTCTTCTCTAAGTTCTAAGTTTTGAACGTTAAATGTTCTAACTTCTTTATTAGGATTTGAACGATATCCCATTGGCTTTTCTTCTTCTTCTTCTTCATGTCCTTCGATATGTTCGTTTTCTTCCATATCGTCTTCGTCTTCTTTATTCATTACAGCCATGATTTCTTCATGAGAACCAAAAGGCATGAATACAACTTCTCCGTTTAGAGTATGTTCATGCGAAAGGTTTTCTCCTTCAGCTCCCATTTCCTTAGCCATTTCTTCAGCTTCTTCTTTCGTTGTAAATAAAGGCATTTCGATTCCGTCTGTAATCATTGAACCGATTAATTCTCTTTTTACTTTTTCCATAATTTTAATTTTATTTTCTTCCATATCTTTTTTAACTGGATGATTATTCGGAAGTAAATCTGTGTCATGTTTACCGCCTTGAAACCTTCCTTTTTTTAATGCAAATAGATAAGAATTTGTTCGAGCATACGCCCATTGGTCTGGTCCACTTACATTAGGACGAACGCTTTCTGGATTGCTTTTATAAGCTCCTAAGCCCCTTTCAAATACTTCTAATAAAGTTTTGTAAGTAACTCTCGGATTCCATGCAACGTCTAAATCCTTTACTTCTTCATTATGTTTTTCAACTTTGTTTTCTAAACCTTTCTGAATAGTTGCATTGACTTGTCTGTCGTCTTTCTTACCTTCTAATTTTTTAGTCAATTCCAATATTACGTCTTTCATTCCTTGTTCTCCTAAAGTTCCAATTGCTCCCCATTTAATTTGAGCAACTACTCCAGCCACATTTGAAAGGTTTGGTTCTAAGTCTTTTTTAAATTGTTTTCCGTCTTCAAAATGTCTAGCCACCCAAGCTTCTCTTTCCTTAATCCATTTTAAAACACCTTCAGTTTCTTCTCCAGCTCTAGCTTTTTTCCATAAGTTAAAAGCTTCATTTCCTCTTATATTTCCTCCAGCTTTCCAAATTTCTGGAGTTTGTTCTTTGACATTATTCGCAAAGTCAAAATCAAATTGAGGATAATTGCTATTCCTTAAACTAATTTTTTTATCTTCTCCTTTAGTTGGAAAATTAGTCATTGCTTTCCTCAGTATTTGTTTCTCCAATTGGAGCAAAGTTTAACGGAAAATAATGTTTATCTCCGTCTTCTATTTTATTTAACTTCTCAGCTTGTCTAACTTCGTTGATTGATAACGCTCCTATTTGTGTCATCTCTCTATAATAAGTAGCTCTAGCAGTTGAATCTCCTCTTAATAATCCGTTAGTATTAAACTTGATTTCGTAAGAATCCATTTCGTTTTCTCTAAATAGTTTCATCTCCATTTCTTGTTCTAATTGAACTAAGTAAGGCATGAGAGTATATCTAACAAAGTCAGTTGAAAGAGCTTCAATAGAATTGTAATTAGCCGCCTTTTCTAAGTGTCCAATTAATGACAAAGGAACTCTAAAAATTCTAGCTATTTCTTCTACTTGAAATTGTCTAGATTGTAGAAGCTGTTTATCTTGAGCGTTTATTGTAATCGGTTTAAAGTCCAATCCGTTTTCTAATATAGCAGTCTTATTAGAATTATACGGACCTTGATAACGTTGATTCCAAGAATTTCTTAGTCTTTGAATTTGCTCAGTTGTTAAAGTCTGGTCTGTTTTTAAAACCCCAGCAACTTGAGCCGAGTTCCCAAAATAAGTTGCCGCTGTAACGTTAGCACCCAACGAAAGTCCGATTGTATCTTGTTGCATTTTAAGAACTGACTTTCCTTTTTTTCCGTCAAAACCAACTCCCATAAAATGAAGAATGTCAGTTTGGGGAATAGGATTTTCAAACTCTCCATGTTCATAAAATAAGTTCCCCTCAAAAGGAATAACTTTAACATGGTCTGGATTCAAATATAATAACTCAATCGGTCTAGCTGAGCCGTCTCTTACTATATAGAAATAACAATTGCCCTCTAATAAAAGATTAGTTAAAGCAACTGAAAAAAAGTTGTAAGTAGTTTGAAACTTGTTAGGTCTTTGAATCAATCTAGCGACTGGATGTGCCTTGTCCAAAATCCTATCTCCGTCTTCTTCAATTTTATAAGTGTTAATCGGCATTGAAGCAATAGATTCTGAGATAACTCTTACACAGGCTAGGACAGCCGAAAAGGAAAGAGCTGAATTTTTATCTACTGAAACTCCAGAATTTGACCCAAATAAAGGAGAATTAACTCTCAAAAAAGTGTTTCCGTTATCTCTTTTTTCCGAACGGAAGAAATCTAGTAATCCCATAAATTATAGCTATATAATACAAAGATAATAAGTTTTTCCCTAAATGAATAAGACTCCTCTATCGTCATAAGGATTCGCTGGTTTAGTATTACCATTCATGTAACTTCCCAAAGCCATGACTAGAGAAATCATTCCGTCAATCTTTTCAGTTGATTTAGATTTGTCTAGTTTAATATTTCCAGCTGGGTCGGTTTTAATTGCGACATTAGAACACATCCAGCGAAGAACTTTATTCCCTCCATGATTTAATTCTTTTCCTATTACAATCTTTTCTAACTCTTTTGTCGGTGCTGACATTGAAATAAAACCTTGTCCAAAAGGAATCATTGGAAGTCCGTCATCTACTAAGTCAATTACTAACTGACTAGCATTCCAGCGGTCATAAGCTATCTCTTGAATGTTAACAACTTCAGCAATTTGTTTAATTCTTTTTTTAATATAATTATAGTCCGTAACGTCTCCGTCTGTAAGTTCCATAAGTCCTTCTTTCTCCCAACCAATATAGTCAACTCCGTCCCTTCTACTTCTTACAAAAGCAGTTTCTTTAGGAGTCCAAAAGTAAGGAAGACAAACATATTTTTCATCTATCATAGTTAATAGAACTAAACAAGAAACGTCTCTTACTGAAGCTAAGTCCAGCCCAGCCCAAACTGGAAGTCCTCTTAAATCCTCCAGTTTAACTTCTCCAAAATTACAAGCGGTCCATTGAACGTCGCTAAGCCATTTACTAACAGAAGACATCCATTGATTCAAATGAAGCATTCTGAAAACGTTCTCGCTAGAAGGCATTTTAATTGCTTTCTGTTGTTCTCTTTTTAAATAATCTAATTTTACAACCCCACTTTCTAAGGCTGGATTTGCTAATCTCAAAGCTTCTTCCGTGTCCCATTTAACGTCTAAAGGACAAGCGTATTTAACGTAATAAAAAGAATCATCTTTGATAATTCCTTCAGAAACTTTTCTTCCGTATTCTTCAGTTTTAAAACAGATTGATTCTCGATTGTAACCAGCTGTTGTAATTGCAATAGTTAAAGGCTGTCTTCTCGAACCTACCGAAGTAGTTAAAGCGTCCCATAGTTGAGAATCCTTTTGAACAAAGAATTCGTCCATACAAATAAAAGAAGCATTATATCCAAACTTAGAACTTGCTTCAGCACTAATAGCCTTGAATGCTGAATTACTTTTTTCATGAATAATAGAGTTTTTAAAGACTCTTAAATTATCATTTAGTTGAACGTCAGCTCGAACCATTGAACTAGCAACGTCAAAAATAATGTTTGCTTGTTGTCTGTCTCCAGCCGCCACATAACATTCAGCTGAAGGCTCTTTGTCAGCTAATAACATATATAAAGCAATTGCTGAAATTAAAGTGGACTTTCCGTTCTTTCTTGGAAGGCAAATGTAAGCTGTTCTAAAACGTCTAAGATTTGTTTCTTTATATTTCCAGCCGAATAAATCTCTAACAATCTTTTCTTGAAATGGTTCTAAGATAAAAGGCTGTCCTCCCTTTTCTCCTTTGATGTGCTTGATGTGTCTTTGAATAAAAGCGACTACTCTATCAGCTGACTTTTCATCATAATAAAATTTAGTACATTCTTTTATTTTCATTAATCAAAGAAGTTAAAATCGTCTGTTTGTTTTTTGTCTTGTTCAGGCATACTTAAAGACGCTCGGTCTGAAGGACTGAAACCAAATTTACTAGCTAACTTGATTGAATTTTGTAAAGCATTTTGAGCCACTTTATATAAAGGAGAAATTTTAGAAGCTCTTAGCTTTCCGTCTTTGTCATATGTTCTCTCAGTAAACTGACCATTCATTTCATTCATTATTTTATGATAAGTTCCTATTTCAAAACAATAGGCTTTCAGCATTGACAAATCAACTAAATGAAGCATTTTAATTTTTGCCAGTTCGCTAGTAACTAAGTCCCATTCAGTTTGAGCGTACTCATTAAAATAAGACGGAGCGTCTGGCATGGTTACAATTTCTGTAACTTCCATTTCGTTGGGAATGGTTCTACATTTTTGCAACGTACCAGATAGCTCCTTAATCTTTGTTGGTTTTCTTGGTCTAGCCATATCTATATCTAGTGTCCTACTAATTTGCTTTAGTTATGCATATAAAAAAATCTAAT
>VTLG01002651.1_pt1 | contig 22018 bp, 24 predicted proteins | sample 4694571 | NCBI WGS metagenome assembly VTLG01 (sample SAMN12604809, study PRJNA352737) | marine metagenome | biome: ENVO:00000447; feature: ENVO:00000209|ENVO:00000569|ENVO:01000036; material: ENVO:00002151; isolation source: viral sequences binned using virsorter ... | reverse complement strand
TGCCACCACCCTCATAGAATTGGCGAGTCCGTTTGATTGCGTAGCTCATTTCGTTCTCCTGTCTTGGTCGATGTGTGTTGTGATGTTGAGACCAGAATAGTTGGGTGATTTTCATTTGTCAAGGAAAAATTTAATAATATTTTAACTGATGTGGTATTGTTTGATTTATACCACAATGTTGTTGAATTACAACAGTTAGAGATTGATTTAGATGCCAAGTGAATATTAGATCTGATTTGATTTGGGAATGTTAGGTGAATGGTGTGGAATGGTGTCAATCACTCTATCTCATATTCAAATTATTTCGTGAGGATCCTTTTAGAATTAACTAAATTCTAATTGATATACCATTCAATTGATTGAATTAATAGTTATACACATGTTATCCACAATTGTATGTATAACTTGTAGATAAGTCATGTATAAGTTGTGGATAAATCTTAAATTATTCGAGGGGGGGCCCCTATATCATCGCGCTTCATTATGGTTAATAGCTCACTCATACTAAAAACAGACTTTTAGTCCTCCCTATCTAATATAAATTAATTATTGATTATACCTTGCTATATGTAATATTATATGCTATACTTAATATATAAGATTTATTAATAGAAGTTCTTATTAAGATTTAATTATATGAGGTATTATTATTATTACTATTATGTAAATTAATATAAATAAGGAATTAATAATTGGATTCTAAAAAACTAAGGCCAGGACAACCGGGTCAAAAAGGCCCTGGTAGACCAAAAGGGTCCAAAAACGTATCTACTATTGTTCAAGAGGCTGTTCTAGCCAAATCGGAGAAGACCTTACTCAAGCATTTTCCGAAAATAGTAGAAAAAGTATGCGAAATGGCCGAAAAGGGCGATATGAAGGCGGCTAAACTTATATTTGAGCGTGTTATACCAGCCCGTAAGGCCATAGAGCATCTAGGTAAACACGATTTTGGGAAAGAAGGTATCAATATAGTCATAAATACAGCAGAGCCGATAGAAAGTATTGGAGCTATAGACACACAATACAATGTAGAACAAGATAAAAACTACATTAGTAAAATCGGGAGGTAACATGGCATGATGTTTTCAAGAAAGATCTTAGAAAGTCCTCAGTTCCAACAGTATAAAAAGTGGTTGAGGAAACAGCCGCCAAGACCTACGAACCCGGGCAAGCCGCCAGGAAGGGAAAACTGGGAACGGTGGTTGAAATTAAACCCCAGCGCGAGGAAGAGCCTAGGGCTGGGTCCACGTCGTCGCCCTCCCCCTAGCCGCTTTCGCAGCGATGAGACCGGCTGGTTACCGGGTCGCCCTCGCCAACCACGAGCTACTGCACCTAAAAAGAAGCCAGCTACCAAAAGATTGTCAAAGCGTACCGCGGCGGCTCGTGGAGTTGGTCCCAAAAGATTGTCAAAGCGTGCTGCGACGGCTCGTGGACGAAGCACTCGAGCCCCGGCTCGCAGACCAAGACGCAGTACATAAAAGTAGAAGCAATAACGATTTAGATAGGATATCCGATAAATGCCAAATAAAAGAGATTATCAACACAATAACTCACAACAAAAGGTAGCTGGTACTATGACAGGTATGGAAAGTACACCTAGAGATTATAAAGCTCCCAAAATGTCTGTGAACCAAACAGCCCAAAGCGAAAAACCAAAGAATAAGAAAAATGGCTAAGAAAAAAAATAAAAAATCAAAAAAATCTAGGACTTATAAAAGTCCCAAAAAATATAAAATGGGTAAATGCTAAAATGAAATTTACATTTTTATTTTCGATGCTTTTTGGTATAATATTATTATCTTTATCTGGATGCGTGGTACAAAACATCAAAGAAAGGACAGGAGAAAAGATAGTAGACGTTATGGAAACAGGAAGGTTAGAATTTTGTAACGGCACTTTCCCACTAAAGTCTTACGAACAGTTTTTGAAGAATAACAATAAGACGTGGAAAGAATTAGATTCTTGGTGCAATAGACAATATGGGATATCTAGTGAATACAGAGAAGAAGAAGGAGATGTGGACTCTGGGGGAATTGAAAATAGCGCCGAATAAAGACAAGACAAAATACAAAGTCTTGGATAATTTCCAATTCTTTGATATAATTGTACCAACTGGATTCGAATTTGATGGTGCATCGGTACCTAGATTTTTCTGGAGAATAGTATCTCCATTTCAACCCAAAGTAATTCGTGCAGCTTGTGGACACGATTATATGTACGAACACGCAATACAAAATAAAAAACAAGCAGATAAAAAATTTAAGTGGGCATTGGTACGAGATGGAACATCTAATTGGTTAGTCCATTCTATGTACAAAAGTGTGGTTATGTTTGGCAAAGGAAGGTATAACTAGTGTATATATCAAAAACATCTTGGATAATCATAGTATTTGCAATATTACTAACTATTGCTATAATGGACGAAGTAAAGGCAAACATAACTTCTACTTATTCTGGTGCAAACGTAGCTCAAGCAAGTACTACAGAAGAGGGCATTGAGCTGTGTAAAAAAGCCCATGTTTTGGGATTTTTAACTTCAACTAAAGGACGTATGATTCCTGCAGAATTAATGCACGTTTTGATAAGACAGGCCCTTGATAGTGGATATTGTATAGGGCATTGGGCTCAAGGGGATCGAGAAGGCAACCACCAATTCTCGTGCTATGGAGTAGCGTGGCCAGAAGGTACTAAGCAATCTTTTGATATTACCAAAGAATGTACAGATTTATGGGAAAAAAGCAAAAAGAATTATGGAGATTGGTTCTCTAAACAGCCTAAAGTTCAAGGGGAATATATATGACATTTGTATGCAAAAAATGCGGTAAACCGGATTGTAAATGTACTCCAGATAAATGTTCTTGTCCAACTAAATAAAAGGGCTAATGACAGATATAAACTTTACTATGCACCCTGGGCAGATAGAGGTATATAAATCTCCAGAAAGGCATAAAGTAGTTGTTGCTGGTAGAAGGTGGGGGAAGACAGAGTTAGGAGTAATACAGTTAATTATAGAAGGTCTAAAAGTAAAAAATAGTTTTGGTTATGATCTATTAGATAAAGATGTATTTTACGTAGCACCTACTTTTCAACAAGCTAAAGATTCTGCTTGGAGAAAATTAAAGATATTAGGAGCAGACGTTATAGAACAAGCTTTAGAAAATACAGCGCAAATAAGATTAAAAAATGGGAGGATGATCCATCTAAAAGGTTCTGATAAACCAGACACATTGCGAGGAGTAGGTTTATCTTTTGTAGTCATGGATGAATTCGCAACCATGAAACCAGAAACCTGGGAAGATATTATACAACCTACGTTAACAGATGTAAAAGGATCTGCATTATTTATAGGCACACCTGCAGGTAAAAATCATTTTTATGATCTATTTCAAGAAGCAAAAGACGAAGAAGATTGGAGTACATTTGAATTTTTGTCTATAAATAATCCATATTTGGATTCTAAAGAGGTTGAAAAAAAGCGGCGTACAATGTCGCACGAAAGTTTCAGGCAAGAATATGAAGCAAATTTTTCTACTGGTGGTGGCAACTTATTTAAGGAAGAGAATATAGTAATAGGTGCAGAGCCTCCAGATGGAGAATGGTACTTGAGTATGGATCCTGCTGGTTATGGAGATACTGCTGCTTTAACTAAAAGTAAATTGAAACGCTTAGATGAAGCTGCAATTGCTTGTGTAAAGGTGGGTACTTATGGGTGGTATGTAGATGATGTAATAACAGGTAGATGGGGAATACGAGAGGCATCCTTAAGGCTATTAAATGCAGTTAGACAGTATAGACCTTTAGCTGTAGGTATTGAAGGAGGGTCTTTAAGAAATTCAATTTTACCTTATCTACAAGACCAGATGCGCAGACTAAATATATATCCAAATTTGGTTGAGACTCGTCACGGAGGACAGAAAAAGTCTGAAAGAATAACATGGGCATTACAAGGACGTATGCAACATAAAAGAATAATTTTTAAGGATGATACGTATCTTCCAAAATTAAGAACCCAATTTTTGGATTTTCCTAATAAGATGGCTCATGATGACATGTTAGATGCATTAGCTTATATAGATCAAGTTGCTAGAGTATCGTACTTTGACAGTAATACCCAAGAAGAAGGTTGGGAACCTTTAGACCAAGTATCGGGATATTAAAGAGGACATTTAATGGCAACATCTAGTGAAATTATTGTGGACGATCTGAGCAACAAGCCTAGCTCTATACACAAAATGAGCGGGAATACTGTAAGCACAGATTCTTTAGCTGCTTGGGTAATGGAACGTGTAGGTGCGTGGAGAAGGTATAGAGATCAAAACTTCAAAGATCTTTGGGGTGAATATTACAGGATTTGGAGAGGTATATGGTCAAGTAGTGATCGAACAAGAAAATCAGAAAGGTCTAGAATCATATCTCCTGCTCTTCAACAAGCAATAGAATCAACTGTTTCAGAATTAGAAGAGTCCACCTTTGGTAGACTTAGGTGGATAGATATCCAAGATGATAGACTAGATATGAATAAAGAAGATGTAGAGCTATTAAATAAACAACTTCTTGAAGATTTTGAATTAGACGGTATAAAAAGTGCAATCTCTGAGACCTATTTAAATGGGGCTTTGTATGGTATTGGTATTGGTAAAATTGTAGTTGAAGAGACCAAAGAGTTTGTATTAGATCCTAATACGTTTAATATACCTGGCATGCTACCGTCAGCATCTCAAAAAAATAGAATTTCTGTAAAGTTAATAGCTGTAGATCCTAATAATTTTGTTATAGAGCCTATCGCAAGGACTGTAAATGAAGCCTTGGGTTGTGCTCATGAAATGGTTGTTCCTAGACATGTTATATCATTAAAACAAGAAGAGGGTATATATAACAAAGGAGATTTTGGTATAGCACCTAGTAGTAGTGATCAAGGAAGAGATGGAGAAGGTGTATCAGAATTTAGTACTACTTCTCCAGATGAAAAAGTTAAGATTACAGAATATCATGGATTGATACCTGTACGGTATCTAGAGAGAAAAAATAAAAATGATAGTGATATTTTAGCACTTTTTGATACAGAATTAGAAGAGTTTAATCCTAGGACTATAGATGGGGAAGAACTAGTAGAGTCTATTGTAACAATAGCAAATGATTCTTTTGTGTTAAAGGCTGTAGAAAATCCTCATATAATGAAAGATCGATCTATTATAGCGTACCAACATGATACAGTTCCTAATAGATTTTATGGTAGGGGCGTAGCAGAGAAGGGATACAATTCACAAAAAGCATTAGATGCAGAGATAAGAGCTAGAATAGACGGGTTAGGATTTTCTAATAATCCTATGATAGCTGTAGATGTAGGATCTTTACCAAGAGGACAAAATAGTGGTATGAGCGTATATCCAGGGAAAACTATCATAACCAATGGTAGCCCTAGAGATAGTATTTTTCCTATACAATTTCCCGGTCCAGATCCAAACACATATAGACAAACCGGAGAATTAGAAAGGATGATTCAAATGGGAACAGGATCTATGGATTCTGCAACTCCTATAGGTATAAGTCCTAGGAATCAAACAGCTTCTGGTATGTCTATGATGTTAGCGGGTGCAATTAAACGTCAAAAACGTACTATGCATAATATTGAAAGGCATTTTTTAGATCCCTTGGTAAAAAAATCTTTGTGGAGATATATGGATTTCGATCCTGAAAGATATCCAGTACAAGACTATAAATTTATTATACACTCTAGTATGGGTATTATGGCAAGAGAATTCGAACAACAACAATTATCATCTTTGTTAAATACAGTACCACCAGACTCTCCAGCATATTGGTTGATTTTAGATTCTATCTATGAAAACTCTAGTTTAACCAACAAAGAACAGGCAAGGAAACTTATAAAAGAATCTATGCAGAATACACTAGAACCTTCAAAACCAGAAGATTCTCCTCAGTTCCAATTAAAAATGAAAGAGTTGGAATTGAAAGAAGCTGCTGCAGAGGATAGTATGTTCTTAGAGGCACAAACTCACAAACGATTGATGAAAGAAGCTGATACACGTGCAGCCAATTCTGCTTATAATCTAGGATTAGAACTACAACAAAATAAAATAGACTTAGAGAAAGAAAAATCTAATAGATTAGAAGCTGAAAGTAGATCTATATTAAATATAGCAAAAGCAGAATCTGAACAGGTAGGAACACAAATAAAGCAATATACTGCACAACTTGCTCAAATGCAAAATAAGATTGAACAAAATGTAAATATCCTTGACAATTTTAGACATCAAGTACAGACTATGTTAGGAGCAATAGGAGATATAACTACAAGTAGAATGGGCAGGGACAAGATTTCAAATATGAATATGCAAACTGAAAACGTCCAGCCACAAGCTCAAACATTTAGTCCTCCAATGAACGCACCAACAGGAGTTCCAGATCAGCCGGGTTTAGAGCAACAAGTATTACCCACACCTGACCAAGATGGAGAATTTTAATTATGTCTTTAACTCAAGAGCAAGAAAAGTATTATGATACATATTTAGATTTATTTAATAGTGTTGGTTGGAAACAGTATATAAAAGATCATGTATCAGCTTATGAAGAATTAAAGAATAAAGCTTTTAATGGAGACCAAGAGAATTTCTTTTTTATAAAAGGTCAAATAAATATGTTAGGAAAAACTCTAGGATTCGAGAATTCTATCAGAACTATGTATGAAGATCTTATACAACAAGAGCAAGAGCATGTTGATTCTTTATCAATTTGAATGTAAAAGATGTTCTTATGAATTTGAAGATTTAGTTGCTTTTGATGATAGAGATCGAAGTATAAGATGTCCTAGTTGTAAAGGCAATGCAAGTAGAGTGTTATCCCCTGTTAGAAGTAAACTAGACGGAACAGATCCAGCGTTCACTACAGCTTACGACAAATGGGAAAAGGTACACAGAGAAGAAGCAAAGAAAGACCCTTCAGGCGACTATGATAATTTATCAGAATTGCAGATGAAAACATTGAAGGCCCAAAGACCATAACCGAAAGGCGGTAAATTATGAGTACAGTAGAACGAATTGTTGAAGATGTACAAACTGAATTACAAGAAACTACTAATGAAACAGAACAAAAGGTCCAAGATACTGTAAAAGAGACCAGTATACCAGAAAAATTTAAAGGTAAATCTTTAGAAGATGTTATTGGTATATATGAAAATCTAGAGAAGCATTACGGAAAACAAGGACAAGAAGTAGGCCAATTAAGAGCGCATGTAAATCAGTTAATGGCTCAAACAGCTCAAAATTCTACTGCCTCAGAAGAAAGCGAAACAAATTTCTACGACGATCCTGAACAGTATATATCAAGAATGTTAGATGAAAAATTAGCTCCTATTGTAGGACGTGTTGGAAACGCAGAGCACGATAGAGTTATTGCTAAATTTAATCAAGAATATCCAGATTGGCAACAAACAATATCTAATCCTGATTTTCAGAACTGGATTGCAGAATCTCCAGTTAGACTTGAATTACATGCAAAAGCTAACCAAGCAGATTACAATGCAGGCAAAGAACTGCTAAGTAATTGGGAGACGCAAACCAAAGCTTCAAAAGCAGATATAACATCTGTAAATGAAGCTCGTGAAAAGAAGTTAAAAGACGCTACTACAGAAGTAGGATCTACAGGGCAATCTAGTGGAAAAATATATAACAGACACGAACTTATAAATATGCGAAGGTATGATAGAGAAAAATACGAAGCTATGGAACCCTTGATTATAAAAGCATATAAAGAAGGTCGTGTTAGAGATTAATTCATAATTAGGAGATAAATTATGGCTAACTTTAATGCTGCCAACGCTATTGGCATTACAGAAGCAGCTAATTTTATCCCGGAACTTTGGTCCAACGAAGTTATTGCTGCATATAAAGAAAACCTAGTTCTTGGTCAGCTTGTAACTCGTATGAATCATAAAGGTAAGAAGGGCGATACGGTACATATCCCTTCACCTACTCGGGGTAACGCAAGTGCGAAAGCGCATGCAACTCAAGTAACTTTAATCAATAACGTTGAAGGCGTAGTCAATGTGACTATCGATCGTCACTTTGAGTATTCACGTCTCATCGAAGATTTGGCAGATGTACAGGGTCTTTCTAGTTTGCGTAGGTTCTATGTAGACGATGCGGGACACGCACTTGCTAAAATTATTGATTGGCATTTACATGTACAGGGTACTTCTTTACAGGGTGCGACAGAAGATACGTCATCTGTTGATACTCCTGGAGGGAATCTTACTTATACTAATTCTACTGGGGCAGTCATTGGTTCAGATGGGTCTACCAAATGGGCAAACACCACTGATGGCAATGGCGCAGCTTTAGCAGATGCTGGTATTCGAAAGATGATTCAGACCTTGGATGATGCCGATGTTCCTATGACGGAACGTTATATGGTAGTTCCTCCGGTAGAGAAGAAAAATCTATTGGGTATTTCACGCTTTACTGAACAGGCTTTTATCGGAGATACTGGCGGTGCTAATTCGATTCGAAATGGTTTGGTTGGTGATGTATATGGTATGCCTGTATACGTATCTACCAATTGCGGCCATACAATCGACGCTGGCGGAACGACTGCTTTTAGGGCAGGCATGATTTTCCACAAAAGTGCTTTTGTTCTAATTGAGCAGATGAGTCCTCGGACCCAAACTCAATACAAACAAGAATTTCTTGCTGATTTGCTAACCGTTGATTGCATTTATGGGGTCGATGAGTTGCGTAATGATGCTGGAATTGTTTTTATTGTACCTGCTTAACATTTGTGGGGGTATCTTTTGATGCCCCCTTCTTTTAGGAGATAATTATGCCACGTAGACAATTTCAAGATGTATTTGATAATGTGTCGACCGGTTCAGTTACAGCAGATATCGCTAGTATAGCTGATGGTAATGAAGTTAATCAATCTGTAACTTGTACAGGGGCTGCTTTAGGAGATATGGTGTTGGTATCTTGTTCTATTGATACTGCAGATTTGACTCTAACAGGCACTGTCACATCAGCGAATACAGTAGAGGTGGTAGTCGCCAATAACACGGGAGGTGCAGTTGATTTAGGATCTGCTACTTATAAAGTGGTTTCACTTTCGCCACGGTCAGACCTATTCTAATGGTAAATCATTAAGGGGGTACCGACGTTTGGTACCCCTAATTTATTAACATGGGATTTCATGGAGTAGAAAAATATCAAACAATACCAGAAGTTAGGTACGGTATTATACCTGGAAGAAGTATTTCTCAATCTGTGTATATACCAGGAAGAAAAGAATATAGATCTATACAACCAGTATCTCATGTATTAAAAGTTTATAAATCTTATTATGACACGTTTGAACAAGACATAAAGAAAAATGGTTTTAGAAATCCTCCACTTTGTTGGAGCTTTAATGGAGATACACATGTTATATATGGAACCGTTAGAGCTTGGATAGCTAGAAAACTAGATATAAATATGCCAGTTTTTATAGTAGATTGGGATAAATACTGGATAGATTTAGAATTGATATTGAATAAAGAGCAAGCACTAAAAAAATTTATTGATCCTCCTATAGAGCTAGTATTCGAAAAAGATTTTTTTTCTTATTATAATAAAAGAAATGATTACGATCCCTATGAGATTAAGCGAAAAATACAAGAATCTAAACAAGGACAAACATAATAGTGAACCTACATGGGGATGTGGAGATGGTAGAAGATATACACAACAAATAAATAAAGTATTAAATAATAATTGTACTGTACTTGACTATGGATGCGGAAAAGGAAAGTTAGATATACCAAAAGAATATGAAGTTTTTAGATATGATCCATGCAATCCAATGTACGAAAAGAGACCGAAAAATAATTATAAATATGATTCTATTTTATGCATTGATGTATTAGAACATATAGAACCAGAATGTATCGATGAGGTTTTAGAAGATATAAATGGATTTTTAAAAAGACCGACTAAAATTAAAATGCCCACTGTATTTTTTGTTATTTCTACTAGACCGGCATTACATAAACTTTCAGATGGAAGTAATGCACATAGATTAATAAAACCAAGTACTTGGTGGAACAATAAATTAGAGAATTTTTTCTCTGGTGTAGTACAAGTAACTGACAATGAAAAGGTTAAACCAAATGAATGTTTGTTTTTTGCTAATAAGAAACAAAAAGGATCTAGTAAATGGCAACGTATTTAAATTTAGTTAATGACGTATTAATTAGATTACGTGAAGCAGAAGTAACAGCTACAACAGACACTACGTATTCTAAATTAATAGGTAAATTTATAAATGATGCAAAAAGAGAAGTTGAAGATGCTTGGAATTGGACATCTCTGAGAAATGAGATTAGTCTGACTTTGGTTGTTGACCAGACTGCTTATAGTTTAGATGACACTACATATAGGACTAGGATATTAGAAGCACACAATTTGACTAAAGATCATGTTATGCAAAAGCTGAATCACATAAGATTTCAAAGACGTACAAACTTAGGTACCTCTAGCAGCGATAGTCCATTGTGGTATAAAGTTATGGGATTTAATCCATCAACATTAAAAATAAAAATAGAAGTTTTTCCTAAACCTAGCTCTACAGATTCTTTAGAATTCTATTGTGTAGTACCTCAAGCCGATCTATCCTCAGATTCTACTACATTATCAGTACCAGCAGATCCGGTAGTACTTGGAGCCTGGTCAAAAGCAGTGTCTGAACGCGGTGAAGATGGAGGACAACTGTTCCAAGAAGCAGACAGGACGTATAGAGATGCGTTACATAATGCAATCGCATGGGATAGTGCTTTCGTAGAACAAGAACTCGACTGGATACCTACATAATGCCAAGACCTTTAATAGTAACGTCCATAGATTCTCCCGGAGAAAGAGGATTATTTACACAGAATCCTAGAGACGCTGGAGATTTGATCGGAGGTTCAAATAGCGCTTTAGTAGCTAATAATATTGTATTTGATATTATAGGAAGATTATCTGCAAGGAAAGGATACAAAACTCTTACATCTTCTGCACTTAGTGGTACGCCAGATATAGAACAATTATTTGAATACGAGAAAGATAAAGATACATCATTTATTATATCCACGGCTACAGTGTCATCAGCTAAAAAAATATATCATGGTACCTCTTCTCTTACTGATATAACAGGAGGTGTTGCATCAGTAGGAAACAATTGGAAGTTTGTTAACTTCAACGGTAAAGTTGTGGGAGTACAACAGGGAGAGACGCCTATAGTATGGGCAGGTACAGGGAATTTTGCAGACATCTCGGCGGCATCTGGATCAGTTCCAACAGGCAATACGGCTTGTTCTGTTTACGGTAGATTATTTGTAGCAGATGCAAATAAAACTGATATAAAATATTGTGCGTCTTTAGATGAAACCCATTGGGCCACGGGTGGAGGTACTATAGATACAAAGACTTATTGGCCTAATGGTACTGATTTTATTGTAGCATTAGAAGAATTCAATAATCAATTAGTAGTATTTGGTAGACATTCTATTCTTATATGGAGTGGAATGCACAGTCCAAGTACTTCCCCTACTATATCAGATGTTATAGATGGGATAGGTTGTATTGCTAGAGATTCTATACAATCTGTTGGAGACGATTTAATATTTTTAGATGATACTGGTGTTAGGTCTTTAATAAGAAGTATAGAATTAAAAAGCCAACCATTAAGAGACCTATCTAGAAATGTTAGATCTGATTTAAAAGATTCTATAGATGCTCTGACAGACAAGGGAAAAATTAAATCTGCTCATAACCCAGTAGAAGGTTTCTATATCCTAGCTGTTCCAGGTGGTATCGATGAAACTTGGGTATTCGATACTAAGTTTATATTACCAGATCGATCAGCAAGAGTTACACGATGGGATAATATAGTTATAAATTCTGCTTATTATAGTCCCATAGATGAAAAACTTTATTTCGGAGGTGAAGGAACTATAGGAGAATATCGAGATTATCAAGATGCTGGAGGAAGTTATACATTAGATTTTGAAGCTAATTGGGATAATCTAGGTACTACACAATATAAAGTTATAAAGAAAATACAAGGTATTTTTGTAGGTGGTGCAAGTTCACAAGTAAATTTTAAATGGCGCGTCGATTTCGAGGATAGCGGTGATAGTGCTGTTGTTGCTATACCAGCTTCTAGTTCTTCATTATGGGGAAAGGGTTTATGGGGAACTTCTACATGGGGAGCTTCTGATACAGTTATTAGAGACCTAAGTGTCAACGCAACTAGAACAGGTAGAAATGTAAGTTTTGGTATGACGGTACCAATAAATGGGGAACCGTTTTCGATCCAAAAGCTAGATATTATAGCTAAGCACGGAAGGGTAAACAGATAATGGGTGATTATACACAAGCAACTGATTTTTCTGCTAAGGATCTATTAGCTGATTCTAATCCAGAAAAGAAAATTTTAGGTTCTGATATGGATGCAGAACTAGCACTTATTTCTACTGCTATCGCTAGCAAAGCGGAGTTAGGAACAGCAGAGACAGTCACAGCAGACTGGATTTTTTCAGAGGAAGTAACTTTTCAAAAAGAAGTTACCTTTAAGAAAGGCGACGATGTAGCTTCTGCTAATGCTATGACCCTCGGAGACGGCACCTATTTCGATATTACAGGTACTACAACTGTTAATACAATTGCAACTAAAGGTATAGGCACTCGTGTAGTACTTCACTTTGATGGCGCTTTACAACTTACACACCATGCATCTGACATGGTACTTCCAGGTGGAGCTAACATTACCACAGCCGCCGGTGACATAGCAGTATTATACGAATACGCATCTGGAGACTGGAGATGTGTTAGTTACAGTAGAGCCTCTGGTCAACCTGTCGGCGTAACATCCACCATAACAGAATTGAATTACAACGACACTGGGGCGGCTGTAGGGACTGTAGTTGCCTCAAAGACAGTGACCGCAGATGCCAATAAAGACGTATCATCATTTAGAAACGTTACACTTACAGGTGAGCTTGATGCGGCAACCTTAGACATCTCTGGTGATGCTGACATTGATGGTATTACAAACTTAGATGCGGTAGACATTGATGGCGCTGTTCAAATTGATAACACTGTCACAGTAGGTGTTGATGATACTGGACATGACGTTAAATTCTTTGGTGCCACAGCAGGACATTATCTGCATTGGGACGAATCTGATGATGCGTTAATTCTTTATGGAGAACTGCAAACCCCTACAGCGGGGACTAGTAATCTTGCTCTTGGTGTTGATGCTGGTATTGCGATCGCGTCGGGTGGTAACTATAACGTATTGATTGGCGATAATGCTGGTGAAGCTATTACTACCGGCGTCGAGAGTGTGGCCGTTGGTTACGACGCATTAAAAACAAATACAGAAGCAAACTATAATACTGCCGTAGGAGCGTCCGCACTTGAAGATGCAACAGACGCACATTCTTGCGTAGCAGTAGGCCGTGGGGCACTTGCTGTTGTAACCACTGGTGTTTACAACATAGCAATAGGCAGAGATGCTGCTGATGCGCTAACAGTAGGAGAAAGGAATGTTGCAATTGGAGCTTTTGCGCTAGACGCGGAGACTACGTCAGATCAGTCAACGGCAGTTGGATATGCTGCTCTGGGTGCTCAAGCTAACGTCAGTAATGTGAATGCGAATAATACAGCAGTTGGATATAGTTCGGGTCCAGCAATCACAACCGGGCGATATAACACCATGATAGGTTCCCACTCAGGTATGGTACTTTCCACGGGAAATGACAATACATACCTTGGATATAGCAATTCGGCCTCGGCAGGTGATGTTACTGATGAAGTAGTTATTGGAAGGGATTGTACAGGGGCAGGTGATAATACGGCACGTTTTGGGTATGCAGGTCATACGGCAACATTAAACATAGATGGCAGTGATACAAGCTGGGCAGCTGCATCTGACGAGCGATTAAAAACTCAGATTAAATCTTGCGATATAGGACTGGACTTTATAAATGATTTAAGGCCAATTACTTATCGTTTTAGAGCACAAAAAGATGTGCCTACAGAAATGTCTCAGTACGATCCCGATTCAGATGAAGTTTGTAACGGTAGCGGAAAAACCAATCATGGATTTATAGCTCAAGAAGTTAAGCAAGCTATTGATAGTCACAATCTTGCCGATGGACATAATATCTGGAGTGAAGATCCTAGTGGAACACAACAAATTGCTCCGGGCAATTTTATGCCAATGGCAATCAGAGCAATTCAAGAATTGTCCGAAAAGGTAACGATGTTGGAAGAAAAGATTCAACAGTACGAAAACATGTAAATGGAGATATTTTATGAGTCTAACACGTAGTAGCACCGAACGAGACAAAGATTATGTAGCTCTTTTCCATAGCATTGGTTTAATCGATAAGATCATTGCTGGAAATATGGAGGATGATACCCCTGAAGAACAAGAAGAATGTATGCGTAGAAATGTAAGGCACTTGGAAATTATGTTAGACAAAGAAGATTGGGAAAATAAAGATATGAATGAGCCGCGAAAAGCTATTACACGTGGCTACCAATATTTAGGTTAATGCCATGCGTAGTTCTGAAGGACAAAAATTATTGAATTCTAATACAGTACTTTCTGCTTTAATTGTAGCTGCTGTAACTACTGTGTGTTCTAGTTATATAACTACATTAAGAATGGAAGAAAAGTTGTATGTAGTTTCTAGCGCTGTAGAAGCTAATACAGAAGTGATTCGTCAGGTTAGAGATCAACAATTAGTTCATCCTTATGAATTAGAAGCTTTAAGATCTGAAATAGCAAAAGAGCTGGCTATGATTCAAAATACAATGGATATCGAATCAACTAAGCTAACAGATCTTAGACATCAAATGGATCTAATTAAAGAAGAACTAAAACAACTGATACCTAAACCAGGACACTAATAGGAGATACAAATGGAGACGTTGACAGATATTTTTGGAAAAATCCCCCTACAATCTATATTAAGAGCTGTTGGTGCCATTGGGGGTGGTCTTGCAACAAGCTCGGCTACTGAAAAAGCCATAGATGCCATACCAACAAGTCCTCCAGACGTAACTACTCCATGGGGCACCGCTACGTTTTCTCCAGAAAGCAATCAGATTACGGGCGAAATGTCACCAGAATTACAAGAATTGTTTAGTACAACAAAAGCTCTTACTGAAGGTATAGGACCGGCACCTACTACCTACGAGCAGGATTTAGCTTTAGCAAGGGGAGATTTTGATACACGAAAGCAAAGAGCTTACGAAGAATTCAGAGACGAGCAAATCAGGCAAGGACGATTTGGAACCGAAGCCGGGGCTAGAGAATTAGGAGAACTACTTAGAGGATTTGAACAACAAGAACAACGACTTCAAGAAAGTGTTAGGGATAGAAGGCATAGAGACCGTTTAGAATTATTTGGAGAGGCCTTAAGAGGCGTACAAGCCCAAGAGGGTATATTGGGGAGACCTGGCGAAGTTATTGGTATAGGTACAGCTGCATCAACTCAACAATTAGAACTTGCTAAGCAACTAGCAGAATCAGAGCTAGCTAAATCACAAGGAATAAATAACGCTATAGATAGCTTGTTGGCCGGAGCATTAGGTGAAGATGATAAAGGTCTATTTGCAGATACTACTTTAGGAGATTTGTTCAATATAGGTTCTACTGCAACAGATTTATTAAAGGAAACTGTAGACGCCGGAAAAAAACTACTACCTGTAGTAGATTTAGTAAAGGGCATAGTACCTGATGTTGGGGCTCCTGGGTTTGGTGGTGGACAAGGACCAGCGAGGCTTGCAGCGGCGAAAGCAGCGATGGATGCGGCGAGAGGTTCGGCCCTTCCTGGGACAACCTATCCTGTAGTCGACACTACTGCCCTAATTACTGGGAAAGAACTTGGAACAGGAGTTTATCCTGGGTTTGGTAGTGGTATGCACCCTGGTGGGCCAGGACCAGCGGGGCTTGAAGCTGCGAAAGCGGCTATGGACAATTACTATCCGGACGCCGGGAGCAACTTTTCCACTAAGGGCGCAGGCGATGCCTACGATGTTGTAGAGGCCCAGGGCGAGGACCCTGGACTATTTGATCCAGCTAAAGCTGTTGTAAAGGGAATTGAACAGTCGTTACTCAATACGTTTCCAGTCGGGCCATCTCTCAATGCGTCGGGTTTGGCAGCAGCTCGCGCCGCCGCTGCAGCTCCTACTTGGATGGGGAATCTAGTGGGGGCGGGTCCAGGAGGCGCGGGGGTAACGCTCACAGGGGGTGGTACTTTGGCGGGAACTCTTGGTCCAGCAATGGCTGCGATGGCAGTTGCGAATTTAATAACAGGCATACAAGCCAAAGCACGTATGAATCTTGACGATGCAATATCTATTTCCTCAACTTACGACACAGACAGAATACAAAAGCTAAAGGCTGGAAAAAATTTAGAGCCTACTGGCAAACCTTCCGAGCGGGTTATTGGAGGAGCGTCTGTAGGAAAGGTACCGGGACTTCTTAGATCACTAGAATTCATAGGTAAAGTATCACCAGGAGAAAAAGCAAAAGCAAAGGCTGAGGGAGTACCGGCAGAACTAGTAAATAGTGCCAACAAAGTAAAGCGCGTAGAAGGCCCCAAAGGGGGTTACTGGTACGAAGTTCCAGAGTCTGTGGAGAAATATCTAGAAAATGAAAATCCAGAGACTTTACGCAAATATGAAGGTCTTATAAGATCATCAAAAACGGGAAAACGGGTGGCTTTGCCTCCACCTAGAACTGGTCGCAAGACTGGCGGACCGCGGTAAAGATAGCATAGATCTATAGACCCAACAGATAAAAATTAGGGGAAGTTAATGGCTAACGGAATATTTGATAGTCCTTCGGTAGAAGAGATAAGAGAGCTAGAAAGATTAAACAGACAATTGCAATCACGTGAGCTTGGAAGAAATACAGCAAATTTGTTTGGCAGCCCCTGGGGTTCTATTGCTTATCAAGGTGCGCAAATTGGACACAGAGGAGGCGAAGCATTGCGAGGCATGTTCGGCGCTGGTGATAGTCCTGAAGTACAAAGAGCGCAACTAATACAAAGCATCAAACAACAAATGAACACTAGCGGATTAACTCCAGAAAACCCAGAGTTCTATCGTCACGCCGCTAAACTTCTAAGTGAAGCAGGCTTGACCGATGCAGCTATGAAAGCTGGTGCGACATACAATGAAATGGTGAGAGCACAAGAACGTTTAGATATTGATGCACAACGGGCAGCCGCTTATGAGACAGCCACGGATGCACAACTGAAAGAACAGGAGCGACGCGCCCAAGAGAGGGCCCGACCGCAACAACCCAAAATTACTAAAGAACAGATAGATGAAATACGAGCAGTGCTACCTAGACTAGTGTCCAAAGAAGATCTAGAAGATTATGCAGAGAATGTGCTGGGGAATGACTGGTGGTTCTGGAGCAGTGAAGCAGATATAAAAGAAGCCACAGATGCTTTTGTATACCATGTTCAAGGACTTAGAAGTGAAGAATGGATCAAAGGCAATTACCTGACCATAGAAGACGCTATAGAACAAATTAAAGAATTAACGAAACCAGCGGAAGATCAGGCAGCAGAGGGGACATCTGATGAAAATGTTGCCACAACAAACGTGACAGAGGATATCGACTTTAGCAATGCTGAAGTTTTGTGAAAGAGCCCTAATAAGGTAACTAAATTATGAGTGAAGTTTTCGAAATAACTTTAGAAGATATACGAAAGCATAAAAATCTTCAGGAATTGGGTGTGGTGCCAGGTGATACTTGGACCAAGGACGATTCCGGAAAGCCTGTCATTACTAGAGTGTACTCACCAAAAGGCGGAAAGAAGGACGTAGGCATACCTATCACGCAACAGAATTTAGATGACTTCCCAAATCTGGTAGAACAAAATGTTGAAGTAGGAGATAGGTATTTTAAGGAAGGTCATAAAATTATTAAAACAGGTGATGGAAGTGCATGGAAACAATTTTTGTATGGTGTTGATGAGGGAGATATGGGAGAGAAATGGTCAGTAAATTTAAGTGAGACCTTAGAGTCTTGGTTCCCTACGCGCATTGGCTTACCACAAGACGTAGCTTACGGAGGATTCGATGAAGATAATCCAGAGGTCGGGCAGTACATTGTAAACCGTTCACGCCTAGAGCCGTATGGACAAGAGTTTGACGATGCGACTCCGAAAGAAAGAAGGTCTATGATTCGTAGAGCTAGAGAGAGACTAATACTAGAAGAATATCCTCACTTTACACCAGATCCAGAGAGCGGAGCAAGAATTGCAGGGCAACTTACATCCGCTCTATTAGACCCCACTAGTTTAATCCCCTTTGTTGGTCCCGCTAGAATGGGATTTTTAGCTTTGAAAGGTGCCCCACTTGTAGCCAACATAGGTATAGGAGGTGCACTAGGCGGAACCCATAGTATCCTCGGAGATCTGTCAAGCGGTGGAGGGGTCGAAGATATAGATGCTAGCAAAGCAGCTCAGAGCGCTGCATTTGGTGGTGCTTTAACTGCCGCAGGAATCGGCCTCGGTGCTGGTACAAGTGCTTTACTTAGAAAGAGAAAGATAAGCAAACGTGAACAAGCTGCTAATAAAATATTGGACCTGGCAGACAGTAAAACTAAATCTACTGTAGAACGTGGAGCGGATCCCGAAAATATATCCAAACAATATATTGCAGATTCAACGGGTGTGACAATAGAACAATTAGAACTAGCAGAGAAAATCGCTAAGAGACAAATATTAGATTTTAAACGCCCGGATAATCCAATCGAAAAACAAGCTTCAGTATCAGCGCCCATCACAAAATTACCAGACGAAGATCTACCAAGGCCGTTTGACGATGAGGTTATGGCTAGGTTTATGAGTAGAGTTTTTGATGAGTATGTTGGAGTTATAGCAACTAGAATGGGAATGATTAATCCACCTATATTAAAACGTTCTCGTGTATATGAATGGAATATAAAGGCTAACACTCACCATTATACAGAAGATGTACTGCCTTTCCTGAAACAAATACATAAAATTAAAGGCAAGGATAAGACTGCATTATCTCTCCAATTGAATAACGGTGAGTTCGGGGATGCTATAGAATGGATGATCAATAATGGTCCCGAAGGTATGGCGGATAATTTTAAAGTCGTCCAAAAAGTTCTTGCGGAATTACATGAACACCTGGATGAGGCGTTAGGTGATAAAATAGGTCATGTATTCAATTATTTTCCACGAAATATTAAAAAGAAAGATTACGCCAAGTTACAAGACCATTGGGGTGTCGACACGTCAAATATTATAGCCAAGGCACTAAAAGAAGAAGTGGCTAAACCAAGCAATGACTATAATTTCATAACACAAATTCCAGAATGGAGAAAGAACGATATAATAAACAATCTTTTTTCACAAGGGTCTGTAAAAGGGACAGGTGGGAAATTTAAGCATGCTAAGCAGCGTGTTATAGGAGATGTAACAGAAGATATTTTACCATTTTACATGTCCCCAGAGGAATCTTTAGAATTATATATTAGAAGTTCTGTAAATGCCATAGAGAAGGCTAGGTTTTTAGGGAAAAATATTAAAAAATCTAAGAGATCCTACGACATGGAATATGTAGGCAACTCAACTAGACAATTTAAGGAGATAAACAATAAAGAGGTTCCTTATGATCAAAACAAGTCTATAGGAGAATTAATAAACGAATATAGTAAAGACATAAGTGCTGATGACGCCGATGAATTAAGAGGTTTGATAAAAAGTAGGGTGGAAGGTGGGAATTTATCCGGCCGTACAGAATTGGGAACAGTTCGGGATTTAGGATACATGGCAACTATAGCCAATCCTATATCTGCACTGACGCAGATGGTTGATATGGGTGCTACTGCAGCACTACACGGTTTTAGAAATACTTTTATGTCAATGTTTGGAACAAAGAATGTAAAAATGATGGATGTTTATTTAGATGATGCCGCACAAGAATTTGCAGATGTTCGTAAATCAGCCAAGATATTAAAAAAGTTATTTAAAATAACACAGTTTGAGCGTGTAGATCGTTTAAGCAAAGAGACTGCTATGAATGCAGCCTTACGTAAAAACTTTAAGCTTCTTAGTACCAAGGAAGGGGAAAAAGAGTTTGTAAAGAAGTGGGGAGCTTATTATAAGGAAGAGATCGATTCTGTAATTGAAGATTTAAGATCGGGTCAAGTTACAGAAAGAGTTAAATTTCACGCATTTACTGAACTCAGTGATCTACAACCTATCTCTATGTCGGAATTGCCTCAAAAGTATCTAGATATGCCTAACGGTAGATTACTATATATGTTAAAAACATTTCAAATCAAGCAGTGGGATGTTGTGAGAAGAAATATCATGCACGAGTACAGTCATGGTAGTAAAAAGAAAGCTGTCAAAAAAGCAGGTGCTCTAGCTTTGTATTTGTCTGCCTTTGGTGTAAGTACTCAAGCTATTAAAGACTCTATACTACTTAGAGATCCTGACCTGGAAAATATGCCTGGCAACGCTATGTGGGGTTTACTAAGTATGTACGGCCTTAATAAATATAATTTGGACCAATTGTCTTATGACAAAGACGTCGGGGAGTACATTTCAAAATTGTTTTTACCAGCACTTCCCATGTTTAATGCAGCACTGGCTCTCGGTATGGCACCCTTTGAGGATAATCCAAAATTAAGCCGTCATTTGAGAAGTATACCTGGTATTGGTCCTTTCGCTTATAACTGGTTCGGTGGAGGGGCAGAGAAATATAACGATTGGATAGAAAGAGAGCGGAGGAAGGACAAGGACAAGCCTATATATCCTTATTGAAACTATTATTACTATTAATTTTCCTAAACGGGAATTACAATTATATGAACAACATTGATTGGAAATTTATTGAGATAGAAGAAGGCAACAAGACTGAAGGATATGTTCCAAAAAACAAGGATGGAACGGCAATAGGTAAGTCTGGGGTTACTGTTGGCATGGGTTTCGATTTAGGAGGAAAAAATATTGCAGACTTGAAAGGTCTTCCAGACTCATTAGTAGATTTGCTGAAGCCTTATCTTGGATTAAAGGGGGCAAAAGCACAACAAAAACTTAATGAACAAAGTTTAACATTAGACACTGACCAACTTAAAAGAGTAAACTCCTTCGTTAAAAAGAAGTACTACAACGAGGTAAAAGATTATTGGAATGCAAATGTCCCTGAAGAAGGGCCAGTAAAGAACTTTAAGGATTTGCCTAAACACCTTGCTACTATTGTATATTCTACTGGTCACCAATATGGTACAAATTTTACGGATTCAGCGCCGAAGTTCATTGGAAAAGCTTTGGAGGGAAAATGGTTTTCTAAAGATGACAAAGACAAAGATTCTGTAGACTATATTTTGAAAAACTTTGAAGTCGAAGATATTCTACAGAAAAGGAAAACCATCGAGTCAAACTACTTAAAACATAACAAGAACTGGGACTACGAAAACCGAGAACCTTTAGTGTTCAAAGAACGACGCAGAGAAGTGGCCAAGCAGGTTACTGAAGCTGAAAAAGTTAAATCTATGATAGCGCGTCACGCCCGGCTTAAAGAAATTGAATCAATGCTGCAGGGGCAACCGGATGCGCCTATCCCTAAGCCTATCCCTAAGCCTAAACCAATGTTTCCATTTCTCGTCCACAGAGAAGAACCGCTTTTTGGATTCACACCAATACAAAACCAACCAGAACTTTTTGGGAACGTAGATCCTAGCTTTAACGAGACTATGGCCCTATTATATAATATGTTAGAAAAAGAAAATAAAGTTGTGTAGTTCTTATGATGTCCTTTTCCTGGACAAAATATTGTTTGACATTTTTACTATCTTATTGCTGACTGTACTTTTAAACATGAAAGGAAATAAAGCATGGGAAAAAGCTACTAAAAATAGATAAAAAAATGTTAGAGAATATTTCATAGATTTGAAACCATGCTCTAAATAAGTCTCT
>VTLG01000997.1_pt1 | contig 22019 bp, 41 predicted proteins | sample 4694571 | NCBI WGS metagenome assembly VTLG01 (sample SAMN12604809, study PRJNA352737) | marine metagenome | biome: ENVO:00000447; feature: ENVO:00000209|ENVO:00000569|ENVO:01000036; material: ENVO:00002151; isolation source: viral sequences binned using virsorter ... | reverse complement strand
GTTTTGGTATACATCTACGTACTCTCCATCAGTATAAGCTAACGTAAGAGAGTTTGCATCTGACCCACTAAAGCTTGTCTGGCCAGCTGTTGCTTGGTAAACAAACCTATTCCTAACGCCTTGGTTAGGTGCTTTTCCTATGTATGGCATGTTATTCTCCTAACTCCAAGGTAAACCTTTTGTATTTTTTGTTTTATCTTCTACCATATCTTTTACAATATTAGAAGCAAATGCTTCAAGTCTTGCTTTTGCAGAAGAAGGAGTTTCATCTCCTACGGGTATATTATTGTATACCCACTCTAAAACTTTACTTTCAGTTAAGTCTTTATATTTAATAAATCCTATTGCTGTAGGATCAGGAGTACAATTAAATGAATCCTTAACTATATGCAAACAATCATCGTGCGTATCATCTTTAACTTCACATTGCCAATCAACAGTAATAACTCCTCCATCAGAAGATTTACTTGTTAAGTTATTTATTTTCCAAGTTATTGCCATAATCTTCCTCTATGTTTTTATTACGTATAAAACTGACGCATTAAAGCCTGTTGTTTCATTTCCACTTCTACCACCAGTAGAATCTATCATAGCAGTTTTTGTATGAGTTCCACTAAATTCTCCACCAGTTACACCTTCTCTATAATTTGAAGAACCACTACCACCATTATAAAATATTATGTTATGTCCATGCGATTGAACAGAATCATTTTCTAAAGTACCTACGTTACCTCTAGTAAATGCAGCACCAGTGTTTCCATTAGTACTAGAGCCATGAGTACCCGTTCCTCTAATCATAGCAGCTCGTAAATCCGGTACGTTAAAAGTACTTGAGCCATTACCCGTACCCCAGGTAGTTCCTATTACAGCAAAAAGATCTGCATATGTAGTACGACTTACAGCACTACCATCACAGGATAAGAACCCAGTAGGAGCTGTACTACTACCATGAGGTAATATAGTTCCTGTATTAACTAAACTGTTTCCCTTTTGTCCATGGTCGAAACCTGCTGTCCTAACTTTAGTTAAAGCCATTTAATCCTCCTACGGTTTAGTAGGCCAAGTCACATTCTTCAATGTTACACCATCACTATCGAAAGCTGCGTCTTTGCCATTTGCATGAGCAGGCAAGTCACGTAGTGCTTGTCTGTAAGTTTTCATATCCGCAGATAAAGTTACGTCTGACAGAGCTAAATAGTCTGTCTCAGCTAACTTTTTGTTTCGTTGTACACGAAGCTCTGCCATTGGAGCAGCTGCTATAAGTGCTGCCTTTTTATCTGATACTGCTTTCCAAGTAGTACCAAATTTACTAGGATCAGAAGTTTCAATGGCTGAACCATTTTTATCTGCTCCAGTAACCTTACGAAACATTTCTTTAAATTCTGTTTCGTTTGTAGGTTCTCCTCTAAGAACCCACTCTTTAATGCCTAAGTCTGTTAAGGCGCTTGCTATTGTTGTCATTGTTTTCTCCTATTGTGCTATTTCCATTAAAGTAGTCGTTGCTATACTTGTTATTGGACTTATGTCACTGTCTTGTGAACTATGTCTTAAATTTCCTGACTTTTCTAAATAAATTTGAAATTTGTATGTGACTGCTGATGTTGTTGATGGACTATCCAAAAACTCCATTTGCCAAGGAATAGGCTCATAGTAACTTGTTTCGCTTTGATACCCATGTCTTGATCTTGATGCTATAGTTGTACTTGCTCTAAGAAGTCGCAAACCAAAAGAGTTTCCAGACGATGAACTCTGTCCCATACCTCCTGCACTATGACTAACAAGAATTTTACTAGTTGAAAATTTTGGTGTTATTGTAGCTGTTGGAACTACATCAGTCCAAGTTCCTGTACTGGTCAGTTCTGTTTGTGTAGTTCCTGTTGTTTGGATAACTTGAATGACAGAACCACTAGGCATAGCCACTGTTCCTGCTGTTGTCTTACCCTGTATTGTGTCAACTGATAGTGTACTCATGTTTGTATCTCCGTAGCTGAAATAATAGCTGAACCATCTGAATGTATAAAGTAAACATTGTTACTATTATAGCTTCTAAAGTAAGGCTCAAATGTATGAGAGTTTGTATCAACGGCAGTATATTTATATGTTCCTAATCTTGGGCTATAGTCTGTTGCGTTATTATCAGCACTAGCATAGCCACCCCAATATGAAGCAGTACCTGGAGCTTGTGAACCATCAAGATATAATTTAACTTCAGCTGCAGAGGTAACTTGTTTATGAAAAAGGGCTGTGCTGTACTGTACTAAAATAATATTACCTACTTTTTTAGGAGTAACAGTTATTGAGAAACCACTAGCAACAAAGCTAGTACTGTCTGAATTAATATTTGTTGTTGTATTTAAAACATTATGTACAACTTGTACAATGTGACCAGCAGGCATTTCTACATTTGACGCTATGTCTAGTCCTTGTAGTTTGTTTATTCTTAATGTACTCATGATGGTTTCTCCGGAAAGATTACAGATGAGAGGTCAAGCGTAATTGGGCCTTCAGTAGCTAACTTTGGATTTGCTGTTTTAGTAATGTCTCTCAAAGCCTGTCTGTATGTTTTCCAGTCACTGTCGTTACTAAGTGTAACATCTCTGCTTTGTGTCCAATCGCAGTCTGCTAATAATTTATTTCTATAGTTTCTTAATGCGTTCATTTCATTTGACATTTTTTTATCCTATTAACATTCCAGAAAAAGAAGAATATTGGTCAGAAGTGTTCCAAGGGTGTGCATCGTCCCACCCAACGCTTATTTGCTCTCCTGCATTTAACGTCATAAAGTGATTAAAAGCTAACGTATATCTTCCATAATCAGATGCAGTCCATGATTGATGTAATAACGTAAATGTGCCACTTACAACTTTGTATACCTCTAACAGTCTATGTGAACTTGCAAAACTTGGAGTCGCAGAACTACTTACATAGAAGTGATACACTCCTGTTACTGGAGCCTGCAATCTTCCGTTTACAAGCATACCACCTCTATCAACATCGGAACTAGACCAATCAGTTACTTCACGATAAGCTGATCTTGAAGGAGAACCTGGATTTGATGAGGAACTACTCACTATTCCTCGCACACCAAAACAAGGATTACTCTCTAATCGTGTACGCCCACTACTATCAATAGACGTTGCTGTAGTATTATTTGTATGCTTTATGTTTTGTACTAATAAGTTGCTCATATAACTGCCAGGTGGCCTCCCGATGCTACGGTAAGTGTAATACCACTACCTATTGTTATGGGTCCTGTAACATTAGCGTTCTCATTAGCGTTAATAGTTGTGTTAACGTCTACAGTCTGAGCGTTAATCCTAAACATTCCACCAAGTCTAAAGTTACCTTTGTTGGCGTCAGGAGGAGTTATACTTCCTTCTGATAATCCTAAATAGTTTACAAATATATTTGCTGTACCTGTAGAAGGAGCTGCTGTAAATGTTAATGTAGTTCCGTCAGGTATGCTATACGCTGTTGTGTCTTGAACAACTCCATCTACCGATACCAATATGTCTTGTACATTAGATACGGTTCTATTAAGAGTAAATGTAGTATCACTATTATCTCCATTGAACCTCTGTACGTCTGGTATATTCTGATAAGTTGTTGCTGCTTGATTTCCTATAAGTGCCATTATGGTGTTATCTCCATTATGCTTAAAGCTGCATCTATCTTAGCTGCTACAGAACAATCTACTTTTAACACATCAGTACCTTGTATAACAACTTTATTGCCAGAAAGAACTTCTAAAGAACTTCCTGCAGGAACTGGTACATTAAATAATAGATCTACATTTTCATTTGTTTCTGTATCACTTGTATTACTTTCTAATGTTACAGTAACCGTTACTTGTGATGTATGTTTGTTACATAAAATTAATCCAAGCACAATAGCTCTATGCGTATTAGCAGCTCCTGGACCCGTATACAAAGTTAATGGAGTACCTGCTGATGCAGGCATAGCTGCATTTGTTTTTAATTTAAATATATTTGCCATAGTTTCTCCCTATCCTAATGCAATAGCTAATGCTGTGGACTCATCTGCAGCAGCGGCAGCTGTAGTTCCACCTATATCTGTTAGTACCTCTGAAGCAGAGCGTCCTTCTACTTTTGTACCGCTAATTCTTAAAAAGTCGTCGTCAGCTACGCCTGTAGTAAATTCTGCTACATTACCATTGGCAATACCTTTTGTGTTAGCTGCTACCTCAATCCATGCAGATCCGTTATAATACTTAAGTACATTTGCTGTAGAATTATATGCTAAGTCTCCTTCATCTAAACTAGAGCTAGGATCAGAAGAACCTATTCTATATCTATCAGCAAAGTTGTTAACATTTGTTATATTACTTGCTACTGTGTTTACGTTGCTTATAGATCCAGCTGTAGTATTAATATTACTTATAGAACCTGCTGCTGTATTTACGTTACTTATAGATCCTGCAACAGTACTAACGTTACTATTGTTAGTTGCCACAGTTGTTACGTTACTTGCTATTCCTGCTACTGTAGTTACGTTAGCAGCTACACCGGCTACTGATGTTACGTTAGCTGATATACCCGCCACTGTAGTTACATTACTATCAATACCAGCAACGGTTGTTACGTTACTATCAATAGCTGCTACTTCACCTATTTCAGTAGATATAGAAGCAACAGTAGCAATATCATTCTCTTCAACAGTAATAGTATTACCCATAGCATTACCATGAGCAGTACAGTAGTATCTTGCAGGCATTGTACCTGTTTTAGGTACAGCTAGTACAACCGTAGCACCTGCATTACCTGCACTACCACTAACTGTTACACCGGTAGTATAAGCATTACCACCGGAATCTTTAAATGCTAATGGGTGTCCTCCTACAGTTCCATTGCTTACGTCAAATGTATAAGTAAATCCTTTTACTAGCGTTAATGCAGGAGCATTTACTCCATCTAGTACAAATACATTACCACTACCTGGGTTTGTTACAGTTACTGCATAAGTTTTTGTACCATCAAGTATTCCTGCGAGACTGTTTATATTATTTTGTTCGGCAGTTGTGGGTTTTAAGTCTTCCCACGCAGATCCGTTGTAAGCTTTCATACCACTTGTATTATTAAAGTACAAAGCTCCTGTAATTAGTGAATCTCCGTCATTATCTACAGACGGATTACTACTTTTTGCGCCTAAATACCTGTCATCAAAGTTATCGTAGCTAGTTGCAGCGTTAGTAGCACTAGTTGCAGCCGCTGAGGCTGAGTTTGACGCGTTAGTTGCGCTAGTAGACGCGTTAGTAGCGCTTGTATTGGCTGCAGAGGCACTAGAAAGCGCCGAGTTTGCTTGTGTTGTGGCGTTTGTGGCCTGAGTCGACGCTGTCGAAGCTGAAGCTGCTGCGTTTGTAGCACTAGTAGCTGCATTTGTTTCACTTGTAGCAGCGTTTGTCGCGTTTGTTGTAACAGTAGACACAGAGTTACTAGCTGTTGTAGCGCTATTAGCTGCGGCTGTGGCTGAGGTGGCTGCAGCAGTTGCTGAATTTGCTGCTGCTGTTGCACTTGTCGCGGCCTCCGTTGCCTTTGTTGTTGCTGTAGTGGCTTGAGTAGTTGCTGTAGACGCAGAAGTTGCTGCATTTGTTGCAGAAGTTTGCGCAGCGGCTACATCTGAGGCCACTAAATCGGGTATACCGTCAATTTTAGTATCAGTAAATAACCCACCATTAGCAGAATTATCTGTAGATCCTGTAAATTGACCTGCTCTAGCTGCTGTTGTCATTAAATTAACCCTCTTCCGTTAAAGTTTATTTGTACATTACCACCCGCAGCGTTTCTTTTTTGATCTTCATCATTAAGTTCTTTTATTTCATTAAAAAATAAGGTGTTATATTTGACAGCTTGCTCATCATCTTGCACAAATGCAAATATTTCTGCCAAAGCTCCAAATAATAATATACGTTCGTTTTGATCTCTTAACCAGTTTGGCACTTCCGTACCTATATAATTAGCTGAGTTTGTACCTGCACTACCTGTATCAGCTGCAGTTGCTTCTGTTGCTGTTGCGTATGCGTTAGTTGTATCGCCGTTTACAAAGTGTAATGCAGTAGTACCACCTGATGTAGTTAAGAATCCTGCTTTATAGTTTAATACAGTAACAGCATACTTAGCATCTAACGCAGGTAATCTTCTATAATACAATAACTCAATAGCGTTTGCTTGATTACCTAAAGAGTTTTTACCAAAACCAGGAGTTAAGTATAATAGGTTACGCTCTCTAGTAAAATAATTATTACCTATATATTTTTCAGCACTAGGATCATTAAATGTTCTAACATCTAACTTTTCATTCCATACTCTAGTTGTTAAACCCGTAGAGTCTATCTCTTTTATTTGTATTATTTGTATTAGGTCAAAAGGTATTTTTATTTCAGTTCTAGTTGCCTGTAACTGTGTAGAAGTAGTTGTAGCAGCATCTAATAAAGTTTTTTCATATGTAGCTACGTTTTCTAAAGGAGGTACACGTAAACTTCTATAAGCTTTATCTGCTGCATATCGTAAAGAGTCTTTAATAATATCATCACTAACAACTTCTTCGTCTCTATTAGACCATGTTCGCACTAAGGCTACGAGCTCAGTATAAGTCATAATATCCTCCTATGTGTTTACTAGCAAATGAGGATATTCCATTTTTAATATTACTTTTAACTTTTTAAGCTTGTCCTTATCATGCATAAACGTAGGACTATGCAAATCAATACCATAGTCTTCTTTTATTTTTATAGCAACTATATCGGGTATAGTAGCCATTTTACGATAACCCATTTTGCTTTTGCCAAAGTAAGCTTCTTTATCCCTATCTAGCTTTACTGCTTCAATAAATTGTGTTACATCTTGTGTAGCTTGCCAATTGTTAGTCTCTAAATCATATCCAGCTTTTATAGATTTTTTAGGATCAACTGTGGCACTAGAAAAATTAAATTCATATTGTCTTGGCATTATGTAGCTGCCTCTGTTATAGCAACAAATCTTCCTGACTTGCCTATATAACCTAGCTCATCACCAGCAGTTGCTGCTGTTGGAGCTGCATTAGTTGCCACTGAAGCTGCGTTAGGACTAAAGTGTGTTAACTTATATCCACCACTAGTTACTTCAGCAATTCTAAATACTGATCGATCTACCGGATAAATATTACCGTTAGCTGCTCTTATTACGTACATTAGCTTTCCCTCCTTTATGTACTTCAAACGAAGCTTTTCTTATAGCTCCAGGGTGTTTTACATAATCACCTTTCATTAGCTTAAAACCTTTACCAGACTTCATCCAGTGAAATCCTTTAGGCGGATCTACAAGTTTATTTGCCATTTGTTTTCCCGTGTGCTTTTCTTATTGCTTGTTTACCTTTTTTAAATATACTAGATACTTGTGACTTACCCATAACTCTAGCTCGTTGTTCTCCAACTGTAAGTATTTGTATCTTTCTAGCGTAAGGCTTATTAATTCTTTTTACTTTAGCTACTGTAGCTCTAGCGTCAGCTGGCGTAGCAAACTTTATACTAACTGTATCTTTAGGATTTTCATCAGTATAAAGTCTGCGACCAGAACCTTTAGGCTTTTTACCAGTACCCTTTTTAGGATCTGGCATTACGGTTTATTTCTAGCTGGACCGCACCCTGCTACCTTACCACCGTGTTTGTAGTATTTAGCATCGTGTACTTTACCACCCATCATTTTCCTTTGAACTTCTTCAATGGAACCACCTTTACCCATTTTAAATTTTTTCTTACCAGTATAGACTGAGTCTTTTACTTTTACTGGCTGTGGCATTTTATTTTTATGACCTGGCATTATTTCCTCCAATTAACCAAAAAAATTGGGGAGGCGATTAAACCTCCCCAAAAGCCTTATGCAAGACCGTAGATAGCTCCGCAACCCTTAGGATTACGCACTTCAAGTGTGAATTCCTCAACCATCATTCCGACTGTTGAGTCACCCTTCTGTCCTACGTCTACCTCTTGTAGAGGTCGTAGGTTTGCAATAGCAAAATACATAGGATCATACACTAGAGCAGACTTGTCTGCCATGTTAGTTGTAGCACCTAGGTTACCAGGTGATCCAGCAGAGTTTAATGTAGTTAGGTACTACCATTAAGTCACCAAAGTCAGACATGTATACGTCTACAGATTGACGTAGCTGTCCTGATGTTCCTAGCTCTCGCTTAACACCTGTGTCAGATACCATTAAGTCAGAGAAATCTCTTCTTAATTTTGGTGACACCATTATGTTAGTAGCAGTTCCACCCTGCTCATAGATTTTCTGCATAACAGAGTCGATGTCTGTTAATGCTAGAGAACCTGTAGCAGGCTGAGAAGTTCCAGAAGAAGCAGCACTTCTAATTCTACCGGTACCATCTGCAGTTGTTGCAGGAGCACCATATCCACCTACGTATACGCAAGTGTCAGTAGAGTTAATAAAGGACTGATATCCACCAGCACTTCTAGCGTTAGCATTTTGGTTACCAACAGCAGCAGAAACGTTATGTGCATGAATCATGTCGTGCTCGACATCACGCTTCATTTCAGTTCCACGCTTTTTAAGTTGGTAAGCGTACTCATCAGCTACACCAGCTTGATCGACAGCTCGTCTGGTTCCTGACACAGCAATAGTTTTACCATTGATCTGTGTGTAGTTACCTAGTCGAGTTCGATTAGGTCCATCAGTTGCAAACTTAGCACCAACTGCAGGAGTTGCAGACGCACCACCACCTGATACAGGCTCAATGTAATCGGTACCCTCACCGATCCTTGAGTCACCAGGGGCTTCTAGTTCATCAGTTTGCCATTCATGATAGATTGCGGTAGCTTTCGCTTTACCAATAGATGATATGAAAGGAGTTTCGTCCCTTGTAATCATCGTAATAAAATCAGCAAGGTCTTCCCTTTGAGAGACATCCTTGCCTGTAGATCTAGCTGGACCTGCTGGTCCACCTACACCACGTACACCAAGTACATTAGTCATTTGTAATTACCTCCAAAGACTGAGTTAAGTTAAACGTTACTCAGAGACTTTTGGGCCATTGACCTTAAAAAACTCATTTCCTCCTCTTGAGCGCCTTTACCACTTAACACTTTAGCTCTTAAAACTTCTTGAGCATCTGACTTCTGTTTTTTAACAGTTTTAGATTTTCTAGTAGGAGCCTTTTTAATAGGTGCTGCTTTTCGTTTTACAGCTCCTTTTTTAACTCCTTGCTTTAATTGCCGATAATCATCTACAAACTTAACGATAGTAGGATCTGTTACAGTATTAAGTACCTCCTCAGATATGCCTTCTGCTATAGCAAACTCACGTATAAGTTTAGCTCTAGCTTCATCATAATCAGGTATCAATGTTGGGATTGTATCATTAAAATGAGTTATTTGCTGATCCCAAGCTTTTTGAACTTCTTCTTGATTCTGCTTTTGAACAGCAGCAACAAGTTGTTCTCGCTTTTGTCTAGCTTCCCAATATTGTTTTTGTACTTGTTCCCTCTCGTCCTTTAAATCAGTTAAGTTGTAAGTATCATTATCCTTACGTGCTTCAGTGATTTTTTTCTCAAGATCATGGTATTGAGTTGCAAGGTCTTTTTCACTTGAATATAGTACAGATAAACTAGCTTTTGACATGTTGTCAAGTTCAGATAGTTTATTTTTGTATTCGTCATCAAGCTTTTTCCTAGCGTCTCCAAGCTCTCGACCCTTTTTAGAAAGAGATTGTTCGGTAGAGTAACCTTTAATAAGATCACCAAAAGAAATTTCAGATTCCTGTCCGTCAATTTTAACAGCAACCTTAGCTTCTAAGTCTAAGTCATCAGTCTGATAAACTTCAGGTTGGGTAGCGGCTTCTTCAGCGGCATCCTCGCTTTCAGTTTCTTCAGCTTCAGCTTCTACTTCCTCTTCAACTTCTTCACTAACGGCTTCCTCAGACTCCTGGGTCTCTGAATCTGATTCTTCCGGGTCTAACTCAGGCACTTGCTCTTCGGGTAGAGATTGTTCTTCATTCGATACAAAGTCCGAATTACGAATAATGTCAGCCAGCAATTGATCTTCTGTTCGACCTACATTAGCTTGGGAGTCATCCGCTTGGGTAGAGTCCACTTGTGCTTCTGTATTGTTATCCATTCGCTACCTCCTTTTTAGTAGGGGTTGGCTTAGAATTCTTTAATTGTTCGTTATATATATTTTTTAAACTGTATAAGCTTACTAATAATCCACAGTTAACTTTTGTTTTACCTGCAGATCTCATAGAATCATACTCTAAAGTATTTATCATAGTATCTATATTATATAATAGCTCTGATTTATTGATTTCCCTCACTGTCGTCCTCCTTCATGTGTGGTACGTTTTTTCCATAAGTCTCGATATGTATCATCTTTTCTTTGACACTACCAAGTGCCATTGCAGACGCGTATAAAAACTCTCGAGACTTAGTTTCGTGAGGCTCGGTCTTTAACCATTGTAAAAACAGATCTACTAGTATATCACCATATGCTTCATCAAAAAACTCATCCCGTTCCCTAGCTGCGAACTTACCTTGTACGTGAGCTCGCCTAGCTAGTTCTTCGGGGTGGACTTTATGATTACCATAGGATTTAGTATTACTTAGCCTCTTCTCAGCCGTCGCTTTATACTTATCCATTTTGTCCTTAATTTATTTTAATTGTTCTGGGTTTCTTCTCTTCAGGAAGTATTTTTTCTAATTTAATAGTAAGTAAACCACAAAGCAAAGATGCGTCTTTTACAACTACATCTTCAGCTAATGTAAACTTCTTATTAAACTTTCTATAGGAAATACCTCTATAAATTTTATCTTTATCTTCTTTATTCTCTTTTGCAGATTTAATAGATAATATGCCATCAGCTACTGTAACCTCTATTTCAGACTTGTCAAAGCCAGCTACTGCCATTTCTATTTTAAATTTTTCCTCGTCCTCCTTTATAATGTTAAACGGAGGATAAGTATCCGTATTTGTTGTTTGTGCTAACCTTTCTACTAATCTATCAAAACCAATAGTGTAAGGTGTATAATTATTAAACCAATCAATTATTTCTAAATGTCTCATTTGTTTCTCCTTTAATAAGCAAGATAATAAATGACTAAGAAAAGTCCGATAACCATAATAATATGCGTTATCATAGCTTCCTTATTCATTTATGCAATTAGCGTGTTATATACAATCTCACCATTTTGTGCAGATGTACCATGCGCTGTTGTTAAACTAGTTAATGTTTGAGCTCCGTCATCAAGCCCAGTTACTATCTTAAATGACTTTGCAGCACAATGAATACCTGTTTGTGCATCTGTGCCTGCTGTAGCTACGTTAAACGTAATAGCTGCATCAGAGTCATTTGTTACTATAATGCTTCCAGCTCCTGAACCAGCAGAAGTAGTTATTGTGCCTGACTGTGTGCCTCCTACTCCCGAAGCATTAATTGTTACTGTTGCCATTTTTTCCTCCTAAAATGCTACTTGCCATCATTAATATTTCGTCATAGCTAGGGTGAGGTGGTATTTGTGCACCTTCCTTTTGTGCTTTGACACTAAGTTCTGCCCATTGCTGAAAGTGTTTATCTATAGCAACAGCTAGTTGTCTAGCATTATCGTCCATAGTATTTTTAGCTTGAGCGTTTGTATAGGCAACATTAGCTTCTTGTAACTTAACATCACTCATTGCTTTTTGCATAGCCGCTTCTCTAGTTGTTTTAGCGGCTTGCGATTGCAACTGTATTGCTTTCATAGCTTTTTGCCTAAACTCTTCTTTGTTATAATCTTCTAAGAAATCGTTACTATCTAAGTTCATAGCTTCTATTATTTTAGTAGCTAATACTGCAGGAGCTTCTGGTTTTATAGCCATACCTGCTCCTTGTTTATTTAAAGCCGGGAGAACTTCTGCACCTATTTGTCTCAACTTATTTAGTCGAGTGCTGTTACTATTTTCTCCTATATCAAGAAGAATTTCAACTTCCATCTTACTTGGTAGTGCGTTCATATCTATAGTTTTGTATACATTATCCATATTAAAAGAAAGTTTTCTTTTCATATTTTTATGCATAGTCGTATAGACCCCAGCAATTAACCGCTTAAATCCTGTTTCAGCAAATCGCCGCGCAATATGAGATATACGCTTCTGGGCTGCTGATTGAACAGCGGCAAATTTTTGCTCAGAGTTACCTGATACGTACAAAGTATCATTAAGACCTTGTACTGTTTTACTCATACCTGTAGCTTGTTCTTTTATTGTTTGTAAATGATTTAATAAAGGAACTGTACCTGTAGATATAGTTTCAGGTGGTAGAGTTGTTACTGATCCTTGCGGATTACCGTTTGTAGGTATAATCTGCTTTGGTTTCATGTTTTGTAAAGCAGAAAAATCTACTACGTTTGGATCAGCAAGCTTTGGAGCATAGTTAGTTAGGTAAGTATTTTCTACAAAACCTCTTAATATTGCTGTGTTTGCTAATGTAGAGCTTCTTGTAAAGTCTGCCATTGACAAACCATAAAACTCAAATGGTATATCAATAGGAACTATAGAAGCTAGTGGTATTTCATCAACATCATTTTCATATATAATATGATTACCAATAGTCATGATGTGTTTTAGCTCAGCAATACCATCTCCATCTCTATCTACTCTTATCCAGCATTCTGTAACGTTTACATTTATATTTGCTTCTAATGGTACTTCATATGATTCAGCAGATCCTTGCCAATACTCTTGTCCTGTTACATGCTTTCTAGCTGCAACATCTTGTGAGTACTTAGCAGAACCTAACCATGAAGTATCATGCATAGTATCAAAATCTATATCATCAGATACTTCTGGATAATACTTTCGTATTTCAGATCTTGACATTTGTGTCTGTATTCCTACAAACTGAGCATCAGATATACATGTAGACTCTCGTGATATTCTAAAATTTTCTGGTGGTATTAGTTCTAGTTTTACCTTAGACTTATCTATTTTCTTTCTAACTCTAACGTCAACATAAACTAATTCTAATTCATCTTCCTGTGTTATTTCAGATTTAACAGGTCTGTTTTCAAACTCTAATTCTCCAATAACTTCTACATTGTCATCAGCTAATATTTCATCTAGTTTTACCTGTGTTATCTCTTCGTAATCTTCAAACACATAATCGTAATCTTCTACAAAGTCCCATCTACATACAGAGTTTTTCCATAATAAAGCAGCTTTAATCCATTGTGACATAAACTCCCAACCATTGTTTTGTTTAAACATACAATAGTTAACAATATCACTAGCGTCTTTTGCAGACTTAAATGCTGCTGGACTATCATCATAAGGCATAAACCTAGCTAGTTTATGATTGTTTAAAAACAAATCAGATAAAATAGCAGTATATGCTTCTATAACTTCAGTAGTAGAAGTATCAACAATAGTGGAAACTCCTTGTGGTGATAAATGATCTGACGGAACTCCAGCGTATTCATAAGTTGCTTTCAGTCTTTCTCTAGCTAAGTCAGAACTATTAAGAAAGTCACCAGTACTGTTTTGAACTCCCATTTCGATAAGATTAATGAGTTGCTCGTCGGTAACTGGTTCTTTATAACCATACCGTTTCATTAATACTTACCTCCTATTTTTAAATAAGTTCTTGCTGCCTTTTCTAATTCAGCAGCTGTATATTCCTTAGGTTTAGGAAGAGGTTTATCTAATACCTCTTTAGTTGTCTTTTCTTTTTTCTGTTGCTGAATTACAGCATCCTGTATGTATCTAGTCATGATCCGCTCCCGGGTTCATTCAATCAATTAAACATTAATTCAAAGTGAGGACCATCGATAAATGGTCGTCTACCTTGTGATCTCCTTAAATCAACGTATTTATTCATAGCTTCCTCAGCAGTACCTGGGTAATCTCTAATATCACCTTCAGACCAGGCAGCTCCCCACTTAACAGCTATATTATTTTTCTTAGCAGCTTCCTTCATTGCATCACATATATCATCGTACACATTTATTTCCCAACAAGGTTCTCCATCTACATATGCCATTAGATCTACAGCATGACAAAACCCATCTTCTTGTTTTAAATGTTTGCTTTTCATAGTTTGTGATCTGCCAGCAGCTACTAGCTTTTCTTGTTCTTCTACAGTTCTTACACCATATATAACACCAAAGTCTATCTTAGTTAGCTCAATGGCATCTCTTACAACAGAATTTAAATATGGATGTACACCAACTAATTTCTGAAACGATCTTTGTGATAATTTAAAAGCCATAACTTTCCTTTCTATTTCTTGCTCATGTAGGCTGTTGTACCCATATATGCTCCTACTATACCCGCGCCACTAATATAAAATAAATTACTAATATCTGATAATGCAGTTACTCTATCCAAAGGTACAATAAACATTACCACCGTGAACGCACCCATTCCGATAAGTGTCCATGTAGCCATTCGTCTCTGTGCACGTTGTTTCCGTAAATTATGCTCGACCTCTTTAATTTCTTTGACATGCCGCAGTTCTTCATCTGTGACGATTCCATCGCCGTCCTCGTCATATTCATTGTACTTGCTACCTTTTTGTAAGGATTTCGTATCTTCCACATTTATTACCTCAGTTCAGATTTTTAGGTTCTACACCAAATTGTAATTCAATATCATCTAGTGCTTCTTGTAATTCTTCGTCAGTCAAGTCGGCAGTTTTAGTTACTTGATTTATATCTTGTCTTTGTAGTTTAGGTGCTTCAAACTCTGCTAGTACTGTTGCTAATCGTGTAGCTTCATCCATATCTTCTACAGATAAAGCTTTTGTCATAGCTATTTTTAATACATCTAAAGCCGCAGGAGCATCATCTTTAATTTCTTCTTTTAAAGCTTTCCAGTCGTTTAATGTAAGTTTCAATGCTTCTCGCGCCTCTTTATTAGCTTTACGCGCTATAACAGAATTCTTTTGGCCGGCGCGCGCACCTTCTTTAGAGAAGGGGCGCAGATTCTTTAGTGAGTTAGGGTGTACTTTGCTCATGATTTCTTCTTCTTTTTAGAACCTCTAGCTTTAGCAGCTAAGTCTTTATCAGCTCCTCCCCATGTACCTGGCTTCTTAGCGATAAATGAGTTTACTCTAGCCATAGCCCATTGTTGTGGTGACTTAACTCCTGGTCTTGTGCCTGTAGTCTTAGCAGCTCCAATACCTCTTCTGTATACTGCGCTTAGTACGCTTGCAGGTATTCCTGATTCTGCAGCTTTTTTAGCTATACCAGTTTTCTTAGTACTCTTACCGGTACCTTTGCTTTTAGGAAATTTCTTTTTTGTAAGTTTTACCATGTTAACATTTCCACCTTCTTCTAGCTGCTTTACCTCTTTCGCTTGTCCAGCCTTTAGATCTAGCGCAAAAAGACTTTCTACGTTTTGCAGCTTTACTTCCAGGCTTTACTTTACCGGTTACAGCGGTTTTTAGTTTAGATCCAGGATTAGCACGTCTGTACTTTGCTACTCCTTTTGCGGTTAATCCAGCTCCCTTTTTAGTAGGTAACTTTTCTCCCCTACCTACAGACAGATTTACCATTGTTAATCTCCAAATTGATGACCTGCTACTCTACGTATTTGTGCATTAAACTGTGCTTGAGTAGGTTTAGATTTAAATAACTTTACAGTTACTTCAGGTCTTTGTTTGCCTTTTATTCGCCATTTAAAACCTTTTGCAATATGCTCTGGCTTTTTAGTCTTTACTACGCGTCTTTTATATTGAGCAGCAAAAGACTCTGGCTTCTTTTTACTAGACATTCTCAGTGCAAGTACAGTCATCATTGCATTTACGATTTAGTATCGCACAGAATATTCTTTTTAAGTACCTATACATGTGATAACCTCTACTTTATAAAATTCTCTAATAGGGGACAGGTTACTTTTCCCAGCGATAAAATATATGTTTATCTATTCTAGTTGTACGCTTTTTAGTCTTAGCCCATGCAGGTCTAACGTAGCTTGCATGATAGTGAGTAGCTCCATCGGTTACGTCTATATTAATAGTTTCAGTCATTATTATAGATGCATGACGTATAGCATTACTCCAAGCTTTACTATTTCTATTAGGTTCATCAGACTTACCATCACAGTACCAGCTAAACTGGCATTTACCTATAACTACTTTACCGTTTCTATAAGTTAGTCCTTGCTTAACTACTTCACATACTGTATCTGGAAACCTGCTATCTTCTACTCGATTCATTACTACTTGTGCTACTGCAAACTGTCCTAGCATAGACTGGTTCTTTGCCTCATGATATATGTTTGCTGCCATGCACATTAGTGCTGTTTCTAGTATCATATCCACCTCGTGTCATCTTGTTCTATATCAGTAAACTTCTGATTCCAAGGAACCTTATTAGTTGTTATACGATCGTAATGTGAGCGCAGCACTTCCAGTGCTATAGCAAAAGACATGACATAATCATCATGACAACCAGCTGCTGCTTCTGCCTTACCTTGATCGTTTACGATATAATCTTTTAGTTCTTGTATAATATCAGCACTAGGTACATACACATCATCGTTCTCAAGTGCATTTTTAAGATTACCTATGATTGTACTCCTAGTCGCTGTAGTTGTTCTAAAACCTAACCTATCGCCTTCCTGGTTAGATATATTAGATATTTTAGTTTGCCTGTATAAGTTTACATATGACATATCATCTAGTTTCTGTAGTGTTGCTATACCCATTGAGTTAGACTCAACAGCAAGCAAAGCATTATTATAATACCTACCTAGATAGAATAAAAAGTCACCAAACTTACTAGGATCTATTCTATTGTTTCTATAAGCTGCTACTATGTTTCTATTCTCATCTATAACTACAGCAGCAGAATAATCTTTACCTACGCCTAGTGCAACGTCAGCACCAATAACATAACCCATATCGTGATCTGGGTAATCATATATTTCTATATCACCTTCACTTGTAGTCTCAAAGAACTTAGAATCAAGGTCAAGCTTCATCTTCTTTAAATAAGGTACTGGCTCCAGTTCAGCTAGCTTACCAGCATCAAAGACACTATTACCACTTACTAGAAACGCTTCTTCAGCAGTCGTCGGATATTCTTGCAAAAACTTTCTTTCACCCGACTCAGCAATCTTGAGACGCCTCCAATATAGCTGATCAAAGTCCAGTCCATGTTTATCCATAAGTTTAGACTCTTCTTCAGTAGGCTCAAAGCTTTCTGGAGCTTCTCTCCTATATTCAGCAGTGATATACCAAGGTAAAAATATAGGTACATACTCAGTACCACCTTTCTCATAGTCTCTTTCAGCTTGTTTCCAAAGCCTATAAAATTCTCCTTTAGCACCGTTGGCCGTCGATTCCAATATAACTTCGGTACCCTTAGCTTGAGAGATACCTTGGAAAAGTCCGGCAAGAATCTTTTCGTCAAAAGTCCAAAAGGCCACCTCACTAAGATGGGCAATCGTAGGGGTAGTTCCTCGACCTGCTTCAGGACTACCCGCCGTATATAGTCTATATCCCGCATTGTTATGCTCAAATTTAATCTCCTTTGCGTTTGAAGCTAGCAGCTTAGGTCTAAACTCATCTGCCATACGGTCAAACAAGTTTTTACTCATAGCAAACAAAGCATCAGAAGTAGCACTATCATGAGCCATAACTACTGATCGGGCATTAGGGGTAAAAAAGCTTTTCCAAGCTGTACGTGCAGTACAGAAAGTAGATATGCCTTGTTGTCTAGCTTTTAATATTAAAGCTCTAACCCTGCCCTTTTCCTTCAACTGCTGCTCTAATGCTTCATTTACTTTTTGCTGAGCTTCGTTAAATATAAATGGCACAAATCCTTTACTAGCATCTTTAGTAATTATTTTGATTTGTTGTTTTGCAAACTGTTCGAAGTTTGTCTTATATTCAGTTAGGAGCTTTCGCTTCGTCGCTTCCTTAACAAGTTCGAGTTTTCTTCTGTTATCCATAATGAACCCCAATAGCTAGCAAGACTATTATTCCTATTATTCCTAGTACTATCAGGTCTTGTTTGTTTTGTTTCTTGTTCATTATTATTCCTTTTTATCCAATCACTAACACTCACTCCTACATCATCGCAGGGATCATTGTAGAGAATCATTATACCTCCTGGTTAAAATTTAACCAATTGTTATCTCTAATAGGAGGCACTTCCTTAAAAGAGACTTAGGAAAAATAATAGTATATATATACATACACCCTATATTCTACGCCCCCCTTTCTTCATCCATAAATTATATATAAAATATAATTTCTTAAACTATTAACTTTCTCTTCCTACATCCAACATTGTCGACCGGAAGGGATCTAACAAAAGGAGTACAATATGGTAAACGGTGAGGACATCTTCGGAGTGACTTGCATATTTGCTGCTATCATTATTCTACTTATGGTAACATAATGGTGGACTTGGTGGCAGCGATATTGCTGGTTGGTTGGCCTTTCATATGGATGGGTCTACTACACGTATGGTTTAACTACAAGGAAAGGAGGTAACCATGGTGGAGATATTAATAATACATGGTGCCATGGCGGTTGGCTGTGGCATCGTGGTATGGTATTGTTATTGGCTATCAGGCGGATTTAGGTGATGGCTGGTATCAATGGATCTCATTAAAACAAAGGAGGTTAATATGAGGTTAAACATTAAGGACGTTAAAATGGAGGGCGATATCTTGTCGGATATTGTCAAGGCTCTGGTCTTTCAGGCTATGGTTGGTAAGGACGCGGCGGACGATTGTCGGGTCTACAACGTGCTGGATCGGAGTAAGGTTAAGTCAAAGGCTAAGGTGGCTCGGAAGATCGAGAGGCTGGTGCCGGAGATGGATCCACAGAAACTAAGGAGTGTGGTGTGGTGCTACTACGACTGGTTTACGGATCACTGGAACAGGCTGGATAGGGATATGAATCCACCAGAAATGGATCCAGTATTTAACCCAGGTCCTAGCTTTGATCCGGATGACTATCAGGAGGATGGTTAGGACTACAAGAGGGAGCCCAGACAAGCTGGGCTTTCTCATAGATAGAAGATAGAGATTCCCGAGATAATTTCCTCTCTCAGTGAAGTGGAGTGTTCTCTATCTTCTTTCTCAACGTAATTACAAAGGAGGTTGATATGAGTAATTACAAATTTGATATCCCATCTAAAACGGATCGGGAAACATTCGACTACTTACTATGCGAGGCAGATGGTGCTGGAGAAATCCCACGGTTTGTAAACGCGTATAAGGAGGCCAGGAAAGGTGGTCAGTCTATAGCTATGGCTATGGAAGAGGCTAACCATGTCTGGGAAAGATACATCATCGAGCTTCACTCAGGTGAGGCTTGGGCAGGCTAGGCTGCGAAAGGAGGCTCCTTAGGGAGCCTTCTTTTTTAGCTTAACCGGTGTTTCAAGTACCGACACCGATATATTTACCCGTATGTCCGACAAGCGCATGTTTCTGGTAGGAAGTGATTTGCTGAAAATGTGCCTGTCCCCTATTAGAGAGGGGGTTGTGGGGCCGGTTAAGTTACCCTTATACCTCTAAGAGTATAATAATAGGGTGATTTTCGAGATAGTCATGTGTCTCTCAATGGCCACCTGGCTAGGGTAATGTATGTGCCAGACAAGCTGGCATTGCTCGTAGTATTTCTTTAATAGGAGGTGTTAATGACACATCAAGAAATCTTTGACTATGCGCTTGCAGTGTATAATGTGGCGTTAGGTGTCGACGAGATTATCCATATCGTTTCTAATAATCTCAATGTCGATCACTTTGTTAGTAACAAGTATCCTAGTTAATCCTTGTAGCGCGAGACAAGCTCGCGTTGCATATACTAATCTTTTAATCTAAACTATAAAGGAGTAAAGTCGTGAGTACATATCCTCGTTCTATAATCATAAAAGATCTTACAGCTAAGTTTTGTCGTATCTCAGGTACTGACGCACCCGTTAACCCATTCGGTTCTAAGCAATGGGAAATGGTGATACAGACCTCTGATGCTGCTAAAGTTCAAGAGCTCAAAGATTATGGTCTTAACGTCAAGCAAGATAAAGAAGACGAGAAGACCTTCAATGTTAACCTTAAGCGTAAAGGTATCAAAGCCGATGGCAATCCGAATGCGCCTGTCAAGATCGTAGATTCTAAGCTACAGTCTCTTGATGGCTCTAATATCGGCAACGGTTCCAAGGTTAATGTCAACTTGTGGCAGTATGAGTACGAAGCACCAGGTCGTAAAGGTGTTGCTACTTCGCTTACTGCAGTTCAAGTTGTAGACCTCGTAGAGTACACTCCTACAGCAGGCTTCGAAGCTATCGAGTCTGCACCTAGTGTAGCTACATCTGAGCCGTCAGAACAGAAATTGCCATTCTGATGTCTGTGTCGTTCTTTATAGTCCTTGGGGTCGTTATATTCGGCCTCATTGTACTTCAGGAAAGGCATTAATGTTTACCATATCAATCCTCCTACTGCTTGTCCTCATAGTCCTCGTTGGCGTGCGCTTATACTAAGCGTGCCAACGGGCGGCCTATGGGGGCAAGAGTAAATTTTACATAACCGACAACGGGGTTCAGGGCGTCACGCAGTTCCCTTTTACCGCGAGACAAGCTCGCGCTGCCTGAACTAACCATTAGAAAGAGTCACAATGAAACTAGCAAAAGACTTCATGACCATTGACGAGCTTCTTGTCAATAGTCCACCACATTACAAGCAAGGCGACGTTGAGTGCATTGAAGCAATCAAAGCAGCCACTGGTGAAGGGTATCAAGGGTACTTGCAAGGTAACATCATGAAATACATTTGGCGTTACCGTGCTAAAGGTCAAGCAATAAACGATCTTAAGAAAGCAGAGTGGTATCTCAAAGAACTAATCGTTGACGAGCAGAAAAGGTTAGCTACAGAAGAAGAAGAGCCAGTTCACCGAGGTTGTTGAGATGATTTATGCAACCATAATCGTATGTAAGTTAACAATGGGTTTACCTGATTGTATATTACTATCCGATAACAGAGGACCGTATAATGCTATTGAGCATTGCATTAGCAGAACCGAAGAAATGCAGCGAGATGCTTTGCGAGTCCTACCTAAATATGAAGTAACAGAAACCAATTGTATATCAGAGAATGGAGGTAAGCATGGAACAAAAAGATTCCCAAACTCAACAAGTTCCGTATAAAGCAATGACGTACCCAGTAGACGAATGGGGTAGACTAGGCGGATTATTTAGTCTAGCAGATGTACCAGTAGCTAAGTATGTAAGATACCAGGAATTAAGTGAAAAAGATCAAGAAAGGATAGATAGACACCATGCCTAGAAACCTCACAAAAACTTACAAGAAAGAATGTTTTAAGTTCCTTGACAGCCTCAGAGAAAGCGGCGAATGTAATATGTTCGGTGCATGTACGTATTTAGTAGACGATTTTAACCTCGATAAAAAAGACGCAGTAGCTTGCTTACAAGAATGGATGAACAATAAGCGAGAAGAGAAACTGCAAGAAGATTTTGAATTAGCTAATTAGGAGAACAGCATGAAGAAAGCAACAACAGCAATACATAGAGTAACTAAAGAACGATTCCCAATGAGCGGTTATAAGTTTACTGTAACAAACCGAAATGATCCTGCTATCATAGAATTAAAGAAGAACGTAAAAACTATGAACAGCGAGAGAGGCTGGGGAACCAAGATGAGAGTAAGACTAATGGGTCGTGGTCCAAGAACATCATGGGCTAGATTAGAAGGTAAGCACCCAAGAGCTTATGACTGCTATCTACCGTTAGATAAGGCTACGCATTATGACGTTTATGTTAACGACGTTGCAGCAAGCTCTTATGCTTGAGCTTATACTGTATAGTTTCGCAGGCGGTGCAGCATTGGCCTACATCGTCTGGTATCTAGCAGATGCATTAGCAAGATACTACGAATAATAATAGAATACTCGCCCAGTACTACGCCTTCATAGCACGAGAGGACTTAACTTATAACGTGACATAAGTAGTAAGATACTTTAGGGTTTATCTGATGTGGCGATCAGACGAGTTTACAATGGAGAATGTTATGA
>VTLG01013180.1_pt1 | contig 22025 bp, 38 predicted proteins | sample 4694571 | NCBI WGS metagenome assembly VTLG01 (sample SAMN12604809, study PRJNA352737) | marine metagenome | biome: ENVO:00000447; feature: ENVO:00000209|ENVO:00000569|ENVO:01000036; material: ENVO:00002151; isolation source: viral sequences binned using virsorter ... | reverse complement strand
GTTGATGATGTAAGAAAGAAGTTAGACGAATGGAATGATACTTTCTTTATGGCGAATGAAGTTTTCCCAATGAGTAAAGCAGTAACAATGCCATACTACAACTGTAATGCAACAGTAGAATTTGCCTTTGACGATAATTCAAATCCATTGATGATAGGAGCCTTTCTAGACTTAGCTGAATCAAAACGATTATCAGTAAAAGAATTATATAACCTAAAAACAAATGTCTATGAGCCTGAGACAGAGTGGCAAAATTATCCTCCATGTGTACAAAAACTTATAACAGAGCCGTGGCCAGGAAACAATCGTAATAACTTTCTCTTCAATATTCTTGTGTTAGAGAATAAAAAAACTGATGGAAATTTAGATATTAAAGCTCTTCAGGAAATAGCTATTGAAAGGAATAAGCAATGCTTTAGCAAACCGATGAAGATTAGTGAAGCAAAAGCCGTAGCGAAATCCGTTAAGACTCATGGTTATCATTTCAAATGTCCCCCTAAGCATAGTGAGTTGCAGCCTATTTGTAATAAAGAACTTTGTAAGACACGGAAACTGGGGATTGGCCCACAGATTCCTGAGATGATTGATCAGTTTGAAGATATTTCCTACACCCGAGATACGAAGACCATTTATTTTAGCTTCAGTTTTAAAGGCCAACGAATCACGGTCCAACCTGAAGATATGAAAGATGAAAAATCTTGGCGAATTAAATTATTGAAGTACGGAATTTTTTGGATGTCCTTACCTAAGACAAGAGCAGGCCCCTCTCCTTTTGAGTTATTACTCAGGGAACTTACTGCTCGAGCCATTGAAAATGAAAAGATGAAGTTTGCAGACACAGTGGATGAGGAGAAATATAACACCCTTAAATCTTTTTTTGAAAAAACAATTGAAGAAGATGACTTCACTAAACTTAAAGACGGGTATGTAGTTTTAGATTCTAAAACTCGTATCTGTTATTTTAAACGATCTACTCTAGAACATTATATTAAAAGTCATGCTACTAAAATTTTCAACAGCACAATGGATGCTCTCCATTATTTAGGTTGTGAACGCCATGAATATTATGAAGGCGAAAAAAATATATGGTATGTCCAAATGCCAGAATTTGTAAGTCACGTAGGAATCACCCGTGCAAAAGATGATAAAAAACAAACAACAGAGGTAGATGATGAGTACCACACAGGCAAATTTAGAACGCCAGAACCTAAAAAAGCTCCGCCAGAAGACAGTTAAAATTTTTGGTCCGCCAGGAACAGGTAAGACAGAAACTTTAATTAGTCGAGTATTAAATAAAGCTTTGCAAAATAAAATTTCTCCTCAAGAAATTGCCTTTATTTCTTTTACCAACAAAGCTATTAACACAGCAACCAGCAGAGCTCTCAGTGCTTTTCCTCAATATACTTCAGAAGATTTTTATAGATTTAAAACCTTACATAAATATTGTCGAAGATATTTTGAAGAAGATATTTTTGATCCTAAAGATTGTATGGTGGACTTTGCTTTAGATGGTAAAATTATTAAATATAGTGATAAACGATTAGCTGATGATAACTTTACTTATAAGGATTGGTCATTAGGAATTTATAGTAAAGCTCGAAACATGATGAAAAGTCCTCAAGAAATTTACAAAAAAGAAACCTATCAACGAGATTCTCTAGATGTTCTTATGAAAAAAATACAGATCTACGAAGACTATAAAAAAGTAGGAAAAGAGAAAGCTCTAATTGACTTTGATGATATGATTGGAAGAGCAATTGAAGAGATTAGTTTTCCTCCTCTTAAAATTTTAATTATTGATGAAGCACAAGATTGCACTCCTTTACAATGGTCAGTTATTTATAAACTGGCTCAAAATGCTCATCGTATTTATTTAGCAGGTGATGACGACCAGGCTATTTATGAATGGAATGGAGCTGATCCTAGATATTTTACTCGTTATTTTCCGGGTCGAAAGGTGAAATTAAGAAAGACGCGCAGATTCGGGAAAGCGATCCATCGTCTTTCTCAAATTATTAGAAGAGAAATTTTTGATAGCGAAGAAAAAGAATATACCTATTTAAAGAAAGAAGGTTCCATTAAACATTATTTAAATTTTAGGGAGATTCCTTTTCACACTCTACCAGGCAGTTGGTATATTTTAGGTCGAATCAATACAGCGGTAAATGAATTAAGAATGCTAGCCAAAGATGCTGGGTTGTATTTTTCAGATAATGAAGATATAAAATGTTTTGACCAAAATCAATGGGAGGCTATTAAAGCTTGGACACATCTTTCAAATAATAAAAAAATAAATAAGAAGCAGGCTGAAAAAATGTATAGATATATTAGAGAACTTAAAGATCCCCACTTCAGAGCTCCTAAGTTTTGGAATTCAGAATCTGAGTTAGAAGAATATGATTTTAAAAAATTAACAAAAGATTGTGGTCTCGACCTTTCTCTCAAATTTCAAAAGAAACAATGGTGGCACATCCTTAAAAGAAACTTTACTTCTCAACAGGTTCTTTACTTCCTTCGACTCTTAAAGCGATATGGTCAAAAAGAATTAGACAGCCCTCCTCAAATTATTATTGATACGATTCATTCCGTTAAGGGAGGAGAAGCTGATCACGTAGTTTTATATTCAAAAGCTAACTATCCCTCTAATTTTAAAACTAAATCACGAGAAGAAAAGACTAATGAAAAAAAAGTCTGGTATACGGCATCAACTCGTGCTAGAAAAACAATTCACCTATTGGATACAAATTATAAATATAATTATCCAATCGGAGGAGACTATTTAACTTATGTCCAAGAACGATAAGCCCAGTTATTACAAACAATTAGGAGAAATGATTAAAAAAATTAAGGCAGAAAAGAAGTTAAGGGATATTTTTAAAATTGTAGAGGAAGCGCAGAAACGTTTAAAACGGAAAAAATCTAATGCGAAGCCTGATTGAAAGTATTATTGATGTAGGATCTGGATTTATTCTAGCTATTCTCATACAAATTTTTTGCTTTCCTTTCTTTGGGCTCTATCCGAGCATCCTTGATAGTATTGGTATTGCTTCCATCTTTACAGTTATTTCAATGACCCGTTCTTGGCTATGGAGAATGGTATTTAAAAAATATGACAACGGACGACAAACTTAAAAAAATTTATCAAAAAATTTTTCTCGATGCTATGATTTATGGCGAAAACTATCCAATGCAAATGATAGCTTCAACTTATCTTGCAATTGCTATGAGAATCTATAAGACTATTCTTGATCCAAAAGAATTTGAAGAAATGTTAAAAACTATTATGGAAACTGACATAGAACCCTATAAAGATCCGAAAGGAACTCTACATTAATGAGTGTTTATAAAAAGCAAATCGGTGGATCTCACTACAAAGATATGAAAATTCAGCCCAGCGAATTCATTAATGAGAATAAGTTGCTCTTCGCTGAAGGAAATGCTATTAAATATATTTGTCGTCATTCATCAAAAGGAGAAGTTAAAGACTTGGAAAAAGCAAAGCATTACATTGATATGATTATTGACAGGGACTACAAATGAGTCTGCAGCTCTCCATGAATTTTAAAAAACATATCTGGTCTTGTCCTGCCGAATATAAAGATCTCTCACACGCAAAAGAAATTGCCATTGATTTAGAAACTCGAGACGAAGGAATTAGTTCTGGCCAGGGGGCAGGCTGGGCTACAGGAAATGGAAACATCATTGGCTTTGCCGTAGCTGTCGAAGGTTGGCAAGGTTATTATCCTTTTGCTCATTACGGAGGAGGCAATATGATTCCTGAACAAGTTAGGAAGTATATGAGAACTGTTTGTGCTCTTCCTGCTACTAAAATATTTCATAATGCTCAATACGATGTGGGTTGGTTGGAACAAGAAGACATTAAAGTAAAAGGACCTATTGTTGATACGATGGTAGCTGCCGCAATCGTCGATGAAAATCGATGGTCTTATTCTCTTAATGCTCTATCGAAAGATTATTTAGGTGAGATCAAAGCTGAAACAGATTTAATTATTGCAGCCAAAGAGCATGGCGTTGATCCTAAAGGAGAAATGTGGAAGTTGCCCGCAGAGTATGTCGGATTTTATGCGGAACAAGATGCACGACTCACGTACCTCTTATGGCAACAACTTAAAAAAGAAATTGTACAACAAAGCTTAGGAACTGTGTGGGACTTGGAGTCTAGCCTACTCCCAGTATTGATTGCAATGCGTCAACGAGGAGTGAGAGTACAAGTGGAACTAGCTGAAAAATTAAAGCTAAAAATGCAGACCCAAGAAAAAGAAATAAGGTTGGGAATACAAAAAGAATCAGGAATAGACATAGACATCTGGGCAGCACGCCAGATTGCCAAAGCTTTCGATAAGCTGAAGATAGAGTATCCGCGTACTCCGAAATCTGGTGAACCGTCATTTACCCAGAACTGGTTGATTAATTGTAAACATAAAATTGCTAAACTTGTCGTTAAGGCGAGAGAAATAAATAAATTTCACAATACCTTCCTATCTTCTATCATGAAATACCAGGTGAAGGGAAGGATACATGCAGAAATAAATCAATTAAGAGGAGACAACGGAGGAACAGTCTCGGGTAGGTTGAGTATGTCCAATCCTAATTTGCAACAAGTCCCAGCTCGTAACAAAGAGTTTGGTCCTTTGATTAGATCTCTCTTTGTACCTGAAGAAGGACACAAGTGGGGATCCTTTGATTACTCGCAACAAGAACCACGGATGACGGTTCATTATGCAGCTTCTATTGGTAATGGCTATGAAGGAAGTACCGAGCTCGTAGATGCCTATCATAAGGCTAGTACTGACTTCCACCAAACAGTAGCAGATCTAGTGGGTATTGAACGAGTTCAAGCTAAAACTATAGGTCTTGGCCTGATGTATGGTATGGGCAAAAACAAATTAGCCACTTCTTTAGGAGTATCCAAAGACGAAGCCACACTACTTATTTCTAAATATAATCGTAAAGTTCCTTTTGTTAAGATGCTCTCTGATAGATGTATGCAAACAGCTAGTGATAAAGGAGTTATTCGCACTAAAAAGGGAAGGAAATGTCGCTTTGATATGTGGGAACCTAAAGACTTCGGGTTACACACAGCTGAAACATTTGAAAATGCTGTAGCTAAATATGGAAGAGAAAATATTAAAAGAGCTTTTACATATAAAGCTTTAAACCGTTTAATCCAAGGATCTTCAGCAGATCAAACTAAACAAGCGATGCTATCCTGTTATCAAGCAGGCTATCTTCCTATTCTGCAGCTCCACGATGAACTGTGTTTCAATGTTAATAAATTCAGTATGAAAGATGTCAAGGAGATTAAAAAAATAATGGAAAATTGTATAGAATTTAAGCTTCCCTTTGTTGTGGACGTCAACACAGGAGCATCATGGGGGGAGGCAAAATGAAGAAGTTAATCACCGTTAAATTAACCCACGAGGAGATTATGGAAATTATTAATCTCTTTACAGTAAGAGGTTTAAGCGGTGGTCTTGAACCTGAACATAGGAGTGCAGCTAAAAGACTCGGTAAAGCTGTACGATTAGTCCAGAAAAAACGAGAGACAGCCGATGACTGAAAATGATGCTCGCTATTTTGCTGGTATTGTGGACGGAGAAGGTTGGATTGATTGCAGAAGAAGAATAAAGAAATGCTCAAATGGAAATTTTTATAAATGTTCCAGTATTCATGTTGAAATCCAAATGACTCATAAAGGAGTAATGGAATGGCTTAAAGAGAAAGCTGGTTTTGGAACTCTGAGAATACGTAGAGCTCGTTATAAACAAAATTTTGATAATTGGAGATGGAGATGTTCTTTCAGAGATGCTTACAAATTGGCCAAAGATATCCTACCCTTTAGTATCGTAAAAAGAGAAACGCTACAGCGTATCGTAGACCACTACGAACACTAATATCTATTCATCGTTCTCTTCTTCTAATTCATCAATAGCTTCACTTAGATCTTCTCGAAGTGTTTCTTCTTTAGCTTCGATCTTATCTATTTCAGCCATAATCTTTTTAATCTTTTTTATCGTTTTTTTCATGTTGCAATCGAAAATTTATTCGCCTGTTCTATCTCGTTATCTACGAGCTTTTTGACATCCTTAATTTTAATATCTATCCATTTCATTTCTTCATGTTGCGATGTCAAAGCCTTTTTGGCCCATTTGTGCTCGAGATCCAATTTCGTTTGCACCAGTTCCTGAAGCGCCATATTTTATCTCCTCGTAAGTGATCTGAGTTCTTTTCCGTTGATAAAAACCCACATCTTCTTTTATCTTTACAAGACCATCGGCAGCCTTTTTAACCAGAATCTTAAAGGCACTGTCAAGGTCTTGAGCCTCAATTGTCTCAATATAGAGACGCCCTTGCACTATCACTCTGATACGATAGTACTTCATAAGTAATAATAAGGTAAGTTGGGATAGAATGTCAATAGTCTAATCATATCTGGTTTATGGGATTTACACCTATACAATATAGCTCTATTTCGCTCACAGAGAGCTCCTGACGCTTATAATAGAGTTGAGCCCCATGTAGGTAGTCATTTGCAGCTTTCATGCATATACGCTCGCTAGAATAGTGAATCTGAGGTTTGTTATAGATATTCCAGCACTTATCAAAATCGTCTGGAATGGCGAGACAGATATGACCAAACAGGATAAATGCTGTAAAACTCATAACGAGACCCTACTTCAATACTCAGTAAGTATCAACTGATTTACAGTGATACTTGGTGCCTATCTGATAATCATTGACAGCTTTATATCCCATTTTGGACATAATTGAGATAGACTCTTGATGGGCAGCACGAGAGCATTCATACCAACTATCATATAAAATAGGGCTTTCAATTGGGGCCATGCATCCATTTCCTTCTATAAATGAACACACCCATAGTATCAAAATATACTTCATTTTCTGGTTGACTTAACAGTATATCCCACATATATAAGACTATATGAAACTTAAAAGTAAGAGCTCCTTATTCCATACTATCATAGGGAGAGTCGACCAACAATTAGCGAGCATCCCTTTAACTGATTCTCAAGGGACTCCATTGGAAGATTCAACAGACTTTGATATGCATGTGGATGCTATCAAAGAAATGAAATTAACGAATGCAGCAGGAACTATTGTTCATCCTTTTAGCACCACCATTGCTACTCAATTAGTATATGATGAACTAGCTGAAAGACGAGAACAAAGTAATGGAGATAAATGGCATGAGTAATTGGACAATTCTATTTTTTATATTATTGTTAATGGCAACATTTCCAAAGATCACTTTAGCACTAATAGCATGGGCAACTTATGGCATCCTATACTGAAGAAGAATTTGCACAAATGATAGCCCAACTCCAGGATAGTGGACAGGGTATTTCTAATATTATGAAGACCTTTAAAGTAACTTATAAGGACGCAGCTGTGATTCAGGAAGACTTACGACTTAAACAGGAAGCAAAAAAAGGAGCTTGTATTCTTGGAGAGATGAGAAAGGATCGAACTCCCCTAGAGTTAATGAAGAAAAGAGCAGAAGAAGCAGAGACCGAACTAAGTATTATAAAAGGAATGAATCGCAATGAAGTGAAAGAACTAGAGAAGAGAATCAACAATCTTTTAAACAGAATTGATATCCTGGAAAAAGACCTAGGAAAAAGGACAGTAACAGGATGACATTTCGCTTTACTTTGTTTCTTATTATATGTAGTGTAATTTATATTATAATGGGATTTACTATATTAGAATGGTTCTAAACTATGGCTACAAAAGATACAACTAAAAAGCTCCCTAACGATTTTGGCAATACGGTCATGGAGTTTGCTCAAATTTCAACCGATGCCTATCATGATGGTGTATTGCAGGGAGAGATTAAAGCTTTGGAAGAAGCAAGAACTGCAATTCAAATAAAACTTAACGATGCTCAAGCTAGGTATGATAAAACCAAAGTCGGAGCTATTTTGAAAAAAGCAAGAGATGGCTAAACCTTTTGGTAAGAGTGGGTTTGGAGAAGGACAAGGAGGATCTTATTATTTTAAAGAGTTACAAACAGGTAGAATTTTAAAAAAATTGGAACTCATTAAAAGTAAACTGGGGGATATTAAAAAAATCGTTACCCTTTTAGAAAATAAAATTAACGATATAAACAAGGAGAAACATGGACATAAGTAAATGGAAAAGCGTTGCAGTAAAGATTGAAGATTACCGACTTTTAAAAGGTATGTGCAAAGAAAAATTTAGAGCCCCCGCAGGGATGATTTCTAAATTAGTCGATGACTACATTAAATTTCGTGCTAAAAAAGAAGGTATATCCGTTGAAGTGTATAAAAAAAAATTAAATGGCAAGTAATATGGATGGAATACAATCCGTTGATATGGAGCGGTTACATACGCTAAGGGATCCTAATATTGAAGAGGTCGCTGTACGCTTCCATCACAAGGAAAAAAAGCTTATACTTAAGATCAATGGCATAGAACGAAATCGTATTACTGTTTTAGATCCCGAAGATAAGTTTGAAGCTTGCATTCGATGGATCAAGGAGCAATTCATCTTATGGCGAACCCCAAAAAATTAATAGCTGTGATTCTTTTAACCTTGTTAACAGGTTGTTCTGAATTTGCCCTCTTGATGAGTGGCAGCAGTATTGCAATTAGCCAAAACGCCTATGTCAAAGCCTATAATGGTGTTGATGTGCTAACAATTATGAGTACCGATAAGGATATAAAAAAACATATTTATGAAAAAAGCAAAACCTACATTAACGCCGCCTCAGAAAAATTTAGTCGAACACATTGAAGCAGGTATAAAAAGTTATAACGATCGAGATAAAGTAATGGAGTGGGACGACCTCTCTAATCGAGGAGATAGCTTCAGCGAATTTACTACTTACATTAAACACTGGGAAACAGCCAAGCCCTGGGGTTGGGAGCTTAGAATCTTAACTGAAGATGGCTTACATATCTTTCATCTTAAATGGAAAACTTATAAACGCCCCCGGGAAATTAGTCCCCGAGCAGAATGTCCTCATAACTAATGTATAAACCTTTACCTGATACGCTGACCATTCAAACTTCTAAAGTTAATGGACTTGGTCTATTTGCTAAAGAAGGGATTGCTCAAGGAACTAATTTAGGAACCTGTCATATTAAAATTGGAGACCATATTTTAAGAACTCCTTTAGGTGGATTTATTAATCATTCAAATAATGACAACTGTGTCAAAGTCGAATTAAGATCTAACATTGAAAGTGATCCTCACTATCCTCATAAGCATTGGAACTTAGTGACGATTCGAGATATTAAAAAAGGAGAAGAGTTAACCTTGCGTTATACTTTTTATAATATATGAAGCCTCCTAATATTCCTATTCATATCTTTCACTGGGGACCGTGTGTGGTTCGTTTTAAAATCAGCGAACAATTTCATAAAGATCTCCTTGAAGAAGCTTATATCAGTCGCAGCTCGAATAAGGATTACCGCTCCAATTTAGCAGGACATATTAGAGAAGAGTATGCAATGGATCGACAGAAGTTTGATGTGTTTTTTGCATCTATCTTTCAAGTCTATCATGGGGCTTGGAGAAATTTTACGGGGGACATGAAAGATGAACCTATTAAGTATCTTTTAAAATCTCTATGGGTTAATTTTCAAAAACAGTATGAATATAATCCCCCTCATGATCATTCCGAAGCCTTGAGCTTTGTTATTTATTTAAAGATTCCTGAAGCTTTGAAGCAAGAGAATAAAGAATACGTAGGAACTTCACGAGGACCAGGTAGCATTATGTTTACCTATGGAGAAGGAGGAAGAAAGTTTATTACTTACCAATCCCATTTCCCTGAAGAACGAGACATCTTTGTCTTTCCTGCGAGCTTAAAACATTCGGTTGCCCCTTTTGTTAGTGCAGGCGAACGTATATCTGTATCAGGGAATGCTATGGATAGTATTCCGTTAGCTGAAATGCCTAAGGATGTTAAGTACGAAGTAGTCCAAAAAAAATGAACGCAGAATCGAAAGCTATTGCCCGAAATCATTACGAATGGTGTAAAAAAAATGGACGTGATGTCTCCTGGTATAAGAGACCTAAAGAATTTGAGATTAAAAGGGGAACTAAATTCGGTGAGCAGATTAATTTATACTTTAAAAAGAGGGATCAAGCGAGGGGACTCCGACCAACGACCCGTGCAACATCTAGACAGAAGAAATTGAGTATGAGATCATAATAAGGGTTGCAAATGGATATAAAAACATTTAAAGAAAAAATAGTCATCTGGTGTAAAGAATGCAGAGGAACGGGAATGATTAAAGGAAGTCAAAGTTTAATTCCTGCAGCCTGCCTTTTTTGTCGAGGATCAGGAACCACGAGTCACGGACCACGAGCCCAAAGCGCTAACTTAATAGCTGTAATGAAATGGTGTGAGGATTATATAGATGGCAAAAAAGACGGATGGTATCACTGATTTTACAAAATCACTCGTCATTCTTGCGCGCTCTCTAAATCAAAAAGACTACAATCTAATAACCAATGTGATGTTCTCTCTTCACAATGGAGTCTCTTACGGATACCAGAAAGAATTTGATCCAGCTATGATGGGGGACGCAGCCTATATTTATAAACTCAACAAGCCTAAAAAATTCAAAAACAATGTCGTTAAACTCAAAATAGTGAAGGGTAGTAAAGATGCAACCATCAAACTATAATGAAAGTATTATGTTTTATGACGACATGGAAATGCTTACCATTCCTAAGAAAGAGAAATGGACAGGTGCACAAATCTATCAATTCATTGATGATATTCAACGACAATATGAGCTCACCTCTCAATTAAATTTACCTATGGAGGCCTCAGCTCATTATCGTGACTTACTCAGTCGACTTATTAAAACTTATGGGCATTAATATTGCTAAAGAAGTAGTAGCCCAGAATCACAGCTCCGCTGATCAACGTTTGTGGCGTCATGTTTTACTTAACGCCTTTGAAGACGCACGACTAGAACAATCTGATCGTAAATCTAGTATTTATAAAATGGAAGCGCATGAATGGATAGCTGCAGATACTAAAGATTTCCAAACTATCTGTTGGTGGTCAGGTTGGGATCCTGAAGAAGTAAGAGGACGCTATATGAAAGCTGTTAAAAATGGGGATGTAACCTTTACTGATCGTCAAATTAAGTGGATTAAATACTATAAAAAATATTTAGAATTAAAGAAGATACCTACCAAAGAAGAAAGAGCGCCTGTGCGTAAAGCACTTCATAAAGCTCGACTAGCTGTGTTCGACGCAACAACAGCTATGGTCTCCAATCTCAATTGCATGCATCCATTTTAAAAAGGGAGCGTGTCAGTTATGGAGGTCTTAACTTTCGACATATATTTCTCCGAAGTAAAAAAGGGGGGAAACCGGGAGCAAGAGCCTTGAGCTCCCAGCTTCTGGAGTTTACATATGAATAAAAGATTATTCCCATAATCTTACTTCCACTCTACCATACCCTGTGCTTACAAAACAATTTTTTAAAAAATAAGTTTGTAAGGAGAAATAACTAGGAAACTAGGAAAAACTACTAATACCAACACTTATTTAAGCAAAACAGCTAGGAATCTACTAGGAAAAATTCCTAGTTTTCAGGAAAATAATAGAATTTTCGTTCTTTGTTCTCCATATTTTTTTTTATTTATTCTGTTTTTCAGGAAGAGGGTATAGTAGGAAACTAGGAAAAGAGGTATATTGACTGGTATGGCGGGCAAGAAGAACTTATTAAAAACAACTATAGAACTAACCCAGAAACAACGGAGCTTTGTCGATATCCTTGTGGAAAACTGGGGTAAGATATCTAAAGTTGATGCAGCTAAACAAGCTGGTTATCAATCCAAGAAAGCAGAAGGCCCAGTCGAGACAGCAAGTCGTTTAACTAATCCAACACTTAACCCACATGTATGTAGATATTTAGAGAAGAGGCTCTCTCAAGAGTTGCAAATTTATGAGAAAGATAAACTTAGAAGCTATAAAAAATTAGAAGATTATGGAGAACGCGCAGCAGGTAAAAGTCAATTCACTGCAGCCATTAATGCTGAATTTAGAAAAGGCCAAATGGCTGGTTTTTATGTAGATAGAAGAGAAATAAAACATCTTGGATTGGAGGGTATGTCACGTGAAGCACTTGAGAAAAGACTTGCAGAGCTCGAACAAAAGATTGGCGAAGCAAAGAACATCATTAACGTTACGCCAGAAAAAACTATTAGCAAGTAATAAACCTGGTTCTTTTATGGCTGTATTTAATGAGGTGCATAACTCTCATTTATTGAGTACAAGTGTAGGGAATGTAACAATTAAAACAACAGATGACTAAAAGAAAACTCGTAAATAAAAAAGCTAAAAAAGAAATTGATCGCTATCCATTAGTGGAAGTGAGATGGAGAGATGTTGTGTCAGATGCTGGGTGGCAAGCTGTAGGTGATGTGCATAAAGCTAAACTTCCTGAGTGTGTTACGAAAGGACATCTTTTATCTCAAAGCAAGGGCATTACTCGAATCTTTGGAGATTTCTCTAAAGGGAAAGAAGAAGGATCTGTTGAAGAGCTGGGAAATACTACCTTGATTCCAAGTTCAATTATCATTAGTATCAAGAAGATTAAATAAGGAAGGAGAAAACTATGGCTAAAAAGAAAAAAGCTAAGAAGAAGAATAAAAAGAAGAAAAAAACTAAAAAGAAAAGAAAATAAAGGATTGACACCAATCCCATCTTATCTTATATAGGTTGTATGCGAGGATTATTTAAGAATACATATGTTAAAGGTCTTAATGAAGGAGGGGAAATATCTCTTCCAGAAAAAGACCTATGGGTGTCAGTATTAAGTAGAGCAGCATTAGATGTTGTTCGAGGCTCATCTAGTCCAATTGAACGTGATCAGGCTTGTTCTTTTTTTATGCGAGGGGGCAAACATTTTAGAGAAGTTTGCGAAATGGCAGGAAGAAATCCTGATTATGTTCAAGCTAAGATGCGTAAGTATATCTTACGGGAAAAAGGATGGAATGTAGATGTTCCAATCACTTCACATTATCGCACAAGAGTCACTCGGCCTTATAAAAAACGAGGACCAAAGTTTAAAGGGTTAACGGGTAATACTTATTATGCAGCTAAAGCCCAAAAGAGTTTCTACTATCAAGACATGGGTAAAAAAGGTGGGCGCCCTAGAATGTATAATAAAATAGAGAAATAGTGAAAACACTAGATCTCTTTAGTGGCATAGGTGGATTTAGTGTTGGGCTTGAGCGAGCAGGATTTAAAACTGTTGCTTTTTGTGAGATTGATAAATACTGTCAATTAGTTTTAAAGAAGCACTGGAAAGATATTAAAGTATATCCCGATGTCAGAGAAATTACCCGACAACAATATGAACAAGATGGATGCGAATTACCTGAAGTCATTACAGGAGGCTTCCCGTGCCAGCCGTTTAGCGTTGCTGGCCGACAAAAAGGATCTGGGGACAATCGCTACCTCTGGCCTGAGATGTTTAGAGTCATCAAAGAATTTAAACCCCGCTGGATTATTGCAGAAAATGTCAGAGGCATTATTAATATCCAAGACGGCGTGGTCTTCGAAAATGTGTGTGCTGATTTGGAAAGTCAAGGCTACGAAATTCAAACGTTTATTATTCCAGCTGCAGGCGTCGGTGCCCCGCACCGCAGAGACCGAGTCTGGATTGTGGGCTACTCCGAACACAATGGATCATCTTCCACAACGCAGCCCCGAAGCACTGCGACGACAAGCAACAACAACACGCAAGGGAAGGACACGACCCGGAAATCTCAGGGAGCAAGTAGATCCAACAACAGTGAAGTTATGGAGAACTCCCGACGCACTATCAGGGGGCAGCAATCTTCCAGGAATAAAGAAAGCATTAGATCAGGGACATCTCAAGAGACCAAGCGGTCAGCCGATTCAGATTCGGTTGCACGATCAAGTGAGAGAGAAAAGATTATGGCCAACACCGAACGCATCGGATCATCGAGATCGAGGGAATTTATCAGATCCAGCAATTCAGAGACGAATCAAATTAGGAAAACAAGTGGGCTTAACCATGGCAGTAAAAGAACACAAAGGCAGTGGGACATTGAACCCGACGTGGGTAGAGTGGCTGATGGGGTACAAGGCAGGATACACCGACTTAAAGGATTGGGAAATTCTATTGTCCCGCAAATCGCAGAAGAAATCGGTCAAGCGATAATGAAAGTTGAACTTGATTCTGACTAATTTAGTCGGGTATATTGACCTAGATTAGAATGGCTCTAAAGAGAGAATCAAAACTCTGGAAACGAATCAAAAATTTAAATCTTAATGCGCATATTTTCCGCGTAGAGTCTAATACAATTAATGGAATCCCTGATGTTCATTGTGTGATGAAAGGTAAATCTTTTTGGCTTGAACTTAAATCAAATGATCTCAAGAATTATGGCATATCTAAGTGGCAAATTAATTGGCATATTGAATATCAAAAGCATGGCGGACGCACGTTTATCTTGGCCTCGGGGGTCAAGCAACGAGGCCTTAAACTTCTCAGGGTGAAGGAGCCGGGAAGCGTGGAGCTTGTGGCTAAGGGAGAGGACAATGAACTTAGTCTGCGTCTTATGCTTTCTCGGTGCACGTTCCACGTTCGACGTTCTACGTCTCGTTAAACTATTGAAGAGCTGCGCAGCCTCCTGAACCGGGCAGGATGGGCCCGGCTTCTACGTTCTACGCTCCACGTTCCACGTTGCACCTTTCATTAAACTTTAGGGATCGCACGGCAGGAGCTGGATTCCGTCTGGTCTGGCTCACGCCTCGTTCTACGTTCTACGTTGGGCTTTCGGCTTGGCGTTAAACATTAAACCATCAGGGGTCTGGGAGTTGCTGCAGGTAGCTCCTGTACTTTTAGGGTTGACATCTCTCCCATCAGGTCTTATGTATAAGGAGTCGAGTGGAGGGAGACTGAAGCTTGATGGGGTCAGATAGGTGCGCAATGCGTTAAACTCGAGCTAGCCATCTGGCCTCTTTGGCCAGGCTTTAAACTGCACATGTGCATCACGTGCTAGTCTGGCCGTAACACCAACAGGAGAACATATGAAAAGAAAGATCCCCGTTACGAACAAGATAAAAATGTATCTGCATTGCAAGAAATGCCTAGACGAATTACCGTCAGGTGAATCGCCTCGAGATTACGCAGCCATCGAAGCTGGGTGGACGAAGCTAGGTCTGCAACTGTGGTGCAAGAGGCACGAGAAGAACATCATGCATGTCGATTTCGAAGGACAGCAGCATCCCGCTGAGCTTCATGCGAGGAGGCACTAATGGATATCAAACAATGGTTACGCGACGGTGAGAAAGAAGAGCGCTTCTTAATCAAGGACATCGCCACACATGGATGCAGCGGAGGCGTGGGTGGCCTCATTTATTATTGGGAAACCACCCAGTTCCACGCAGCGCACGAAAAAGAGATTTGGGACTTGTTATATCAATATGCGCAGGACTCCGGTGAGAAGCTCATGGATTACATTGCAGCCATCTCTATTATGAAGGACGTCGGCTCGCACGCACAGTTCGTGAACGCTCTCGTTTGGTGGGCTGTCGAGGTCCGTGCGCAGGAGATCCTGGCAGAGCGTGAGGCAGCGTGATTTGGGGGCTTGGGTTACTATTCATTTATCTCGCATCGAGGTATCCACGCTTTAGTGCAGCGTCTTTTGTCATTACCTGCGAATGGTTCAGCCGTGTTTCGTGAGCCTCGGGTGCACGTTCCACGCCTCGGTGGGGCTTGAGCTTTAAACAGAGGACAGACTGGATAGTTACCACCGGCTTCAGGCTGCTGGAATTTAGTGCTTGCACTCCATTAGCTATCGTATTAAGGTGGGATAAATAACAAAGGAGAAAAATATGGGAATGGACGTTTACGGAGTAAATCCAACTGTGCGTGTTGGAACAAAGAAACCAGAAAGACCGAAGGACTTCAACAAGGCAAGTCGTGAAGTTATAGATAAATACTTTAAAGAAGAAACGGAGTTTGAAAACACGAACCCAGGTATATACTTCAGAAATAATTGTTGGTGGTGGCGACCTCTCGCAAATTTCATCATTGAGAAGTGCGACTGGCTAACAACAGAACAGAAGGAGCGACTGCACGATAATAGTGGCTTTGAATTCTCGCAACACGAAGCAACAACGATTGCCGACACGCTACAAAAAATGGTGGATGACGGCACGGCAGCCGAACGTGAAGAAGTGAGCAAGAAGGAAATGAAAGTGGCAGAAGAGTGGAACAAGGGTATCCACGCACAACAAGAAGAACTAGAAAAAGAAGTTAAGAAAGAAACAGGCGACGCTAAACTTGTGCCTTACGATTACCCTGAACCCTTCAAAAAGAAATGGGACGACTTACAAAAGCAGACCGATCGGAGAGCAAGCTATCCTTTTATAGAAGCTAATGTAAAAGAGTTTATTTGTTTTCTTCGTGAGTGTGGTGGCTTTCAAGTTTGCTAATTCTCTAATGCTACGTTGCACGTTCCACGTGCAACGTGGTTCGTGTGTTTTAAATTAAACAGAGTGCTGGGCTTCCTCTGGGAGTGTGTGCTATGAAATAATAAATCTTTTCTATTGATATTTAAATGGGAGTATGATTAATATGTCTTTGTCTTAACAATTAATAAAAGGAGTTATATATGTCAAAGACAAAACAAATTCCTAAATTAAGAATAGACAAAAAAGCAAAGACTACTATTCTTAACTATGGAATAATCAAAGATAATATTAAATCTTTATCTAAACAAGCTAGTTTAATTAAAGAGGAAATATTACCTTACTTTCAAAAACAAAATGCAATTGTTTTAGTTGGTATGGATAATGGTTATGAGGGCTATGCTCAAAGAATAAATAGAGAGTCAAAGAGATTTGATTTAGCTAAATTCAAAGAGACTAACCCTAAACTTTATGCTCAGTATTTAGTAGAGGGTAAGAGTACTGAGATCAAAGTTAGTTTTAAGGTAGTTGATGCCAAGAAATAATTTAATCACACTACTTGGAACTGAACTAACCACAACAAGAGGTAATCAAGTTGAACGACCTACCAACCGACCGATAGTTGAAAAGAAAATAAACTATCAAATACTTTATAAAATGGTAGAGAGTGCAGTTGAGGAAATTCTTTTAGAATATCCTAACGACCCTGTTGTTGATGCGTTAAAAGAAAAGATTATAACTAATCTTAAACCTGTTATTAAACAAATCATACAAGAATAATAACTAACAATAACGTGGCGACTAATGTCGCCACGTTGCACGTTGCACAACGTTGTGTTGTGCTTAATCTTAAATATTAGATAGCAAGTTACCGAGCCTGGACTGACACAGCAGCTCGTGTGTTTGATTGAATAACCTAGCATTACCAACAACTTCCAAGCTAACTAATGCTTGACATCTACTATTTCCTTCCATCCCGAACAGCAGGATCCAGCAGCTCACGCCTGATCTACTTGATAGAGGTACCAACATCTAGTACAACATAAAAGAAGACCCACGAGATGTTGACCACGTTGCAACTTTTGGTTGCATTGCGATCGGCGATCTTTAAACTGAGTTTGAGACACGTATAATGGGTCTAAACGATATGGGACTCCTTCTAAAAAAATTTTGGAAAATTTTAACCTTGTGAACACTGATTTATTAACAATTGAACAATTAAGAAACAGAGTCGAAAAGACTTGGATCGACCATATTAAGCTTTGCCAAGATAATTTTATGTACTTTGTGAAGGAAGTATGGCCAGAATTTATTTATCGTAAAGCTCTTAAACCTTCAGAAATGGGTCATCATCAATTAATTGCTAATGAGTTTACTAAAATTTCAGAGCAGAGAAAAGGAAGGCTTATTGTTAATATGCCCCCTAGGCATACTAAATCTGAGTTTGCTTCAATTCATTTTCCTGCTTGGTTAATAGGACGTAACCCTAAAATGAAACTTATGCAGATATCACACAACACGGAACTCGCAACACGGTTTGGAAGTAAAGTTAGAAATTTATTAGCTTCTCCAGAGTATGCACAGATCTTTGGAGATGTTAGACTACGAGAAGATGCCAAGGCCAAAGGGAAGTGGGAAACAAATCATGGCGGCGAATATTTCGCTGCTGGTGTAGGAGGAGCGATCACTGGACGTGGCGCGGATCTCATGATTATTGATGATCCCCATACAGAGCAAGACTCGTACTCCGAGGGGGCCATGGATCGTGCTTATGAGTGGTATACATCAGGACCACGACAACGGTTGCAACCTGGAGGTTCGATTGTTTTAGTTATGACCCGTTGGGCTGCGAACGATCTGACAGGTCGTTTACTCAAAGCTCAAAGCGAACCTAAAGCTGACACTTGGAAACAAATTTCTTTTCCCGCGGTTCTCGAATCAGGGAATCCAGTTTGGCCTGAATACTGGGATATTGAAGAACTTGAAAAAGTTAAAGCTTCCCTTCCTATTCGAAACTGGTCTGCTCAATATATGCAGAACCCAACCTCAGAAGAAGGAGCAATCATCAAAAGAGAATGGTGGCAAAAATGGGAAGGCAAAATTCCTAAACTTAAACACGTGATGCAAAGTTATGATACTGCTTTTTCTAAAAAAGAAACGGCCGATTATTCAGCTATTACCACGTGGGGAATATTTCAACCTTATGAAGATATGGGGGATGCTTTAATTTTACTGGATGCCGTTAGAGGAAAATTTGATTTTCCAGAGCTTAAGATTGTAGCCCTCGACCAGTACAAATACTGGGAACCCGAATCAGTCATTATTGAATCTAAAGCCACAGGTGTTCCCCTAGCTCAAGAGTTTAGACGAATGGCTATTCCCGTCGTAGATTTTGTGCCTTCTAAAGGCAAGGATAAACATTCACGAGTCAATGCGGTTGCTCCCGTCTTTGAATCGGGACAGGTCTGGTATCCTGAAAATGAGAAATTTGCTGAAGAAGTGATTGAAGAATGCGCCGCTTTTCCTCACGGAGAAAATGATGACTACGTAGATACGATGACCCAGGCTGTGTTAAGATATCGTCAGGGATATTTTATACCCACCTATACGGACTGGGAAGAAGAGAAGAAATATCAGGAACGAAGGAAATTTGTTTATTACTAGGAATTAGAATGGCTGTTTGGAGATTTTTAACCCCAATTTTGAATATTGCAGGGGCTACAAAAAAATTACAGAAAAGATTTGAAAAGATTGTTGCCGAGAATCAAGCGGCAGGCTTAAGCAAAAACTCAGCTTATAATGCAGCTAAAGAAGAAGTGCTTAAGAAAATCAAAATTACTAAAAAAGCAGAAGGTGGAGAAATCGTCTTCGGTAAAAATGTTGATAAGGATTTGTTATGAGTTTAAGTCGAGCTGCTCGGTTAGCCCTCAAGTTAGCTAAACGTAAAAAATATTATAAGAAAGAGCTTAGTTCGCTTCATACCAAATTAAGAGCTAGAGGGGAGAAAACAGAAGCTAAATTTAAATTTAAACAAAAACCTAAAACAGGAGGAGGATCAGAACGTAATCCACAAATATCCTCTATTCATCCAGGAGCATCAGAAGTCTCTATTAATCAAAAAACTTTAGGAGCGACGATACGTCGAATGCCTTATATAGGAAGCAGAGAAAGCTGGAATGCTGAAATGACACGAATGTTTGGTGGTATTCATATGTCTCAAGATCCTAAAAAAATTAAAAAAAGTGTAAAGATGCTAACTAAAAAACTTAAAAAGAAAAAAGTTGTTAAAGCCCTACGTGGAGCCTTGATTAAAAAGGGAACGAAGCTGGCTTTTAAATTAGCAACTAAGAAATATCCCCAGCTCTTCAAGAAGCAAAAATATCCTAATATTAAATTGAAAGCTAAAAAAATTAAAACTCCTGAACTAGAATCATTGGGAGTCACTAAAACAACGGCGCTTAATTTACGCAAATTATCAGTTGCTGAAGTAACCAAAGATAGAATTCGACATTTAGGCAACCTGGCTCTCAAACACAATAAAAAAGCTGTCAGTCTGTTTTGGGGAAAAGCACAGACTATTAAGCAAATTAAAAACTTAGAAAAATATCACAAGGCTGCGACTAAAAGAAAATTAGAAAGCTTAGGAAAACAATATGAGAATTTAACGAAGTATCAGGAAACGATTAAAGCTAAAACAGCGACCAAGCATAGCGAAGGTGGTGAAGTGACCATTAGTAAAAATGTAGATAGGAGTTTATTATAATGGCAGACAAATACGAACCTTACGAAAAACCATCCGCAGTTCCGGGAATCGCGATCACGGGAGCGGGAATCGGGGCTCTTGCTTATTTGGCCAGAAGAAAAATACCCGGTCTCAATATTTTAGCAAAGGTTGCTAAGAAACAACCACCCCCGCCTCCCGCAACACGGATCACGCCTCAGGTAGCGGATAAGGTTACTGAAACGACTAAGATAGCTAAAACTCCAACCATACAATCTTTGGAGATGATTTCTCGACCTCATCCAACAAGAAAATTTGAAGAGGTTAAAGGCGCAATGGATCTGGTTGCAACCAAAGCGAAAGTAGCTCCGCTAACTCAAGGTTCTAATCAAGGACGATTCGGTTCGTCCCTATATGATTTTATTGCTCAGCATCCTGCCTACAAACCATTGGACGCCAAGATCTGGATTAAGGAACTTTCTAATTTCAATCGTTTAGCTAGATTCAAAAGCGGGCAAGCAGGATTTCAAAAAGTCAGAATGAATGTAAGCAAAGCCGAACTCGAAGATGCCAACATTCTTCGATTTGATGGGGAGAAAGTCATAGGAGGATTTTTAACCACGGCGCGAGATTCAGGACTCAAGGTGAGTAAACTCGATCTGCTTAACATGATTAATAAATCGCCTGCCGTTAATTTAAAGGTAAAACGTTTTGAATACGTCACTCCGATGGTGGAAGAATCTCAAGTGCTGGCTAGAGACCTGACTAAATTTATTGATGATGCAGAAGCAACGGTTAATACTTATAAAGGTACCGTTGAATCGGTAGGGGCTGGAAATCAGCTGATTACTTACGGACAAGAATTACATGCGGTCAGAAAAGAGATCGCAGAAGTATTACAGAAAGTACAAAAATATCACTACAATAAGAATGCTCCAATAGAAACGATGATTGAAGCAATCAAGCCTTTCGAAGGTAAAATAAAAAATTTAGAAAAATTGGGTATAGGTCTGGCAGAAGATCATAAGATTGGTTTGGATCTTAATAAACTGACAGAGTTTAGAGGTCATCATACTAATCTTTTAAGAAAACTCGGTCGGGAAAAAACAATGAATCAATCTCCACGATACGGGGATCACGAAACTTATAAAGTTTTAGGCGATGAAAAATATATTGAAGATGTGGTTTACTATCCAAAAATAATTCCTTACGCCCGAAATGTTAAACCAGGCGATGCAGGTGGAGGAGCTCACTTTGAAAAAGTTGCAGGGATATCCTTTGATAATCAAGTTTACCACGTGCGTTATGGTAGACGAGCCGTTGACGTGGGCAATCAGGCGACAGGAGGACGAAGCAAAGCCTATGTCGTTCACGAAGGGCAGTCCGATGTTCAACAAGCCGCTCTAAAAAAAATGGCTGACGGAGGAGTTAGAACCAATCCTTTTAATACCGAACAGGAATATGCTCAGGCTAATCATGCGATGAATGAAATATTAAAAAAAATGAAAATTATTTCTGATAAAGGCGTTCGAATATCACAGGCAGAGAAGGCAGAATATTGGAAGTTCTCACAACAATTTGAGGAATTAAGAAAAAATACTTTAAATGCCTCTAACCTACAAAGTAAAGCGAGTAGATATGGTGACAAGGATGTTCCTTTTTTACCTTTTTTAGAAAGAGATGTATGGGGAGATCACCTTATTAAGCATATGGCCAAGACGGCTGCAGACGATGGCGTCCAATGGATTGCCATTAATCCTGTGGAAAGACTTCACGCTTTAAAAAGAGCAGACTCTTCTGGCAGGAATGTCGTAGGC
>VTLG01011419.1_pt1 | contig 22026 bp, 29 predicted proteins | sample 4694571 | NCBI WGS metagenome assembly VTLG01 (sample SAMN12604809, study PRJNA352737) | marine metagenome | biome: ENVO:00000447; feature: ENVO:00000209|ENVO:00000569|ENVO:01000036; material: ENVO:00002151; isolation source: viral sequences binned using virsorter ... | reverse complement strand
TTTCTTCTGATCCTGAATCTTCCTTCTTAGAACGAATATTAAGAATTTGACTCTGTAATGAAACTTCCAAATCCTCCTCTTTTAGACCAGCAATCGCAAGTTCGATGAAATATTTTGTTTCTCCATCTTTTCGGATATTGTAGGGTGGATACCCTTGACTGTTTGTAACGTGTTGCGTGGAAGGTCCCAGCAAACGGTCAAACATTGAATCGAACCCTATTGAAAATCCTAGAGCTTTTTCGAAATCCCCAAAGTTCATGGGAACGTGTGATGCGCGTAATACCATAATTCCTCCTTATAAAGCGAGGTTAATAAATTCACCCCTCATACGCAGAGCGGGTGACTGTTACGAGGTTTCCACTATGGACAACCTCAATCAATGAACCCTTCTCCTTTGAAAAGGTGTTCAAATCTATGTTTTATAACTATCCAAATTAATTCACTCAAAGAGTTTGCCTCATAAATGCCGACTCCTACAACGAATAATTTGTATCTACAATCTTCTACTTCCATAATCATTTATATGTGAGAGAAGGGGCTCATCCACTCATTTAAGAGATCAAAGCCCCTTCAATTTTACTTCCATAATATAAATTCCACATACTTATATTATAACATAAGTTTTGGATTTGTCAAGACTCTTACTGGCCTCTACTATAGATGCCCCAAAGAACCCATAACGCAACTAGACCTACAAGACCTTCTCCACCTAGTTTAGCAACTAAGGCAAGAACATTTCCTACAATGTCTATTCCAATAAATGGGATAGCTGCGGCTCCTGGCCAAATTACTTGTAAAACCACTCCAAGAGCGATTAATGCAATTCCGGCTTCGGTAAGGCTGCGCATCCATCCGATTGCTTTATCTAACATATAAACTCCGTTAAATTAAGTTAAAAATAGAGATGTATATACTTATACACCTGTCGAACCAAAACCTCCTACTCTATCTGTTTTTTGAGTAGGTGGCTCATCAGTCTCATCCAATGTATACTTTTCACATCGAACTAGTTCTCCTTGGCATATTCTGTCTCCATTAAAAATCTTCACGGGTACGTTACTTATACTAGTAACCATTGCAAATATAGGATCAACATAATCGCTGTCAATGACCCCTTCACAATTTGTAAGATAAACTCCCTGTTTAAATGCCAGACCTGATCTAGAATGTAATCTAATTGAAAACCCAACCGGAATATCTGCGATAAGTCCAGTAGGAATTAACATTCTTTCCATATTATTAAGTTGAATAAACGATCTATTACTATTTATATCAAATGACACCCTCCGTGGTAACAATTTATTTTGTACCGATCCATAGTACTCCACACTTGCATCACTAACTAAATTTGCGTATATATCAAAACACGCCGAATTTTTTGTTGCAAATGTTGGTAATTGCGCTTCTTTATTTAATTTAAAAAAGCTTACTTTCTCCTCCATCATGGGAGATTTTGACCATGTGGAATTTTTACTCGTACTCTCTGGTTTCTCTTTGGGTTTCGCTTTGCTCATATTCAACTTTCTTATTTCCAATATTATATTTTGCTGTTAACATCCATTCATCTTTTTCTTTATATGAAAGGATTTTTAGCTGATTTAAAGGTACGACTAATGCTGCTACACTCTCAGGAGATTTTAATTTTATTAATCCCCATTCAGCTAATAGATTAGCAATAGTGTTTCTTCTCGCTTGATCATTTTCTGAAAAATTTGTTGGTTTGCCATCAAGGGCAAATAATTCTTTAAAATGTACAATAAAATACCGGCCTTGTTTATGTAATATATGACAAGATTGGTATAACGTTTTGTCTTTTCTAGATGCAACACCTATTCTAGTAAGTGTTTCTCTAATCTTCAAAAAGTCATCTGGTTCCGCTAGAGTACATTCTATCATGTCGTCAATATTTATCATCTCTTCTCCACTCCACCTTCCATAAGTTGGTTTTTTATTTCTTCCACTTGTTTGTCAGAAAGTACTTCCAAAGCATCTTTTGCTTTTTCATTACCAAAACCAAAATACGTTTTGACTATTTCTAAATTCTCTATTTTATCTGGTTTTAACCATTTAGACCACCTATTTCGCGGTCTGATATTATTTAGTAAATTATCAAACTGAAGTTTCTTATCTAAGAAATGACACCTATTCATCTCATTTACTTGAAGAATTGTGTCCTGAAAGTAGGAAAGACCTCTATTAACAAGAAAAGGAATATAATCCTTCTCCGCTAATTGATTGTTTTCCATAATATTTTCATGCTTATTGATAGCTTTAATAAATTCAAATGGTCCCATAATAATATTTATAACGGTAGTGTACTTGTACTGCACCTGAGATGCATCTCTTCATATTGTGCTTTATCTAATTCAATTCCTATATATTTTCTATTCATTGCTCTTGCAACTAGTGGAACAACGCCGGAACCAGCAAATGGATCAACGACTAAATCATCCTCTTTTGAAAGATAACCTATTACTAATTTGACAAATTCTTCTGGCCAATCATGGTGAGATCCTATAGCACTTTTAATCATTTTATATACTAAAATATTTCTTAACCAATCTCCTTTTCTTAAAATTGTTCCTTCGCGTGTGAAAATACACAAATGTAGATATGGAAAAATGTATTGATCTTTACTTTCAATATTATTTTTAACAACAATCTTATAATCCTTCAATATATAATTGAATTGTTCCATTTTGTTAATAAGATATGTATGTTTTGAAAATACTTTTCCTTTCATCTTTCTATCAGATTGACATAATGCGATAAACCCTGTCTTTTTTATTATTCTACAAAATTGTACAAGTGCATTATCTAAAAATTCAAGATATTGATCTTGTTCCGCATCATATCCTAAATCGTTAATATCGGGTACACTTGTAAATAATAACTGAACCGAATCATTTTCAATATTAGGTAGAATATTGAAACAGTCATCATTAATTAATTTTTCCATATATAATGTGGCTCTAATCCGCTAGAATCGTAGATATTTGGATGTTTAAGTAGTGCTCTTCTATAAGGATTCAATGCTACACCATAAGGTCTATCATTATTAATCCATTGAGTTAATTCATATTTCGATACCTTTTTCTTTTGCTTGACAATTTCTATCATTTCCTTAAATCTATTTGATTTATCGGTAATACACTTTTCTTCAGAAACAATTTTATCAAAATAATCTAGTATTCCTTGTATTTTATTTTTATATATTAAAGCTTTTCTAATATGTTCTAATCCTATATTCGCTTTCTTATTCCTGTGATAGTGATCATCTAAATATAAATTTAATAATTTAATCGCTTCCTCATTTGTTTTGAAAAAATCGGCAGTAGGATTAAGTTCTTTATAATATAAGGCATCATACATGATATAAGGAACACCCTTCATAATACCATCGGTAGAAGCAACAGACCATCCTCCATAGAGTTGTTTAGGTGAATATCCTACACAACATTTCTGTAGTTCTTCATAATATTTTTCTTTTTTGTATTTTTTTACATATACATAGGGTCGATTAGAAGTTTCCAAAAGAGGAATCCAAACCTTAAAATCTTGTCTTTGTTCCCATAATTTATCCATAGTGGCTATAAAATTATCAAAATCTTTATATGTTGCCGGTCTATGATTAAAAACTATTATTTTTTCTTGATGTATTAAAGCATTATCTGAGGTCATATTATCTACCGAAACATTTTCAATGATATCTTCCGGGTGTACACCGGGATGAAAAATTTCTAAAATATCATCTAATTTAGCACAATTTGCTTTACTTAATATTTTTTCGGCTTCTTCAAGAACCAAGTTTTTTTGTGCTTGGGTATTCATGTAACATTTTTTCATTTCTAACAAACCAACAAAATTATAATTCAATGCATGCATTGTAGAAACTACTACATCTTTAATGTCAAACCAATGACAATATCCTACAACAGGAGGATTATGACTAGAAGTATTATATAAAACATTTTTTATATTAAGTGTGTGTTCAGGTAAGTGTGAAAATATTAAATCGAAATCCCATTTTCTATGTCGAATAATATTCCATCCCTTTACATCAAAATGCATCCTCATATTTTGAGGATAACTAGGAAAGTACATTACGAATTGATATACATTTGGAATCATCGAAAACATAGGCAGGGTTTCCGGCATAACCAAATAAAAGAATAGATCATCCCTAAGTTTATTCAACTCTATGATCATAGAATGGATGACTTGAATATAACTATCCTTTTCTAAATCTTTAGAGTATGTAATATTAGGGTAGACTAATATTCGTAATGTTTTTTGAGGTTTGAGATCATTATAAAAAAATTCTAAAGACATTTATCTAATAATATCTAATTTATCAATGTTATCAGCACTCCAAAACTCCAATTCTCTTCGGAGTTTTCCGTTTGCTTTGACATTTTCCCATCTTTTTTGTGCCTTAACTTTCCACCATTTCGTTAAATTTTCAAACGAATAATTGTCGTAATTAGGTTTTTTAATTAACTTGTCGGTTTTTCCGAAAATATAATCTTTGGTATTTTCAAAACCATAATCAGAAATATAATATCTTTTTTGAGTAGTAATTGCCATTTTCTCTTTAATTAATTTCTGAAATTCTTCGAACTTATTAAGATCATACGCTTTTAAATTGTTCTTCAAAATAGAATAAATCCTATCTTGAGTTCTCATCTTTGTACTGGTAGGAATTTCTTGATCTGAAGTATAGAGGGGCCCACCGTTTTTTTCTTGTAAGAAATCTCTAGTTTTAGCATATAATTCATCCGAAAGATTTAAAAGTAATTTACTTACAGTATTTCCTTTATGTTTTAAAAACGGTTTTAATCCATCATACTGACTTATATTCTTAATTGAACCATATAAAGAAGTTGTTTCGAAAAACAATGCTTCCATTTTATCATACTTCTCATTCAAAAATTCTCTAAGTTCATGACTACAACAATATAATGCTAATAACTTTCCACCTAAACAATTATAACCAAACGGCTGTGCCGGTACAATATTAAACCCATTCACAAAATGTTTATTAGCAATATCTAATGGTGTAGTTTTAACTCCGAAATGATCATTTCTAGGTTTAATGTTTAATACAGGAGATCCCAATTTAATAAAACCAACAAACTTTCCTGTATTCTTTTCTTTAATTCCAAATCTACTTGATCTGCCCGGATTATTTTCCACATTGAAAGATGCAGTAATCTCTAAAAGGTGTGTATAATCTTTCCCTAACATCTTTCCTTCTTCTGCTTTATCTGAAGTAGTAACAACTTCAAATTCCATATCTTCTGGAGCAAGATCAGGATCATTAAATAAATCTTCCTCGGGACCCATTCCAAAAAGTGAAAGTGAAGTAGGAAATTCCTCTAAACGCTTCCTTTTCTTATAACGATAATATGCTTCAATATCATTAAAAGACGCATAGTGTTCATTAAACTTATCTAAAATATCAAACGTTTCTTCTTTAGTTAATTTTAAGTAATCAGCCATCATTTATCCTCTGCTGTAAATTCTTCACAAAATCTTGACCCTTTTCTAAATCATGGCCCTTTTGTTGTGCTGTTTCCTCTGAATCTATCAAAATTTGTAATGAAATTCTTGGAGGAGCGGAGTGTGCAACGATAGTAGTTGCATGGTTGATAGGTGGTTGTATAATCATTTTATTATATTCTGGAAATAATGCACTAATCCCACCCTGCATATTTTCATATATCATAGCACCTCCCCAATTCCAATCCCAAGTTTCTTTATTCAAATATGTAGTTGTAACTAAATGATAATTTTCATCGGTGTGCCAAGCAATATATGAACCCTTTAAAAATATATGTATTCCACAATAAAAGGAAGGTAAGTAAAAGTTAGAAAAATCATAAATGGCACCCAATTCACTCTTTATCTCTGATAATATCTCCTCATTATCAGACAAATTAATAAGTAAAATGGGACCGCTATCTTTAATAACCTCCGGTTTCCATTTACCATACGAACAGTTTGCACGCCCATTATGATTAAAAAAATCATCAATTTTCACATTTAACTTAGTAAGAAATTTGGGACTCCAAAAGTCCTTATAAGTAGGACATTCAAAATTACTTAAACTCACAATCCACCATCATTTCAGTTAAACAAGCTACTAAATTAATTTCTTGGTCTGCAACAAATGCAGACTTATATTGATATTCGGCAATAATAAGTACTGCTTGAGGAATTGAAGTATCCTTTAAATTTGTACTTATTCCATCATAAATTTTTCGAAATATTGTAGAAGGATCATTATCTATATTTTGCGTAACCCATTTACGAACTTCAGAAAAATGTTTTTCTTTTAATGCACTATTCAATGTATTTAAATTGATTTCTCCAATCTGTGCAAGAATTCCCGCATCAATAACCCCTCCAGATGAATATCTCTGAAGTTCATTTAACACTCTCCTCATATCTGGAAAATGTTTCATAATTAATTCAACAAGCACCTTCTCGTCAAATTGTATTTCATAAGATGTAAGAATATCTTTACATTTTGCTAAACATAATGTCGCAAGTTTAGGCTTATCTGATTTTTGAATTGTAAATTCAATTACAGAACAGCGACTATGGATAGGATCAATGATCCGATTACGAAAATTACAAGTAAAGATAAAACTAACATTGGCACTAAATTTTTCAATGAACCCCCTTAATGCTGGTTGAACCGAATCGGCATTCATATAATCTGCCTCATCGACTATTACTACTTTCCTTCCACCTTGCATGGAAACGGAACTACAATATTGTTGTAATGTAGTTCTAACGGTATCTATATTTCTTCCTTCATTCGAACCATTAATCATTAAATGATCAACACCAATTTCATCACACATGGCTCTTGCTACTGTAGTTTTACCTACACCTGGCCCTCCCGATAAAAGTAAATTGGGAATACGACCATCATCTACAAAGCCTTGACAAACATCTTTAATATGTTTTGGTAAAATACAGTCTTGTACCCTTTTAGGGCGAAATTCTTCTACCCACAAATACTTTTCCATAATTATCCACTATAATTTGAATTTTGTTCTGTTGCAATCCAATATTCTATTTTTGAAGTTTTATGTATAAAATGTCCTATACCTTTGGAAGAAATTTCTACATCATAATCACCATTCAAAAGTTTCAAATTCTCAATTTTAAATACCATTTCAAATACACTATCTGTAGTTCCAACTGGTTTACCATAAATATGCGTAATATGACCACCTGTATCTTTACACACAATCTCTATTTTTGATCCATCACCCACTACAACAAAATCAGGTACAGACCAAACTAAAGCCATGCCCACAACATCATCAAATGTTTTCTGTGGCATTTCAAATTTAATTTCAGGATCAGGAACTTCTAATGTTTTATCTGGTGGTAAAACCAACATTGATGTTTCCGCAAAAGTATATCCAAAGCTTTGGCCGGTTAACTCTAATCGTTTTTCTCCAACTTCAAAATCTTGATCACCTAAACGACTGAGTGTTGCCAATAATTGATTCAGATCAAAAATGGCAAATGTTTTGGGAATATCCTCACTAATTTCTGCTTTTGTTAGAATATTTTTTTGTGGGGAAATAGTTGATAAGGTACTACCCTGTTTGAATTGTATATTTTGATTTATTGTTGCGTAATTTTTAAGTATATTTAGTGTTTCTGCTGTAAATTTCATCGTATTCCTCGTATGATTAGTATTAAATGTATATTGCTTATTATAACATATATAATTGATTTGTCAAGTTAATAGTTATTTTCCTGTTCCGCCTTTCTAACTAATTTACGAAAATCTTTTACTCTTTGCTTTTCAGCATTCTCGCGCTTTAGTCTTTTTTTCTTTGATGGTTTTGTATAATATTTTCGTTTTTTAAGTTCTTCAAAAAGTCCTTCATTGATAAGTATATTTTTAAGCTTCTGAATTGCTTTATTAGGGTCTTGACCGTTTCTAAGTTTTATTGTAATCATTTATAAATTTTTGTATTAATTGTCCATGAGTACCGTCTCTCATACAGTTATGAGAGTTTTCCCATGCGGTATTTTCAGATTTAGAATAATTTTTAATTATATTATCATTTACTATATTATATTCTCGCAAAAGTTCCTCAAGATTGTCTGCAAGTATACCAGATGGATTCTCTGGCAATGGTCTTATATTAGTACCTTGATCTATTCTTGCCCAAGCACATATTAATTGCCACCAAAATCTAGTTTTGTGTTTACTTATAAAATTATAAATTTCCTGTAATCGTTCATCATGATATTTTGGATCTAAAAATGAATTAAACTTTCCCCAATCTCTTTTATCATGATAATAAGTTAAAATATTATATGCTATTGCAGAATCACTGGTATTAAATCTATTTTTACGATGTATTATTTTTTCTAAAAAAGCATCTGTAACTTTTTCTGAAATCTCTAATGAAAGATCACGTAAATGCCAAGAATAGAGATTTACCAACATTTCCACTTCTCTCCATCTATCTTCACTAAAATTACCTCCTAGTAATTCTAAGAATCCAAGAAGTTGTGGTTGATAATCTTCTATTTCATATTGATCACTACTCACATCATTTTTTCTTTTTATTTGCTTGTTTTTGTCGGCGTCTTTCTTCTTTTTTAGGTCTTGTATCCAAATCTGCTCCATGAGAAGCAAAATCAAGTCTTCCTAAATCTTTTAATGTTCCATTAAAAACGTAAGCACCTACATGATTTACTTCCATCCACGGACACAACCAAGTTGTAAAGCCGATCTTCCTTGCCCATTGACAAAACATATAATCTTCAGATAAATACCGATCGGAATTATTTGATCCTTTTCCAGCATATGCATCATTATCAATAACGGTATCAAAGAATGCGTGAATGTATCTTGAACCATCAAAATGTTCTGAACGATTATGATCTGGTTTATAAGAAAATTGTGGATATTCTTCTCGGAATTTTTCAAAAACTTGTCGCTGGATCATTACAAATCCAGTACCCACTTCTAATACTTCAGAAGGAGTGTCAATTTTTATTTGAGTAGTATCTTTGGTAGGATTAAATACAAAATCACCAGTATATTTTTCCAATTCATTAGGATTTTCATCTGCTAATCCCGCATCTACTGCATTACGAACCTTTTCCCAAGCAATACATTTTTTGGGATAAGGGCCCCCAATAATTGGATGTTCATCATCGCAAAGAGTAGCAAGTGCTAACACATCTTGAGGTGTAAAATTTATATCTGCATCAATGAACATTAAATGTGTATATGGACTCCTAAGGAATTCATCTACCAAATAATTTCTTGCTCTTGTAATTAAACTTTCATTAAAGAGATAAAAGAATTTGACATCCATACCATATTTTGTAGCGGTAGTTGCCAAATCACAAGATGCTTTTGTATACATTCCCGTGCATTGTCCTCCATACATAGGAGTACCAACGAATATTTTCTTTTGTCTCAATTCATTTATATTTACTTCAATTTTCATTTTATTTTATATAATATAGTTAATAATGTATATTACTGTGGGCACGTTGAACAGAGCTCTGGATGTGAAAATGGTTCGGACACCTTCATATCTTTCAATGAAACTCTCCTAACACCCCCTAAGTCAAGCATCGTCCTTTGCTGCATAAGCATTGGCCTCCCATTTAATAGCCCCTCAAGGCTAACATGACACCCTTAAATGTCTCCAGAGTAGAGCATGGGGTTTTTGCTCCCTCGCCCGCCGGTCTGCCTCCATTGCGCTCACCCATGTCGTATAATTCAACCGATGTTCTGGTCACAGAACACTCCCACAATAATATTTAGTCAACTTTACCATTGCGATATTCTCTCGCATGTACTGTTGCTTCCTTTTTTGTTTTAAAAAAACCTCCGCCCACTTCTTCTCCGTTTAAGTATCTTCTTACCATGTATTTTCCTACAGTAGGAGATCCCAAAATCATTTCACCGGGCTCAAGAACTTCTATTATCGTTTTTCTCATTTTCCTCTATAATTTTCTCCCATGTAGAATCACCTAATTTTCTGACTTTTGCTACAAATTCAGAATAAGGTGAATTCCATTCATCAGGAGATATTAATGTTAATATTAATTTATCATCAGATTTATATAGATAATAAGGCCTTAGTGACACAGGCTCAAAACCATATTCAGCACCTGCAACTAGATAAGCAAGGTTTACTCTTTCCTTGATTTCTTCTGCTTGTTTCACTAATATTGAAGCTTGTTCTTTAAGAGCTTCTATTTGTTTATTAGCATGATGTTCCATCACCTTCAAGGATTCATCCTTGATTACTGTAATGTCCTTATCACCCTTCCAAACTTTATTTTCCATTAAAGGCTAAACATTAACACTGCTGTAATATATATCATACCAAACAACAATGTTAATATAGCAATTTCTTCAAGATATTGTTTCATTATTTATTTCTGTTAAAGAATCTCTCCAGTCTCCTAATTCAGAACCAATTGCGGTAAAGGAAAATTCCTCGTCTAAATCGACCGGTTTTGTTATCTGTAAAATTTCACCATCTTTCACATCCCAAGTATCACAAGCAATATCAGTTGCGAGACTTGGTTTATTTTCGAAAGCAAAAACTTTGCCATCTAAATCTCTAGCAACGAATTTAAATTTATTCGGTACTAGAGTTTCTACGCTTATTTTTCTCATAGTTGAATTTAATTATAGGTTAAATTAATAAGGTGATTCGGCATTTTCCAAATCTGATTCAACTTCTTCTTCTGAAGTTTCTTCATCTGGTAATGCATCAGCATCAATCTTGGAATACAAATCCAAGAAAGAAGTTTTTGTGTCTTCATCAAAACGATTGACACACATTTCAATTGCTTTCATTCTATCACCAAAGATAGCAAATGCGTTTGAGATGTGAACTAATCGGCGTGTTGCGATTACTTCATCAATTCCGCCATCATAAAAAGTCTTGCGAATGGCGTTCGCCCAATTTACTAGCTTTTCTGAAAAATCTTCATCAGCAACTCCAAGAGAATCAAGAACTTTGTTCACGATTTTCTTTTCAGTTTGTGCTGTAGGATAACCAACTTCCATTGTAATAGGAAATCTTTCAAGGAAGGCTTCATTAAGAATGTTAGTAAAAACAAATCTTCCGTCTTCAGATCCCTTACCTTTAGTATTAGCAGTTGCTACTACTGTAAAGCCAGCGGCAGGTGTTACCATTCTATTTACTTTTTTCAAGTAAACACCTTTTCCTTCAAGTATAGGCTGTAGACACATAACTTTATTAGATGCTAAGTCAATCTCATCAAGGAGAAGAACTGCGCCACGTTCCATAGCAATTACTACGGGGCCGTCTTGCCATACTGTATTTCCGTCAATCAATGCATAGTGTCCCAAAAGGTCGTCTTCATCAGTTTCAACAGTAATATTAACTCTGATAAATTCCCTCTTGAGTTTAGCACATGCTTGTTCAGTCATGTAAGTTTTACCAGTTCCAGATTCTCCAGTTTCAAATACAGGATAAAATTTTTCTGATTTTAAAACTTTAGTAAGATCACCAAAATGTCCGTGTGCTACAAACAACGGATCTTTTTTAGGAATCAGTTCTGCTGGATTAAAATATGTACTCATATCTAGAGTTGAGTCACTTCCCTTTTTAACTTCTGTTGAGATTTTCTTCTCAACTTTAGCCACAGGAATTGTGGTTTCACCATTAAGTGATGGAAGTCTCCATTTACCTTTAGAAACTTTATAATCGCCCATAACTTTGGCGTTTGTAATCCAATATGGAAAACCCGTATTAAGTCTCTCGGCAACTTCAGTTAAATTTTCTTTAGTAACAATTGCTTCTGCGCCGTATGTATCAGAAGCTTCTGCTAAAAAAGTTTTTCGTTTCGCCGTATATGTCATAATTTCTCTCATAACAAAGTTAAAAATAGACTCGATAATCTCTCATCTTTCACTATTATTATATCAAATCCACACAGGAAAGTCAAGTGTTTATTCAATTTTTTTAGCCTTTTCCCGCCATCGTTTCACAATTAAATTCAGGCGACATTTGATCAATTAATTCCGTTTCATATGCTGCACATAATTGTTTATTATCTATCAAGCAATATTGATGTAACCAATTATCTAAATTAGGATCATAATCAAACATTTTTCTTGCGACAGGTGAATCTGTTCTAGTTCCACCTCCATGCACAATAACTTTTCCTTCATTGTTAAAAATTGCTTTATGTGCACTTTTCCGTTGGCTGACTACACCTTGTCCTATATACATAACGATCATGTTTGGCCCATAAATTATTTTATAAACTCCAAGATTTTTCATCATTGCATCTCTTGCTGCTCGCGGGCCAGTTCCCAGCCTTACTGTTAAGGCTTCAGGTTCAGTCCATTTTGGATTAAAATCTCCATATTCATTTTCTAGTATTACTATTTGCTGTTGTGCTTTTTTATGTTCATTAAAAAAAGCTCTTTTCCATATTTTATCCATTTTTTCTCATAATAAAATGTTTATGCGGCAATCATGCTAATGAATCTTGACAGAAGTTTTCTTTTTTCTAACTTCCCACCAGAAAACTTCTTAAATGCTTTAGTCATCTGAGCGACAGTCGCGCCTTCAGCAACAACTAATTCTTCATCAGAAACTTCTAAACTTTTTCCTCCCATAATCGTATATTGCTCGTTAAAGCCTTTACATTCAGGAGCAATGTGATATTTTTCTTTACGGAATTTTCTCAATGCTACATCTACATAATCGTGTGTAGAATTTTCTGACATTGAACTTAAATATTCAGCCATGTCCCAACGCCTCATTTTATTAACTATGTAAAAATTAACACAATTAATATCAAAAACATTTCTTAAAAATGTAACTAATGTAGAAGTTACTTGACCGTTGCTTCTGGCCCATCCTCCGTAGCCTTTAAGTTTGATTTCCTTTTTCGAAACGGAATCTCTAAAAATTACATTTTCTCTAGAAGTATCAAAATTTTTGTATCTACGTCTTCCCTCGCCTTCTTCTCCTTCCCACACACTATTACAGCCGTGAGAATCGCCATCAGTAAGAAAAATATTATTAATAACATCAACATGATTTCTCTTCTGAAATTCTCTCATTATTTGAAATGAAACAAATAAAGTATGATTCAAAGGAGTTCCGCCTAAATGCATTCTTTCAGGAAGATAAAAACTAACTGTATCATCACTATAGTAGTAATAATTTTTGTTATCATAATAATCTGCAGTTGCAGTCATATAGATATATGCTTCATGAAGTTCTTTTGCTTTCATTCTAGAAGAGAACAAATTTAAAAGATTAAAACGTGGAAGAGCAATAGTTCCATAATCAGTCATACCCTCACCAATTTGCATATTGTTTGAATCAACCCAATCTTCTGTTTCTTTTGATGCATTGTATCTTGTGTAAGAATCACTAAATGCATAAACTTCAAAAGGAATATTAACTCTTTTACAAAACATAACTAAAATCATCATCTGCTCAATAGTTCCTTTCATATTTCTTGACATTGAACCAGACCAATCGACAAACATTACTAAGCCGTGATTCTTTCCATTTGGAACAATAGTCAACTTTTTGAAAAGATGTTCATTATATTTGTAAGTGTGAAGGCTTGAGCTATCAAGAATTCCTGAATTGGCAGTTGCTGCTCTCGCATGTTCACTTGCTGCCTTTTTCATTTCAAATTCTTTTGCAAGATATTCAACAATCTTTTTGTTCTTCACACGGAATTCAGAAAACAACTTAGTAGCTGCTTCCCTCATTTCATTTCCTGTAGAACGTGAATGTCTACGTACTTCATCTCCTTCGTAATATCTTTTGTAATTCCTTTTGTATAATTCTTTATGATCAATAATGATTTTTTTCAAATTTGCTTTATTAGGAATATTTACATAAACATAAGGCTTTGATTCTTCAGATACTAAATCAGTTTCTTTATTTCTGAAATTTCTATCAGTTTTTGATTCAGGCATAAATTCGCCAGACTCTCCCGCATCAGCTTCTGAAGTTAAATCATCACTTGTGGAACCTTCATCATTTTCTTCATCAGATTTTTCAGAAGAACTATTTCCATTCTCACATTCGTTTTCAGTTTCTTCGCTATTTCCTTCTTCACTTTCAGGACTTGGAAGTGATTCTGAATTTTCTTCATTAGAATCATCTGAATCGGACTCTTCAAAATCATAATCATCTTCCTCTTCATCATCTCTCATCATTGCTTCATCCCAATCATGATCTGACATATCAGTTTCAGATTCATTTTCTTTTGCATATTCCCAAAGGTCTTCACAAATCTTGACAACTTCTTTCCAAGTATTTGCTTTATCAATTCTATCAAGAAAAACACTTTCTTCATCAGAAAATGTAAGATCAACATGGCTTCCAACTTTGTAATGTAAATTAATTTTATCAATTAATCCCAATCCCGTCAAATCTTCATGTTTAATTCCGAAGAAATCTCTTTCCATCAAATTTGCATATCCATCAACAAAAGCTCTTCGGCCGCCGGGATATTTAATTTTAATTTTTCTCTCAATTCGTGCATCTTCAACAACATTAAGAAAAGATTTGAAACCTCTTCCATATCCTTCGGCATCATGAAATCCCTCTTCAGGAGTGAACAAGGCGTGTCCAACTTCATGGAGCACAAGTAAATCGTAAAGATTCCCGCTCATCTCTTTCCAAATTGGAAGTCTGAGGACGCGATTCTTTACATCAAATGATGCTGTATTATATTTGCCATGTTCAACAGTCACATTCTCAGTAGCGAGTAATTTCGCCAGAATTGACTTTGATTCTTTATTGGCTAATTTCATTTCCATGTATAATCTCTAAAAAAGTTATCTCTCATTTACAGGTACCATTATACTATAACCACTCAAGAAAGTCAAGAGTTTATTCAATTTTATTTGATTTTTTTTTGGTGGGGAGGGACGGAGTTGAACCGCCACAGGAATATCCGGCTGATTTACAGTCAGTTGAGCTCGCCACTTGCACAGCCTCCCCATGAATTCGTTAGTCCAGTTTTTGTTATGCGGGCTCGCCAAGTGATGTCTGGGGTCTCCGAGAGTCTTGGACTAGGACATTCTCACGCACAATGTCAGGTGATCAACCGTCTCTCATTGTGTAAATATATTATATCAAATCCATTTGGAAATGTCAAGTGTTTATTCAAAAAAATTTTCTAGCTGTCCTCCGTGCTCAGATATATCTGGAAACTCATGCATGGCTATATCTTCTATTGAATCTACTCTATATTGCCACCAATTAGGGCCGCCACGTTTTGCTCCCGGTTTAGGTCTCCAATCAGGAAAAAATGGAATATCTACACCTGAACGTTGCATATATTTACCATTTACATATTTCCAAAGAGCAGAATTTGGAATACAAAAATAATAAACTTCACCAATCGGGGTAATTGCCATCATTCTAAGTCCTGATTTATTTTTTACTGATTCAACTTTAATTTCATATAAATTTTTTCCATGTCTTCTTGCAGTAGAATATTTTGCATCTGATTTATCATCAAAATCAAATGGACTATGTCCTCCATTATTATGATGTATTGTTTCTACAGAAACTAAACAAAAATCAGGATTTTCTTCTGTATATATTCCTGTTCCATTACCTCGAATTACCCAAATAACCAACTCTAAATACCAACCTAATCCGTGTCCTCTAAAATTATGCCAAGTTTCTTTAAGTTCGGGTCTTTTGTGTTTATGTTCATTAAACTTATTTTCAAGTATATCATACGGAATTGAGGCTATTTTTTTGCGCTCAAACTGTTCAAGATTTGTTTTATACATAATTATTTATTTGAAGAATCTGTTAAGAGGTGTATTATCTACGATGATTTGCTCTAATGATCTCTTGTCATTTTTCTTCCATATCCAAATAGGTTCTACTGATTGTTTATTTATTGTTTCGGGTCCAGAAGTTTTACTATTTGGTCTTTTTGATAATCTTAATCCTGTGCAACCTGCATAATGTGCTTTTGGTAATTTACTTATATAATCATTCATGGGATTACATATCTCCAAAACTTTTTTATTTGCAAATATATCTGAAATATTAATAATTAATGTTCCACCATCTACTAGACTGTTCCAACATTTATCTATAGTAGCAAATAAAAAATCTTTCAACCAATGTTCAATATCATCTCCATATCTTTTATATGATTGTGTTTCATCTGTAGAATATTGTTCTGCATTAAAATATGGAGGGGAAGTAAATATCATATCAAATTTTTCATTACTCAAATCTAAATCTTCGGCAGGACTATTTTTGAAAACTGTTTTCTTATTTGTTTCATATAGTTTATTTTGTTTTTCATAATTCTTATATACAGCAACATTAGGATCTGTTCCATAATATGTTTCAGCATTTGATGCATAAAACCCAGCTAATCGATCACCCCATCCCATAGAGAAATCAAAAACATGTTTTGCTTCAAATAAGTTATAAAGTTCTTTTGCTACTGCTGGTGGAAATTGTGAGGCAATATACTTACGGAGAACTATACTTTCCCTTAAAGAATGATCATTCACTTCTTTCATTTTCATAGACCATAATGGCCCCAGAAATTCTTTATGTCTTTCTTTGATTGTCCATGAATCTACAGGACTATCAAATCTCGCGTGTTTAGCATGCCATCTTGCTTCTTGATGAAAATAATTAGAACAGGCTCTACCTACTAAAGCATTACTCAAATACCAATTTGATAAATTATATCTATATGGCGCCTTAGTAAAAAGTTCAGATTTTCTTAATAATTTTCTACTATCAAATCTCACCAATCTTATGAAATCTTCTTTTGCTTCCTCTTCAGTAATTGGTAATAAGGGCAAAGGTAGCCCTTCAATAGCATCAGATATCGCAAATTTTAGTTCATCTTTTGAATGTGAACTATTTAATTTTTGCCAATGATACTTGTCAATGATTAAAGATTCATCTTTGACAAAGCCTTTTAAATTTGGTATATTCATAACTATATTATAACATAAAATTCTTGAAAGTCAAGAAGTTAGATTTACTAAATAAAAAGAAATCTCTGTCGGCTCTAGAGGTTCTTTTTTTGAGAAAGGAGGCAATGAGCTCACTTATATCACCTTATGATTTCACAGAAGTAACCCGCCAACTCCGATCCTTTTTTGATGATAGAGGATTTCAAGAAGTACATACCCAAAACAGATTATCAATATTAGCAGCATGTGAAGATCCTACTACTGTTGCTACATACGAATATTCAGGACAAATCTGGCCACTTCCTCAAACTGGTCAAATGTGGTTAGAATATGAACTACTAACAAGACCTGAACTTCCGGGATGTTATTGTTTATCAACTTCGTATCGACAAGAACAAAATCCAACAGAAGGAAGACATGAATTGATTTTTCCTATGTTTGAGTTTGAAGCTCCTGGCGATTTTGAAGACCTTCTTCAAATGGAAAATGATCTTTGTAAACATTTAGGGTTTAAAGCCGGAATTGAAAAAAATATGTATACTGAAGATTTTCCCGGCGGCTTTTATCAGAGTGTATTAGCAAAATATACTGGTTCAGAATTAGATGCTCACCATGAAGAAGAAATGTATCAAGAATACGGAGATGTATTTTTTCTAACACATTTTCCTCAATTTACAAGTCCTTTCTGGAACATGAAACTTGGAGAATGGGATGTGAAAAAAGAACACAAACTTGCCAATAAATGTGATGTTATCATGGGTGGCATGGAAACTATTGGTAGTGCTGAACGTGGCACCGATGTTGATGAAATGAGAAATCAATTCTATACTATCTCTGAAGGCGGTTATGCTGAATTACTATTTAAACTATTCGGTAAAGAAAGAGTTGAAGCTGAACTTGATGAATTTTTATCACACGATTTCATGCCAAGATATGGAGGTGGAATCGGTGTAACTAGAATGATTAGTGCTATGAAACGTGCTAATCTGATTCTTAAAAATGAAGAGTAAAAAAGTTATTTCCATTTATGAACCAAACGATATTTATAAAGTTATTGAGGAATTAAATAAAGGTGCCAGAGAACTTGGTAAACTCACGTTAGAAGCACAAATGGAAAGAGCTGAAAAACTTACTGCGGGGTGGCGAAACCGGCAAACGCAATCTGTTGTTGGCAGAAAATCTGTAGGTTCGAATCCTACCCCCGCAGCCATAAAAAAACTATTTAGTCTTTCATGCCTATCATTGTGATTAGATTTCCGCTTTCATCGTTATATGGCATTTGAAATAACGCATTAACCCAATGTGGTGTTTGACTTCTAGAAAATACTACCCATCCAATGTAATTGGTAGGATTTCTCCATTGTCTTTTTGTTTTAAATTCATCCATTGATCCACCTGTAGTAAGAACATCATCAACAATACAAATAGGATCTTCTTTTTTTCCTGTTCCATGTAAATTGAGTAATTTTCCTAACTTAACACCACCTCTAGGAATACCTATTGCTTCTCTAAATGGTGGCGAAAGCTCAAAAATCATTTGTGCTATACACTCCCAATCTCCATGGGAAAGTGCATCCATTTCAATTTTCCAAGTAAGATCAAGACCAGAGTGTGATGTAAAATTTATTTTTTGAAATAAATCTATTACCATGAAGATTGTAAGGTTTTAATTAATTTCTTTTTAGTATGTCTACGATCCAACTCTACTCCGATTGTTCTACCATAGGCCTCTAATTCTTTTTTGGTCATCCCCTGTAAATGCGGTCTCTCAGGTTCTTCTTGTTTTTGTATTCTTTCTATTGAACCTTCAGGCCATCCCGAAAAATAAGCTTTTACTTTACTCCATAATGTCATAATATATTCCTTTCATTATAATTTAAAAATTGGTAATCTTTCTAGATACACCAGATCATCGTCCTCATATCCAGCCTCTTCTAATAAAACAGCCGATTTACATACTACATTACATTCAATCTTTTTTAACATATTTACCATTCCGATAATGGAACCACCAGTAGCAACGACATCATCAACAATACAAACATTTTTACCTTCTAGTTTTTCAATATCACTTCCATCAAGAACCAGAGTTTGAGCTCCTATTGTCGTAATAGATTGAACTTTCTCCACCATTGGTTCTGACATATATCCTTTGACAGATTTTCTTGCAATTACATAATTTTTTCCTAATATTCTAGCAACCGCATGAACTAAAGGAATTCCTTTAGCTTCAGGACAACATAAAATATCTATCTCATCTCTAGAAGGAAATCCTTCTTGAAGAACGAGTTGTTCTGCACAGGACTCTATCAACTCGGTATCCCCAAACATGACAAAGCTGGCAATCGCCAGCTCGTCATTAATTTTCACTTTGGGCAACTCTCGTTGTAGACCTGCTACGTTAAGAGTATATGTTTCCATTTATGCTCCTACGAAAATCATTTGAGTAATAAATCCTGCAACTAATCCATAAAATGGATTAAACTTCATAGTTACAAAAGCAGTTGCACCAATTACCATTCCCATTGGGCCAAATCCGTATGGTCCCGCAAATTCGCCACCTTGAGCTATTGCACCATTGATATTTGTCATGAAAGTAACAAATACTCCTAAGACAAACAGAAATCCTGCAATAGAAGCACGATGAACATATTGTCCAATAACAGGTAGTAATTTAGTCAAAAGAATGACCGCCATAATACCCATCATGATACAAGATGCAACTATAGGCATCGGAGCTGCAGCTGTTCCGGAGATGATTGCCTCAACCGGCCCACCACCAAAAAATGCAGATCCCATGTCTGCAAGACTAGAATAAATTGCTAAATGGTCTATATTTGTATTTGCACCCGCAATAGATCCTGTAATCTTACCAAATGAGATATTTGCACCAATATTCAAACAAGCAAGAGATAATGCGCCTAAGACAATATTTTTATTTGTCCAAAACTTCCACTCAATATTTCCTGTAGTGAATTTTTCTCTTGAATGATCTACTTCTATTTCTTCCAGTTCTACTCCCAATGTAGTTCTAAGTTCTCCATTGAATTTGAGTAAAACATAAAATGCTGTAGAAAGTGCCACAGATGCAATAATTGTCCATGCCAAATCTTTTGTCCAAAACCAAACAGCCAAGGCACTAACCATAGAGACTATGCCCGTCCATCTTTCTGAATTAAACAAATCTATCGATACATTTGCAAGCATCAATCCAACTCCACACATCATTGATGTAACAACAATGGGACCGATAAACTGTACAAGTGCTTCGTTCATTCCTAGCAATGACGGAATCAACAATAATGCGGCTCCCCAAAATATGAGAGATAACCTCTCTTTCATATCTTTACCTAGAGTACCCGCTAATGTAATCGTTTCTGCTTGAAACGAAATAGTTGCTACTGAGGCAAATGCGATTGATCCTATAATACCAATGACAAATGCTATTGCAGTAGGAAATGCAGCAAACCCAAAAGATAAGGCCAAAATCCCTTGAGGAATACCATTAATTACAACAGCTACTGCAGTCAAAATACTTTCAAATAAGCCTTCCATATTATCCTTTCATTTTATTATTGGGGGGAATTTCTCATCCATGAGGTCATCCCCAATTTATATTATTGTGTAGGAAATTTATTAACAACACCCTTCACAAAATATTGCATTGTTTCCAATTCTGGTCTTTTAAGTAGACCAGCTTTAATTACTGAACCATCCTGTTTCGTAATTCCCTGAGAGAATGGATACCATTCATCCAGATCATCATTAATCCAATTCATTCTAATTGTTTCCACTTTATTAACAACAGTTCCCGGAACATTCGCGCCCCATGGTGATAATCCCACACAGTTTTCTTTCAAACCCCAATTCCATCTCTGGTTCATTTTGAGTTTTCCAGCTGCAAGTTGATCAACTATATGTTTATAAAGAACATTCCAATTAAACATCATTCCTGTGATGTATCGATCTGGGCCATTACTTCCCATAGGTGCATCATTACCCATACTCCATACTTCTCTACCATCAGTTTTCCACGCTTGTTGTGCAAGAGTTACTACACTAGGTGAATCAGTAGTAGTAAAGAGAATATCATTTCCAGATTCTAGAAGTGCTTTGGCAGCATCCATATCTTTTGGCGGATCAAACCATGAATTAATCCATACGATATTTACTTCGATATCAGGATTTACTGTTTGTGCTCCAATAGTCAGAGCATTTATATTACGAATAATTTCAGGTATCGGATGTGAACCAACTACACCAATCTTATTTGTTTTTGACAACATTCCAGCCGCAATTCCTGTAAGATATCGTGCTTGGAATGAGTGACAAACGTAGTTGTCCATATTTGTATCGTTACCTTTGTAACCCGTAGCGTGCATGAAAATTGTATCAGGATCTTGCTTCGCAGCCTTTACCATTCCATCCATATAACCGAATGAAGTAGCAAAAACAATATCATGTTTTCTGGCAAGTTTACGAAATACTTTTGTAGATTCCGCCTCTGGCACCATTTCTACCATTGAGACTTTATATCCATGTTTTGTTAAGGATTGGAATCCTTGATGATGGCGCATTGACCATCCCCCATCATTTTTGGGACCCACTAGAACATAACCAACTGAAGGTAATTTTCCTCCAGATACATTTACTATACTAAAGACCGCAACCAATGCGGTTATCGCCATTAAGGCAATTAGTTTCTTCATTTTTAGCTCCTTCCATAGCTAATTGTTAAACGGGAGCATTCCACCAACACTCCCAAGGAAAATGGATCCAGATATCTTCTGAATCCTTTGCACACTCTTGTACATAATAGTAAGGTTCAAAATCGCATTCGTTATTCCACCAGAGAGTAGCAAATCGTACTTCAAGATTATCTCTGTCAGACACATCTCGTTTTTCAACAATATGTTTGTGTATTTTTTCGAAAGTTTTTCCAGAATCACATATATCATCTACGATGAGTATACGTTTATCTGTTGTTCTAGGTAAATAATCTTCCCATTCAGGAAAATCTCTTAATGAGGCTA
>VTLG01008667.1_pt1 | contig 22028 bp, 43 predicted proteins | sample 4694571 | NCBI WGS metagenome assembly VTLG01 (sample SAMN12604809, study PRJNA352737) | marine metagenome | biome: ENVO:00000447; feature: ENVO:00000209|ENVO:00000569|ENVO:01000036; material: ENVO:00002151; isolation source: viral sequences binned using virsorter ... | reverse complement strand
TAAAAGATGGATACCACGACCACGGATGCGATCAATTAAGATATTTTTTTATTAACCATTTTCCAATTAAAAACAGAGAAATTAAAGTGAGGAACAGATGATATATAAATACGGAGAACAAGCTATTAAGGACAGCTTAAATGCATTAAAAATAGAAAACCATAGAAAACGAGAAAGCTATGTGCATAAGTTATTAGATTATTACAATGGAAGTAATACTAACTATTATATAGAAAACAGATTTGATTTAGATGCTTTTAGAGAAGTTCCTCCCTATGAAGCAAACATAACTAAGAAATTTATAAATAAAATGTCTCGTATCTACACAGTAGGTGCTGATAGGAATGTAAGTAAAAAGTATGATAATCTCTCTGTATTAAAAGATGCTAAAATGAAGCATATTGAAAGAATGACAAGATTAGTTGGAAGTATAGCTGTAAGAATAATGTATGTTGATGGTGAAATGCCTTACTTTGATTATCAACCTATTTATTACTTTCATCCTTTCTTTGGTTCTGATCCTTTTAAACCTGTAGCTATATCTTACCCATTAATGCATTACACAGAAGATGCTTCTAACTCTGATTCTTGTCAATATATACATTGGAACGAAGAAACTTACATTATCTTTGATGAATCAGGCAAAGTATTAGAAGAAAAAGAACACGGATATGGTGCTTTACCTTTTGCTTTTACTCATAGAGAACATCAATCTGATTCTTTCTATGTAGAAGGTGCTAATGATATTTGTAATGCTAATGAGCATATAAATATTACAATGACAGAAATGCAACTTGGTTTAAGATTTCAAATGTTTGGACAACCTGTAGTTTCAGGAGCAGATTTAGGAAATAATCAAAGATTTGGTTCAGATGTTATATTAGAACTTCCTGATAATGCTAATTATAATATTTTATCACCAGCAGGAGATATTAATAAGGTTATTGAAAATGTTAAATTTCAAATGGAGCTTGTAGCACAAAATAACCACTTATCTGTTCAATTTGCACAAGATGGTGGTGAAACACCAAGTGGAATAGCTCTAAAGATTAAAGATTTGGAAAGTTTTGAAGATTATCAGGATGATTTGGCTTTATGGACACAATACGAGCACGAAATTTACCAAATTGAAAGAAATATAGCAAGAACTTTTAATATAGGCTTACCACAAGGTTTAAAACTTGATTTTAATGAGCCTGAGTACCCAATGACAGTACAGGATCAAATAGCTCTTGATAATCACAGATTAAATCTAGGACTTGTAAATAAAGCCGAATTAATGGTAGAATATAATAAAGACTTGACTTTAGATGAGGCGAATGCTAAATTAAAAGAGAACAAAGCACAAATGGAGCCTCAAGATGAAAATAGAAATCAAGTATAATATAGATTTTGGTAAAGCTTTAAAAGTATTAAACGAACAAAGTTTAGATAAATATATTAATGCTGATTTAGCTGATAAAACAGCAAGATTAGCCCTTGATTATATTGCTGAAGGTAAAGTAAAACCAAAATTATCTGATAATAATCCCAGAAAAATACAAAACAAAAATGCAAGACCTTTGTTTGATACAGGAAAACTTGCACATAGCTTAAAAGGTAGTTCATCAGGTATTAAAGGTGAAAAATATGGAAAATATCATAGACAAGAAAAAGGTTTTAAGGCTTGGGGTAAATTTAATGTTCCACAAAGAGAATTTATACCACATTTCAAAGATAGTGCGAAAGGAAGAAGGGTTGTTGCATTAAGAGGAACTAAATCAGCTCTTACAAAAATTTACGAGGATTTTGAAAAAAAATTCATTAGATTACTTAACAAACGGATAAGGAAAAGATGATGAAGAAATCGGAACGTGAATTAATAGAAATCCTTCTTAAAAATGTAATCAATATGCACGAGAAATTAAACATAATGATTGAATTTATGGGAACTGAATTGAATGAAGAAAAATACGTAGAACAATTCTACAAAGAAGAAGATAAGTTAGTAGATATAGACAAAAATACTTATGAAACAATGTGCGATTTAATGGGAACTGGGCACATCCCTTTTATGGGGATAGCGTAATGGAGAACAATGGATATTTTACAAGTATTGGAACAATTTGGAATACCAGTAGCGATGTCGATAGCGTTCGGATTTTTTATATGGAAACAGAACAGATTTATACAACAAACTCTAATGCAAGAGTTAGACCAAGACTTCAAGAGGTTGGAAGGTATTATTATTAAGCTAATTGACCAACAAAAACTGGTACAAATGGAAGTAAAAAAATTTCACGGAATATACAAATCACTAATAGAGATATACGCAAGAAAAGACGAAAATACCGACAAAATTATGAGAATAATGGAAAAGGATAGAAATGAATAAAACTAAAAAAGTGCGTATAGAAACACCTATAGGTGCTATTGAAAGTGATTCAGGTAATCATTTAGTAGATATTGGAACTGTATTGATGTTACTTATGGTTTTATATTTTGTAGTAAAGTTTGTAAAAAAAATCTAACCTTCTTCTGCTTTTATAATAGACTGCTCCCACTCTTTTCTTTGACCTTTAGTAGGCTTTCCAGCAGGTAATGGTTTTATACCAACAGCTTTAGCTCTCTTATTCCATTTATACCATACTTTACGTTTATCGCTATAAGAAACAGGATTATTCTTTTCTCTTTGTATAGCACTCTTTAAGGCAATCTTTTCTTCTTTAACCGTTTTTTGAGGTTTTCTCTCTGGTAAGTCCTCAGGAATAACCACATCTTCAAATACCTCTATAACTTCAGCATCTTGTACATCTTCAGCCTTTAAGAACTTCTCAAAAGGGCTATCAATAGTAATGTTTACATTCTTTACCAATTTACCACTATGCTCTAGTACCAACCTAGCAGCTTGTACATTACCGTGTTTAGCTTCTCTAACCATAGCATTAATAACAGCAGGTAATTGACTTCCGAACTCAGTCATATACCTTTCATAAATCTTATCTATAAACATTGGGTCTTGTCGCCATTTAGCAACACATATATCAGATACTCCAACCTTAGCAGCAACTTCCTTAACCGTAATAGCAGGATTTAGTGCGAAAAGCTCTATTGCGAGGACTTTGTGGGGTTTTCTTTGTGCAAGGGTTGTTTCCATAGTAGATAATTTACTACAATCTTTGTAGTATTTACAATATTTTTTTGTTTTGGGAATTTGGTAGTAAAGTTTTACATTTTTTGTGGAAGGGGTGCCCTCGACAACTGAATTGAGACTATCCCCCCTACACCCTATTTTAAGCAAATATACTCTCTAAGGTATATAAGGTATCAATTTAATAAAAACTTAGCTTAAATGGCTTGTTTTGGTAGATATATAATTGATTATAAGCGGAAGAATAACGCATATTATGATCATATTTTAATTTCAAGATAAATATATAATTAAAAAAGTTGCTCAAGATATACCAAACTAAAACCCAAACCTAAACCAATTAAACCAGGTTCTTTTATTGTCTCTTACTATGTATTAAATGTATCATTATCGGCTCGATATTACGCCTTTAAATTGCATAGTTAATGACATTACAATATAAAATAAAAGTTTTTTCTCTTCTATAAACTAAATAAATATATAAAAAGTATTTGCATAATTGAAAATTAATTAATAATTTATCATATCAATTAATAATGATTGACAAATAGAAAGGTTAAAAAGATATGGAATTTAATGAACTTTTAGAAAATGTAATGGATTCAGACTGGGAATATGCAACAGTATCAGAAAGTTATGATGAAGATGAAATATCTACATTAATAAATAAATTAACAGATATTAATGTAATAGGTGAACAATTAGATTATAATATTGTATATGATGATTGTGATTTAGATACAATATTAGATAATATATTTTTAATTAAATAACATAAGGAAATAAAATGAAAAATGAAATAAATACTAAAACAAACTATTCTTTAAATGATTTAATAGATTGTGCATTAGATGAGTTTAAAACAAATTATAAAGAATATTCTGATATACAAGATGCAATTACTGAAATATCAGATAGTAATACACCTATTTATTATTGGGATATATTCCAATATTTAGCACACAATAATGAACTTATGCACTTAAATAATGAGTTTGGTAGCTTTTCAGATAATGAAACTAATATTTCAAATATGATACAATCAAACATATTTTATGCTATTGAAGAAAAAATATATGATTATTGTAACAAGAAAGGACTTATATAAATGAAAAAGATAGTATATCTATTTACTAAGATTAATAAACGTCAGAAAACTAAAATAAATCCTATAATTATGAAAGTGAAGGGTAAAAAATGAAACATATATATAATATTAAATTAAAAGGACTTAAAAATCATTGGGAAAAGCAAGGCTTAAAAGAATATAATATTAAAATAGGTGATAAAGTTAATATTGGTAACTATTGGTTATCTGGAATAGTTACTGAAATTGGTAAAGATTATATTGAAATATTAATGGGTAAAAAAATAAAATATAAACAAAAAAAGACTTTAAATAACTTATTTACACCATATAATGAATTTAAAAGCTTAAAAGATAGTTATATAATTAAAGATAAAAAAGATATTAATTATGGTAAAGATTTTAGGTTTATACCATTAGAAAACATTTAATATGATTGATTTAATAACAATACTAACATTACTTACTATAATATTATTTATTAAAATAACATAGGAGATCGGCAAAAAATGAATATAAAGGTTTATACTAAAAAAGGCGATAAATTTTATTTAACATTAAATAAAAGCCAATTTAACAAACTTAAAAAAGATGTAATTAAAACTAACTACGATAAAAGCTTAACTTTAAAAAATGGCGATATAATAGAATTATATTAAATAAAGGGGAATAAAATGAATGAATTAATAAAATTAAGAAAAAAAATAAAATATTATAACAATAAGTTAAAATCCTATAAATATATAGATATTCAAAATAGAGAATATTATTTAGAACAAATTTATTTCACTAATAAAAGAATAAATTATATAATTAATAAATAATGTTAATAACTAATATTATAACCCTTATATTTGGACTTTGAGATATAGCAGTCCTATCCCTAAACTTTATATTTAGAGACGACTGCTATTATAACCCTCACATTGTGGATCTTCGCATAGCTTATAATATTTTCAAGGTTTACAGGTCTATTATAATTCGTCCCAACCTTTGAAGCTGCGTAAACAATCCCTTTTGGTAGCTTCTTTTATAATTGTTATCGCCAAAAGCAATTACCCAAACCAATAACAAGGATTATAAAATATGAAAATTATAATTATAAAACAACATTATATTATAAATTAATAAAAATAAAATAAATGTTTTGTAAATTAAAATATTTATTATAAATTATGCAAAGAATAAACAACAATACCTATAATAATCTATGCAATTTATTATAAGGAACGGACATAAAATGACTACACGAAGTAAGAGTTTAGGCTTTCTCTATAAAAAAGCCAAAAAATTAAACAAACGGAGATTATAAATGGACAATCGTATAAAAGAAGTAATAAGAAAAAAAGGAATAAAGCAGATCTATATCTGTAAAGAGCTTGGTATAAATGAGAGTGTATTATCTCTTATAATAAATGGCAAAAGAAAGCCAAGCCAAGAAAGATTAAAGGCATTAGCTAAAATTTTGAATGTAAGTATAAAAGACTTATATCCAAATGTAGAAGTAAAACGAATAAACTATTATTATATATAGGAGAATAAAAGAATGATACAGGAAATATGGAATAAACTATCTACAATAGATGTTAATAAACATAAGAAAAAAAGAGGGCAATTTGATTATTTGCCTTGGAATGTTGCTATATCTACTATAATGGAACACTATCCAGACATAACATACGACTTTTTACATTATACTGATAGCAATGGTATGGTTAAAGATTATATTATTGCTCCAGATGGATCTTGTTCTGTTGAATGTGTAGTTACTATAAATAAGATAACTAAAAAAATGTGGTTAGCAGTTACTGACTATAATAATAAAGCAATTAAAAATCCAAGTTCAGTAGATATAGCTAATACTAAAATGAGATGTCTTACAAAGTGTATTGCTACAGGATATGGGTTGGGTTGGTATATTTATCTTGGTGATGCGTTACCACAAGAGGAGTTTTATACCGAAGAACAAACTGCCGAGTTTTCTAAACTTATTGAAAAAGAATATTTTTCTGATAAAAAACAAAAAACCAAAAAAGGTTTAACAGACTTATTAAAGAAAAACAATAATTCAAAATCTGCATATCAATATTATTTAGATGAAATGAAGAAAAGTATTAAAAAATACGAAGATGAACAAGCCGAAGCTATAAATCAAGATTTAGATAATCAAATGAAAGGGAAAATCTAATGAAATGGATAGAAGAACATCAAGCCGTATGTGATAAAGATTCTTGTGAACAATGTTATATTATAGGAGAATCATTATGGGCAATGAGCCAAGCTAAAGAAGAAATGGATCAAAAGAAAAACCAACCTAAACCACAAGCTAAAACTAAATTAGCCTATAACTATAGACTAAAAGAATGGAGAAATGAGGTTATAAAATGAAAAATGAACTATTGATAAGCGAACTTAGACACGAATGTAACGATTTCGCTAATAAACTTATGGATATGTTTAAAGGTGTGAGAGTAGAGTTTAGTGTTTATGATGAAAACGAAAGATTTCAAGATGCTATGAAAGATGAGAAAAATGAATCTAAATAGTCTTGACGGAATAGTAGAAGAACTTGACTACCACTTACTTTGGTATAAATGGTTTAGTAAATATCCACCAAACAAAGAAATAGTTAAGTATAATAAAATGAGTAAATCCGAACAAATGGATTTTCTAAAACAAAAGGAGAATGAATGGAACACAAAGTAAACGAAAAACCAACTGCTATTGTAACTTATAAAACCATAGATACATTAGCATTTATTGAAAGAATCTTTAAAGAATCCGAGATTGAGGGATTAAGTAAAGGAGAGTTTTCTCAAGTTGTGAATTGTGTAACAACCATAAAGGATTTGTTGTTAAATCAACCTATAGGCGATACACCAATGGAGATGAAAAGATTATATACACATAATGTTAGACACCCTCTTAAAAAAAATAATAATGAAATTTTTATAAAAAAAGGAGAAGTAAATGGAAAATAAAGATATGACTGGTGTATTATTTATGGTGGAAGATAGAGCTTCAGATAAACACCCTAATCTTACAGGTAATGTACTTATAAAAGGCGAGAAATACTATATCTCGGCTTGGAGCAATACTGCTAAAAGTGGTAAAAAATACATAAGCCTTAAACTAAATGAAGACCAAAAACAACCTAAAACGGATAGCGATTTGCCGTTTTAAGAAAGGGGTTAAAGAATGGTAAGAACTACATCAATAATTGCTTATAATGACTTAAAATTAAGTGGTAAGCAACCTACTCAAAAACAAATCATCTTAAATGCTTTAAGGGATAATAAAACACCTATGAGTTTACAAGAGATTTGTGATAGAACTAATTTTCAAATAAATGCAGTAAGTGGGAGAGTTAATGACTTAAAGAAAGCAAACCAAGTTGTTGAAGCTCCTAATCGTAAATGTACTATAACTCGTAAAACAATAACTCCAGTTAGGGCATTAAGGTTCTAATGGAGATAGCAATCAGAGAAAAAGGTAAAGTTCGTTGGGTTAAACTTGATAAAGTAATAAGCAAATTTATTAATAAAAAGGCAACTACTTTGCCTCTTTCCTCTGATAAAGATTTCGACAAATGGTGGGATTTATACGGAAAAAAGACGACTAAAAAACAAGCACTCGCTTACTGGAAGAAACATATTACAAAAGATTTAATTATAAAGATAACCAATCATACAAAACATTACATTAAGGATAGAGATAAGGTTTATAGGCTTGATCCTGTGAGATACCTGAAAAGAGCAACTTGGGAGGACGAGGTTATATCTGACGATAAAGGCTATGAGAATTATAGAATGGATACAAGAGGAGCATCAAGATTTGGTTACTGCTCAAAATGTGGAGATACTTATTTCGGAGGGATTAAGACTATTCACTTAGAAGAAACTAAATGTTGCAACTCAAAGATTTTAACAAAAAGAGGATAAAATGGAATTATATATTGATTCTGAAAAACTAAAGTTAGCTATACAAGGATTAGAGGCGATTATAGAAGAATCTGCCGAAACATCTATTGCAAGAGATATAGCAGTAAAAACTTTAGAAGAAATTAATAACTTATAGGGTAGGTAGTATAGCACACGAGTCTCGCACACTCAAGTATCTCCCTCCTTAGAGATGCCTACCCTCAAAATTAGGAGTAGTATGAAAAGAAAATGTCCAAGATGTAAAATGCCGAAAAGTAAAGGACAATGGGCAGATGGTGGTTGGACTAACACAACTTACTGCAAAGAATGTCAGAAACACTATAATAAAAATAAAAGAAACAAAGTAGACGAAAAGATTATGAAAGCAACTAATAATGGAAAAGCTTGGTGGATTCTACAATCAATTTACGCAGATAGACATTTTAGGAGAGAAGAATGAACTGCAATATATGTGATAGCAAAATAGATGAAGATCAAGGCGATATAGTTGGCTATTTTGGTATATGTAAAACTTCTTTTTGTGTTTGGTGTTTATCATCATTAACAGATATGGTTATTCAGTTGCAAGGTTTTGACCATATAGATACTTTACAAGAAAGAATTAATGATTTAAAAGAGGAGCAGTATGCCCAACAAAAGTAAAGCTAAAGGTAATAGATTTGAAAGAGAAATAGTAGATGCCGTTGAATTACACGAAGTTAAGTGTGTTCGTGCTTGGGGGAGCAACGGCAGAGCATTAGGTTGTCACGAAGAAGTAGATATTCTTATTGATGATGATATTAAGGTTCAGGCGAAAGTTAGAAAGGCTTTGCCGAAATGGATTAAACCCTCTGAACATACAGATATACAGGTGATTAAAGAGGATAGAGGAAAGATTTATGTAGTACAAGAATTGAATGACTGGTTGTTGGAGTATAAAAAGAGATAGGTGGTAGGTTTTTATTCATTCTCCCTACCTTTGGCACACCCTTTCGATGCACTATCTCTTAAAATTAATGATATTCTTTTCATCGTCGTAAAAAAAAGTATTTGGAATTGTCAAATATTATTCGTAACTTGTATTATCGTCAATAAGGGCGATACAACAAAAAGGAAAATAAAATGAAAAATAAAAAAATATGTGGTAAAAAAGTTGAAGTAACAGGAACAGGTTGGGGTCATTTAGCCAATTCAAAGTCTATTTTTTATCGATGTGAAGATGGACACGAAACAGGAACGACAGAGTTTAAGCCACTTGACAAAGTTAGATGTTTTGCCAAGAAAAAATAAATAATAAACAATGGGGTGGTGTAAAAGCCACCCCTAAAACGAAAGGAAATAAAATGAATGGTAAAAGATATTTTAGTGAAAATGAAAGAAAAAAAATGCACTATTGCGAATATCCTTGTGGATACAAAGCAAAATTAAATTTCTATGCAATTTTATATGATGCTTTACATTTTTACTTAGAAGAAAATCACGTTCGTAATTGCAAAACAGATGCACAATGGAATGTTCTGTACTCGTATTTAGCGTTTATAGAAGATAAGTGTGAAAGAAAGGAATTTTAATTAAAACATCAGATATGGGGTATACCTAAGTATACCTCATATCATAATCTTGCTTAAAACAGGCAATTATGAAAGGAAATAAAATGAAAAAAGATGAAAAAGTTTTTGGAGAATGTGGAGCAGTTTGTTACGACAAACAATGTGACAAAACATTTACAGAAAAAGAATATAATAATGATATAACAAATCGAGAAGGTTGGAGTATAGATCATTCAACAGGATTTTATTTCTGCCCAGATTGTAAAAAATATTTGAGTTTAGCAGAAACAATATCAGATGATTTAAATTCTTACCAAAGCTATGATGACATTCCATTTGAAATAATTTTAGATTCTGCTTATATGATTATTGATACAAATGATTCTTATAAAAAAATAAAATAATAAAAACATCAAATATGGGGCATACTTAGGTATGCCTCATATAATAATCTTGCTTAAAAAGGCTATTGTAGGAGCAAGTTTTTTAGAATAAATAACAGAAAGGGTAAAAAATGAATAAAAAAATACAAATACCAATAACAGAAGAAGATATAAGAATGTTTCAAGAGTTAGTACATTATGATAGAGAATCTTTTACTTGGACATTTGATGGGATAGATGTAGAGTTTGTAAAAGATGAGGAGGAAATGTAGTCTATGATTTCACACGAATTAGCACAAATTTGGATAACAAGTGACGGCAAGAGATTCTTAACTAAAAATGAAGCCGTTAAACACGAAGAATCAATTCAACCTACTATAACTGAAAAATGGTTGGATAAAATAAAAGGAGAATAAAATGGAAATTATATTTGTAACACTATTAACAAGTCTTGGTGTATTTCTTATAGCAGGAGTGATCATAGAATCAATAGAAAACTTTTTTAATGTGAAAGAGAGGTTTGTAGATGAAGATTAATTGGTTAAACACTATTGTTTATTTAGCTATATTTATATTCAGTGGTTTGTTTGCTTGGTGGCTTATAAAATACCTATGTATTAGTATAGCTTGGTTATTGATGTGCCTGTAAACACTAAAGATTATATTAGATACATAAAATCTAAACATTGTTTAGTATGTGGTGGAAATGATGTAGATGCAGACCACCAAGATACAATAGGAATGGGTGGCGATAGAAAAAAACAAACTATCAAAGACTATACTTGCATACCATTGTGCCGTAAACACCACACAGAAAGACATAACATAGGTTCTTATCAATTTGAACACAAACATAGCCTTAACCTATGGAAAGAGGCTTTTTATCTATTAAGAGGGTATTTTGCAGAATGAAAGTTATAAATAAAGACTTTAGATTATGTGACATTCCAAAAGGTATTACAATTACTGATCCTCCATATAATCAAGGATATGCTTACAATAATTATAAAGATAAATTATCTAAAAAAGATTACATAGAATTATTATCAAAAATACCTACACCTTGTGTTATAATACATTATCCAGAAGAAACTATAAACCTACTACCAAAAGCCATTAAAGAAAATTGCGAACAAGTTGTTTGTTGGGTTTATAATTCAAATACAGGTAAACAAAGTAGAATTATATCTTGGTGGGGTTGTAAGCCTAATTTTAAAAAAGTTACACAACCTTATAAAAACCTTAATGACAAAAGAATACAAAAAAGGATAGCAGAAGGTAAAACAGGTGCCAAATTATATGATTGGTGGAATATAAATCAGGTAAAAAATGTAAGCAAAGAAAAAACTGAACACCCTTGTCAAATACCTGAAAAAGTTATAGAAAATATAATATTAACTACTGCAAGTAAAGATGATTTAATAATAGATGTATTTGCAGGTAGTGGTACAACAGGTATAGTTGCAGAAAAGTTAGGTTACAAATCAATTATGTATGAGATAGACAGAGATTATTGTAAAATAATAGAAAAAAGAAAGAATATGCAATATGAAATTTGCTGGTAAAATAAAGAATGGAAAATTAACACTTGATGATAATCTTGGATTTAGAGACTACTTATATCTAATTGAGGGTGATGTTCATCTAGAGATAAAACCTGCTCAAAAGGTGCGTTCTCCACAACAAAATGCTTACTACAGGGTTATAATTAGGATATTATCAAAAGAATTAGGTTATACTGAACAAGAAATGCACGAAACTATCAAAGAAAAGTATAATATTGGTTCTACTAAACAATTATCTGTTGAAGAATTTACTGAACTTATTGAAATAATCAAAAGATGGGCAGTAATAGATATGGGTATTGTTTTACCTAATGCTAGGCAACCTCATCAATAGTAATACTTAAACTATAAGTATTAAAAGCTACTTGTTTTACACTTAAAGTATTATTTCTAAAAGTACACATTGAGAATTGGTCAGGATTATTATTAGTATTATCTGGTTGAAATATAAAAGGTAAAGTGCCTCCTAATGTACAATTCCATACAAAATTAAAACTTTCATCTGACAACATAGGGTTTCTTCTTTGATCAGGGTCAATAGGTGCATCTCCACCTATTTCTGAATTATATCCTGAATCATCAAAAGGTGATGTATTAGAACTTTCATAATCAGTCCACATATCACTTTCGCTTATATATGAGAATGTTAGATTCCAACTTCTTAAACCTTTTCTACCTAAACCACTTTTAGCTCTTTTATCAAACAAAGTATCATTAGTTATATTATTAGGACCATCTAATTCAAAAGGTGGGTATTTATATATATCTGTTTCTGTTCTATTCATAGTCCATTCTGTTGGTCCATCATAATAAATATTAGCTAATGTTTTGCCACCTATTGTTTTTTGACGTTTAATACCATCAAATCGTCTTGATATAGTAAGTGATAAATCAGGCGAATTAGGAGCATCCCAATACTTTCCAACTACAAAAGAACCTAATTGATGGTTATGGTTATAATCATATCTATCATCACCATTAGTTTGTGCTCCCCAAACCATATCAAAACCTGTCCAATAAGAATCTTGAGTATCAAAAGTAAAAATTGTAGTTCCATTATATTCAGGACCAATAAACTTTTGGCTTTCGTGAACACCATTAACACTTCCTTCTTTAGAAGCAGCATTAAGAACCTCTACAGGATTATGGTCTGAGTGGTTTAAAAATCTAGCTTGATTCTTAAACCCATCGATTTCATCAACAACCCTTCTCATACCTCTTGGTAAAAATGGAGTTGGTTCACTACCTAAATTATGATTTAATAAAGCACAAAAATTAATTGGAAAAGAAGTTTTAGCATCTGCCATATTTTCTGCAGTAACACCCCATTGAGGATACTGATTAAAAAGTCCGTATTGATGACCTATAGCAAAAGGTACCGCAGTATCAGGGTTGAGTAAATTATTTCTAAGAAACGGATTAGAACAATTCATATATAGTAATTCTGCACCACCTTTATTATCTGCTAAAGTTGGAGTAACGCCTCCGTGACCCCATCTTATATCACCTGTAGCGTGTAAAAATGTTACCATATCTACATAAAATCTTGGTGTTTTAACTTGCTTTCCCATTAATATCCTCCTGAACTACCTGAACTACCACTACCTGATGTATACGTAGGTCTTGTTGTTGTTCTAATTCTTGTTTTAATTTGTTTTTCTACCTTTGGTAAATTATAGTCAGGTAAATTATAACGAGTTCTATTGACTTTTCCAACTCTTTTAGTATCTTTATAATCTTCCCAACTACTTGTATCTATACTAAAATCAAATGATTGCGAAACCCAATTAGAATTAACTTCTTTAATTGTTTCGGATAATTGTTCACCTTTATCATTAGAGATTATAGCTTTAACTATTTTAATATATCCTTTATAAGTAAATAATTCTTGATTTTGTATAGAATTAGCTCCTAAAGTAAACATAAGTATAGTATTATTGTTTCCTTGTAAAATCCATCCTTCTGGAAGCTCTGGCGTTATTTCTACTTCACCTATAAAATGCAACTGAATACCCATAACACCAACATCTGCTTGTAATGAACAAACACCATTATCTGCCATTATAATAGCTTTTTCTTCTAATTTAGGTTTTCTTGTTCTAAATCTATCTTTTTTATTTATTGCTTTTTCCATTATTAACTTTCTAAAATTATATTCATTATAGCTACAACATCAAGAACATCAATTGTTTGATCCTGATTCATATCTGCAAGTGCAAGTGCTTGACCTGTTAAATTGATTCCACCACTTAATATATGGTCTACAATTGTAACAAGGTCTAAAATATTAATAGTTCCATCTTGATTTACATCACCTAATATTGCGTCATATGGGTCTGCTATGTAAGTTTGGAAAAAACTTAATGTTGCATTTTGGTTTAAATCTGGGTGTGTAAGTTCAATATAACCGTCAATTCTATGTCCTTGTGGTGGAGAAAAAGCACTTCTTAATTCTAAAGTGCCACCTTGAGTTTCATTATTAATATTTGTATTATAATTTTCAGTTATTGTTATATAATCATTAGTTAATTCAAAATGCTCACCCTCTGTAGTTTCAGGCATTATTGTTCCTTCTCCAAACGAAAATGGTGCAGGATTATTACTTATAAAAATTTTATAATCAAACTCTCCAATAATATCAGTATCAATTATTGCTATAGGGTTATTATTTATATTGTTATCATTAGGAACTTCTGGTGGAGGAATTGATGCCCAACTAAGATTTATATAGAAGTCTTCTTCAATAGTAGTGTCTTCATAATCACCTACTTCAAAATCTAAAGCTCCATCATTTCCGCCTGTATCTCCATATTCTTGATCCCAACTTTCCCAAAAACCATATTCTCCCCTATGGACTTGAATACCTTCTATATTTATTTTACTTAATGATTTACTAATTTTAGTTATAAAAAAATACTTATAAGCTACTTGACCATTTTTATTGTAATGCCTTGTATAATCATACCCAAAAGCAAGTTTACCACCTACAAGTTCATCAAAATGAATATAGTCTCCAACTTGTAAATTCATATAACTGACAGGTAAGTCTACTTTAACTATAAGGTGTTGGTTAGCATACCAATTTAGTAATCTTTTTTGTAATCTTTTTGCTGATATAGAATCTCTTATATATTCTGTTTCTATATCTAATTTTGCTTCTTCTGATTTTAATCCGTAATATTCTAAACTATAATGTTTAGTTGGGTCATCAGGGTAATTCTCTTGACTTTGATCTTCATAACTATTATAATGGTCATCACCAGCAGTATTATAAAATCTGTAACCAGTTTCTGCATCAAAATTTCCTGAAGCATAATTCTTTTTATACTTTACATTAACTTGGTTTTTAACATCTTCTAATTTTGTCAAGTTAAAAGAATATTTAAGTATATGTTGATTGTCTATTGTATTAGAATTAATTGCTTGAGTTCCATTAGCTTGATATTCTGTGTAATTATCAATTTCTAATTGATGTATAGGTATAATTTTAAATTCTCCTTTTTCATTAAAAGAAGGTATTGCTAAAGATGATTGAAATAATTTTTCAAATACTTCTTTAGCTTCTTTTTGTTCGTTTAAAGTAAAATCATTATTAACTTTATATTGGTCTTGAAACAAATCAAAATCATTTGGAATATTGACCTCACCAGTATAACCAATTTCATCTTCTAAAATATCTTGCATTATTTCAGGTGCTGTTCTTATTAATGTTTCATTATCTTCTTTAAGCCTACCTTTAACATCAGCATAAAAATCTTTATTAAGCGGTTGGTCAATAACTGCATCTTGTAATAAATAAAAATTAAATAATTGAGCAGAAACATAACCCATATCATCGTGCCCAGGATTCCATTGACCAACTTTTAATGCACCAAAATTAAAATTTTCAAAATCATTAGTGTTTGTAAATCCTGATAATATTTGAAAACCATTAATTAATTGAACTGTATCTTCTGTACCTGCTTCACCATCATTTTGTTGGTCTCCATAATTAATATGAACCCAATCTTGTTTATTGTTTGGAACTGATAAATTATTAGAAGTATAACCTCTTAAAGCATCTGCTGTTGTAGCCACTGGACCTGAATAATCTAAATTACTTTCATCACTAAAAAATGTTGCTGGGTAAGCCATATGCTGCCTACCACTAGTCTCCATATCTTTAAAACTATGGTATTGTGCATCATATACTATTTTTGGTGTAGCAGGAAAATTTCCAATATTATCTTTAAAAAAAAGTTTAATATAACCAAAACCTGAATCACCATCTTCATTTTTAGCTATTATCCAAACACCATCATCAAATCTTCCATTTTGTAATCTATCAACAGGGAAAAAAAAGTTACTCCAATTAGCATCTACACTAGTAACAACTGTAACGTCAGGTGCGTTATTATCATTACAATCTGTTGGTTCCCACCAACTTTGGTTATTTGCTGTCCAATTATAGTCATAATGACCTGAATCATTCATAGCACCTTCTTGTTCCCAAGGACTAAAATTACTTACACTACCATTACCTGAGCTATCTCCAATACCATCATAACCTGTAAAACCATATATTCTATTTTGGTCTGTATTGATAGTTCCAGTATTGTTTCTTCGATTTACACAAACCATTTGATTTAAAGGTCTGTAAATCCTGCTAGGAATACCAAGCAAATCATTTTCTCTTATTAAAGCTGCAGCATTAAATTTTATTGAAGCTGACCAAATGTCTTCTGCTTGATGAAAATAATAAAGCTCATCTACATCTAAAGGTATAGTAATTCTATTATAACCTTCTACACTAGAATCTGTAATACCATCAACATAATAAGACCATCGTTTAAGATAATTATCTGCAGGACCACCAAAATTAAAATTTTGCGGTATAGGAATAAAACCATTTTCATAAACCGATAAAGAACCAGCTTTTTTAATATATCCATTTTGAATTAATGGATGGCTTTGAGTTAAAAATGAATGTCCATAATTATTTTCATTTGGTTCTTCCCATAAACCTAATATTTGTCTACCTTTTTTATCAATATTAAATTCTGTTAATTCACTTTCTAATTCACCCATATTATCTACACCATAATTTGAACCATATACAGCACGTTTAATAACAGGCGATTTATCAACTTGACCATAAACCATAGGGTAAGGTTTACCTATATCTTCTGAGTAAATATTTTCTTCACTATAACCCATACCCCCACTACCTAATAAAGAAGATGGTATTTTAGTAGATAATATTTGTTGTGTAAAATCTTCTAATTCTAATTTTATACTTTCTGCCGATTGATTAAAACGTCTAATAGTACCTGTATAAACAAGTAAACAATCTTCAATGCTATCAATACCATTAGCACAATAATAAATCTGAACAACAGCGTTTAATAGAGTTTGAATATCATCACTAAATATTTCACCTTGGAATGGTGCGTTAGATATAGAAAGAGATACACTTGATATAGTGTATTTGTTGTTTATAATATCGGCAGACGATTTAATTGATGGAGCACTTAAAAGTAAAGGCTTATACGCACTTCCACTTACATTTGTTTCTTTAATTGATAAATTAACTTGTTCTGCATCTTCCCAAGCAGTTCCTTCATTTCCTTTAGGATCATCTATTTTTACGCCTTTATAAATCCTAACTAAAGGATATAATGATGTTCTTACACCATTTCCTAATGCTTGTTTAAACTTTGGAGGTAATTCTATCATTAACTAAGTCCAAAATCGCTACCTCTACGGACAGCTTCTTTAATTGATTCTGCAAGTTCGCCTTCAACAAAATCTTGTGTTAAAACATTACCTGTGACAGTAACATTAACAGCACCACCACCTGATTGATTCATTTGATTTAAAGTTTCTAAACCGATAGATTCAGTGGCATTTCTACTCATAACAAACTCACCTCTTTCAGCTTCAATTATAGTTCCACCTTGAGAGTGAGGTCTACCACCAACATAACCACCTTGTTCAAATTGAGGTAATTTTATATTTCCAAGAACAGAACCTAAAGCTCCAGACATAGCTGCACCTAACACAGGAACACCTAAACTTGCAGGAAATGGAATTCTAGTCATAGCCTCTGCCATATATTGCATAACTGCTTCTTGAATCTTAGCTGAAATAACTGCGTGAGCAGCAGCAATACCAGCATTACCTGCATTTTTATAACCTTTACCTAACGCAAAAGAAGAATCTAAAAGTTTTTTATTAAGTTCTATTTCCTGCTTTAATGCTTGTGCTTTTTTAGCAGCAGCTTTAACAGCAGCATCAAATGTGATTGTTAATATGTTTGCAGAATCTGCTTGACCATCTGTTGTTTTTTCATTAGTTTTTGCTTGTATTTCATTAGCTTCATTTATTTTTGTTAGCTGAACAATAACAGTATTATATAATTCCGATAATTCTTTTACTCTTGTAATTGTTTTTTGCCTAGAAGCGTCTTGTTTTTCATCACCTGTTAAAAGATTTCCAGCAGTTATACCCATTTCAATTAATCTATCAAATTCATTTTGAACATCTTCAATCTTTAAATCTTTAATGTTAAATTTAAAATCTAATTCAGTTGCTCCCATACCTCTACCAACATTTACTGTTTTAAATATTTTTTCAACACTTACATTTAAATCTTCAACATTTTTTATATCTCTTTTATTAATTATTTTTTTAAAACTATCACTTATTATTGTTGTTGATTTTTCTATTTGGTTACTTGCTTCTTCTAAACTTATCAATCTGTTTATCTTTGCTAAATTTTCAGCAGAAGCTCCCATTTCTTGTAATTCTCGTAGAGTAGTTTCTAAATCTGTTTCTGTCAATCTTTTTAATGCTTCTCCAAAACTATTAAAAAAACTTAAAACTATAGGGGTTGTTTTTTCACCTATAAAATCAGTAAAATCAGACATAGTTGCATTAAATTTATTAAATTGGTCACGAGCAGTTAATTGTTGGTTACCAAGTTCAGCAGCTTTTGTTCTTGCAGATTCCATAGCAGCAGTAAAAAATGCTTGTTTCTTTTGTGCATCTGTTAATTCGTCTTTTGTAATTTTTAATTTTTTAGCATAAGATTCGTATGCTTCATCTGCTTTAACAATAATACCAATATTATCAAGCATAAGACGAGATTGACGACCAATACCAGTAATTAAAGATTCTACAGCTTGAGGGGTATCTACACCAAGAGCAGCACCAAGAGTTTGTGCTATTTGGAACATTTCAGCCATTTCATCTGTATTTCTTGTAACACCAAGAATCATAGCATTATTAGCTTGTTTGAATAAATCCATTTGGCTCATTGTGCCTTTTACTGCATTACCTATTTTAGAAACTGCTATAGCTGAATTTTCTCCAGTACCACTTAATGTAGTAAATGCTCTTGACATATCTTGTACTTTAGCTGCTTGTTTAGCAAATTCAATAGTTTGCCTAATACCCATACCCATAGCAAAGTTAAATACCAACAATCTTGAACGTACTGTTGCTAAACTTTGTTCAAACATACCCATAGCTTTACGATTTCTACCTGTTTCTAATGTAAATTTTTTGCCAGTATTTGTAGCTTTACCTTGTGCTAATTCTAATTTTTTAATAGCTTCTATTAATTGTTTATGTCCTTGTGGCTTAAACTTTACTATAATATCAGACATCTTTTTTCGCTTTCTCTTTTACGTTGTTCATCTTCTTCGCCATTGCATTTTTAATTATAAAAAAATATTGTACCCATCTTGCAGGTTGTTCACCGTAAGAACCTTTATGAGCAGGTGTTCCTGTTTCAGTACAATATAAATATTTATTAAGAAGTTTAAGATACTTCTCATCTCTTATATGATTAAAACAAGTAAAGAATGGAATTTGACTTGCTATACTTTTTACCACATCAAACTCCTTCCCTTTTTCTTCGTTAAATTTTTTAGTTTCTTGGGCAATTAAATCAATAACTGCCCAAACATCATCTTGTGATCTAAACTCTCGTGTTTCGTATCCGTTTCCTGTATTTACAGGTATCTGTGCTTCGTATGGAAATTCACAATATTGACAGCCTCCACAGCTATCAGACATTATAGTCAGTTCTACTTGGAGGCTTTCTTTTCCCCCACTAGAAGATACTCCTGCATTTTAACAAAAACGTCAGTTCTATCTTGTAGTGTTAGTGTCTTTAGAAACTCATCAGATGTATCGCCATCAATAGACAGACGTAACCATTTAGTAATTGTACTATTCATCATCTTCATACCTTTAGGATTACCTTTAGCATCATATTGATACTCTACAGAATCAAGCATTTCATCTCTCTCATCTATAGATACATCTTTTAACTTAATCTTTTTACCAGATTCAAGTTTTATTTCCATTGTTTATTCCTTTTTGTTATTTATCAATCGCTTAAATCAACTATTAATAAAGCATCTGTACCATCATCTACTGCTTTAATAGAAACATCAAGCATCATTATATCGCCTTCTGAATATGCTACATTAGTTAATACACCATTAGCTGTATCTACTCCAAAGTTACCATTATTTGCAATAATAAACATATTTTCTGCTAAAGCAGCAGTTTGTGTATCAAATGAGTTTATTAATGCTTTAGTCTCGGAATCGTATTTAATTTGACAATCGTGAGTTACTGAACATTCTGGACCTCTACCTACAACTTGATAACCTGTTGATGAGTGACCTGAAAATACAGCAGGATAATCAATAGTTGTAGTAAAACTATTTAACAAAGCATCTTTATTAAAAATTTTAGTTACTGACGCAGAACCTAGAGTTGTTGTAGTAGTATTTGCATACGCAGTGCTTCCAGCAGCAGCAGTAGAATTTAAATCAGGTGTTTTTCCTGATTGTAAAGTAGCTGAAAATTTATATCTTCCACCTTCTGTTCCTGGGTCTGCTGATATTGAAAAGTTTGTAACTACCATTCCAGGCATTTCTAATCCTGTTTGATTAGTAACATCTGATGGTTGTAATACTACAGTTAATGATGAAGCATTGTTTGTTACTGCTGCACCATATAATTGAGATATTATTTTATGTCCAGATGCAATAGTTTGGTCTGTGTCATCTGCTTGTGCAGCTCCACAAATATTAGCTAAAAGCAATCTGTGACCCACATCATCGTGTAATGTACCTGAAAGCGATAATTCTACTACTCTCATTTTGTTGTCTTGAAAAAAGTCCTCATCTTTTAGAGTTGCTCCTACACCGCTTTTAACATCTAATGTTTGTGTAACATTTAAGCTAGGCATAGATATACTATCAACATCTAGTTGATTCATATTTGATGAATGTATTCCTGATGTACCAGCATTGGTTGCATCAGATATAACAAAGCATTTAAACTCTTTAGGTGAGAACGAATGTGCTGATGTTGCCATTATTTACTCTCCTTTTTCTTTGTTGGTGTTGCAGACGACTTAGATTCAACTAAACTCTTTATTGCACTACCTATTTGTTTAACTTCTATTTCTTTACCATCTTGTAGTTTATCCCAAGCGTCTTTATCTACACCACAGGACTTCCAACAATTAGGTAAAGCTGTACTTTTATTTATTAATTTTATTTTCATAAAATCTCCTATCCTATATTACCTAAATGTTGTCCTAGCCATTGAAACTGAACAACATATTCGTTTTCGTCATCTAAGGCATTTAGTTCAGTTGATTCAACTCTACAGTTAAAACAATTACTACTATCTGTCAATACCATTGCTGTATTATCGTGTATTAACGCCTCAATTCTTGATACAAATCTTAAAACGTGGTCTAATGATGACTTATTAACATTAGGGTCTGCAAAGTAATAAAACATATTAATTTCATATTCCCTCGTTTCAGAAGTTGTATTATATTCACTTAGTGTACTGCCTATAGGGTCAAGACGTAAATATTGTGTCGCCACTTCTTTAGTCTCGTGTCCTATGTAAATAGGCATAGCACCTTTAAATTCTGTTCTTAATACATTACGTAATTTATCTAATATATTCTTAAATGTATTTTCAGGAGTTATAGCCATTAGTTATATTTCCTTTTATATGAAGCTCTACCTGTTCTTGTCATTTTAACGGCTTTACCACTTGATACATCTACAACCTCGTGTCTTCCAAATACTTCTATTTCCCATTCATCATTAGCAGCAGCTTGTGTAGAATCTGTACTACCTGCAAATCTAATCTCTAAACCACCTGCTAAAGATTGATAATCTCCATTAATTACTGCGTTAGTGATAACTTGTTGGTTTTTAAGTCCATCACCATCTTTAATATAAACATTGTATGTAGCTGTTCCTAAAACGCCACCAGTACCTATTTTAACCTTAATTAAATCATAAGTGCCTGACCATTCACCTCTTGTATCTACAGGTCTAATTTTACCTGAAGTGTAAGTTACATC
>VTLG01000996.1_pt1 | contig 22035 bp, 32 predicted proteins | sample 4694571 | NCBI WGS metagenome assembly VTLG01 (sample SAMN12604809, study PRJNA352737) | marine metagenome | biome: ENVO:00000447; feature: ENVO:00000209|ENVO:00000569|ENVO:01000036; material: ENVO:00002151; isolation source: viral sequences binned using virsorter ... | reverse complement strand
ACTTGATGTTTGCGGAATGGGCTAATCGTGGATTAAATCTATGGACCATAGAGTATGCAACGCAGACTCTAACAGCTGGTACAAATTATTATTCAATTGATCAAAAGGTAGTAGATATAGTAGATGCAGTAGTAACAACTACTACTGGTGCTACATCTAATTTAGAAGGTGATAGTAACACGACAGATGTTGCTATGAATAGAATTTCTAGAACGGAATATATGAATTTAGCTAAGAAAGAGAATTCATCTAGTGGGGATGCTAGACCTACACAATTTTCTTTAATACCAGGACAAGTAACTACTGGAGGGTCCTCTTCTAGTGGCAGACCTGAGAATGATATGACACTATTCTTATATCCAAGTCCGGATAAGGCTTACATATTAAAATATTTTTATATTGGAAGAATACAAGATGCAGGGGATTATACAAATAATGCTGATGTACCTTTCTATTTTCTTCCTTGTTTGACTGCAGGACTAGCTTATTATATAAGTTTAAAAAAAGCACCAATGTTAAGTGCAAACTTAAAATCGGTGTATGATGAAGAGTTTGATCGTGCTGCTGATACTGATCGCGAACGAGTGTCGTTCAAAGTTCAACCCGCAGTAGCTTATAGACCATAGGAGGAAATGAAGATGGTAAAATGTGAAAAATGTGGTTGTGATTGCGATTGTAAAGACAATTGTCAATGCACAAACTGCGAATGTAAAAAGGAGGAAAAATGAGTAATCCAAATTGGAATAAAGATACTAACGCCGGAAGAAATGCTAAAGGTGGGGTAAAAGGAAATTGGAGTGATAGAGGAACTATCTCAATTCCTGATGCTAGCCCTAAAGCAAAAGAAAAAGCTATTTCTATTGCCAAAGGAACTATTGTAGGTTCTAAAAAAGGAATGGGAGCAGCTACTAAAGGTGGAAAGTTTAAATGGGTTGGATCAAGAGATTCTAAGTGGTAGGATAAATGTCTTACGCTAGAGGAAAATATGCTAAATTTATTTCTGATCGTAGCGGAATGGAATTTCCATACAAAGAAATGGTAAAAGAATGGACTGGTGCGCGTGTTCATACGAGTGAGTTTGAGCCAAAAGCACCACAAGAAGAACCACATAAATATATTCCAGATCCTGAGGCTTTACAATTTCCAAGACCTGATCGAACAGAGAATGCAGTTGCTGCACTACTTCCTCTTAATCCTTTTAGATTTACAGCTAGTAGCACAACAGTGACAGTATTTGAACCAGATCACGGAAGATCTAGTAGTGATACTGTTAGATTTAGAGATGTTAGGGGGTCTTTATTTGGAGCTTCTATAACTGAATTAGAAGATTCTAGTGGATATAGTATAACAAAAACAGATGACGATTTTTATACATTTACGGTGTCAACAGCACCAGGAACAACAGGAAATGGTGGTGGAGGCTATGCTTCTGCCGGACCAGCAACATTGAGTAACTAAGGAGATTATTATGGGTATATTAGGTGTAGCTATAAAAGGATTCGGTAAAGCTTTACAAAAAGCAGGGCAAAAAGTTCAAAAAGCAGGTCCTAAAAAAACACCTGGTGATTATTATCACGCAATGACTCCAGAACAAAAAAGAGCAAGAAGAGCAAGAGCAAGACTTAAAGATCAAAAAAAACTTACACCTAAATATAATAAAGATGGTAGTCTTCGTAAACCAAGAATAAGTAAACAAATGAAAGAAGAACAAAAAGCTGGAAAACTTGAAAAAATTGAATCGGAAGCTAAAAAAGGAAGAAAGGGTTCTTTTCAAAAACGAGGAAGAAAACCTCTTAGAAAAGGAGGATTAATTAGCTAATGACAACATACGCAGAATTAACAACACAGATTTTAAATTACACTGAAACAAGTACAGATGTATTGTCATCTACTATTACAGATGATTTTATTGAGCATACTGAAAATAGAATATTAAGGGAGGTTGATCTTGATGTTTTTAGATCCCATCAATATTCAACTTTAACTGCTAATAATGCTTTTGTATCTTTACCTGGTGGATCTTCGCCAGATCCAACATCACTTGCTACAATTAGAACAGTTCATATTTGGCCTGCTTCCGGTACGGCAAATAGGACATTTTTGGAGCAAAAAGATATTTCTTACATGAATGAGTATTGGCCTAATAGAACATCTACAAGTACGCCAAAATACTGGGCATGGTGGGATCATAACACAATTTATGTTGCACCGACGCCGGATTCAGCTTATAATATAGAATTAGGAATTACTAGACTACCAACAAGACTTTCTAGTAGTAATACAACCTCATGGTTGAGTAATAATGCTCCAGTAGCGTTATTGTATGGATGTCTTGCCGAAGCCTTCAAATTCTTGAAGGGACCAGCTGAAATGCTGCAATTATACGAACAATCATATCAACGTGCTATCCAAGAGTTAATGATAGAGCAAACTGGAAAGAAACGAAGAGATGAGTATATGCAAGGGGAATTAAGGATACCATTGCAACAACAAGAACAGAAATCCACAGGAGGATAGAACATGGCAATAACTCAAGCTGTTTGTACTAGTTTTAAACAAGAAATTCTTGTCGAAGGACATGATTTTACAGCGACAACTGGTGACACTTTTAAAATTGCATTGTACACAAGTTCAGCTACTTTAAGTGCTTCTACTACCGCTTATTCAAGTTCAAATGAAGTTTCTAACTCAGGAACTTATACAGCAGGTGGTGGATCACTAACAAGTGTAACACCAACTACTTCAGGAACTACTGCTCTTTGTGATTTTTCTGATATATCATTTACATCAGCAACAATTACAGCAAGGGGTGCAGTAATCTATAATAGTAGTAATTCTAATAAAGCAGTATGTGTGTTGGACTTTGGAGGCGATAAGACTTCAACAAGCGGAACGTTTACAATTCAGTTTCCGGCAGCCGATGCAAGTAACGCTATATTAAGATTAGCGTAGGGGATAATATATGGCTCTAGTTTTAGATGATAGAGTAAAAGAAACATCAACAACGACTGGAACAGGTACGCTTAATTTAAGTGGTGCTGTTTCTGGATTTCAGACTTTTGTTGCAGGTGTTGGTAACGGTAATACAACATATTATGCCATTGTTAACCGTGATGCAGATGAATGGGAAACTGGTCTTGGAACTGTAACTGACGCGTCTACAGACACATTAGCAAGAACAACTGTAATTGCTAGTTCAAACAGTGATTCAGCTGTTGATTTTAGTGCTGGCACAAAAGATGTTTTTGTAACATTACCAGCGAGTAAAGTTGCTAATCTAGACACAAATAATAATTTAACGATTGGAGCAGGCTCGGCAGGTGTTGATTATACATTAACATTTGATGGTGCCGATTCTGATGGTGTTTTAACTTGGATGGAAGACGAGGATTACTTTAAATTCTCTGATGATATCCTAATAAATAGCACTGAAAAATTACAATTTCAGGATACAGGAACATATATTTATTCAAATGCAGATGGTGATTTAGACGTTGTATCAGATGGAACTGCAATAGATTCAATTAATATAGAATCTGCAGGAGGAATAACTTTAGATGCTGGTTCTACAACTCATGGTATTACCTATGAAGATGATGGAACTGCAATGTTACAAATTACAAATAGTTCTTCTGATGTAATAATTAAACCATTAGTAGATGCAAAGGATATTATATTTCAACAATATGATGGAACAGAAGTTGCAAGAATAGAAGACAATGCTACTTTCAACGTTTCATCAGCAGGAAAATTTGCTTATGCAGGAACTGCTGTAACAACTACTGCAGCAGAATTAAATTTAATAGATGGCGGCACTGCAAGAGGTACTACATCAGTAGCAAGTGGTGATGGTATATTAATCAATGATGGTGGTACAATGCGTATGACCAATGTTGATACTGTTTCTACTTATTTTGCTTCTCATTCAGTGGGTGGTAGTAATATTGTAACAACTGGGGCATTAAATTCTGGTTCAATTACTTCTGGATTTGGAACTATTGATACTGGTTCATCAACTATTACAACAACAGGATTAATTACTGGTGGCTCATTAGATATTGACGATGTTTTAATTAACGGAACAACAATAGGTCACACAGATGATACTGATCTAATAACTGTAGCAGACGGTTTAGTGACTGTTGCAGGAGAAATATCTGTAACTACCTTAGATATAGGTGGTACAAATGTTGCCTCAACTGCTGCAGAATTAAATATTATGGATGGTGGTACATCTGCAACATCAACTACTTTAGTAAATGCAGATAGATTTGTAGCAAATGATAACGGAACAATGGTGCAAGTAGCACTGTCAGATTTAAAAACGTATTTAACAAGTGCAGGGTTCTCGTCAGAAGACCCAACTGCCCTTGCAATTGCGCTCGGATAATATTATAATAGGAGGATAAATGGCTAATACTTTTAAAGTTGTAACTAAAGCAGGTGTTACCAGTGCTGATGTTATCTATACAGTTGCAAGTTCTACGACTACAGTAGTTCTTGGAATGATGGTAGGTAATACAACAACTGGTCAAATTACTGCAACAGTTACGTTGACTTCAGATACTTCTAACAGAGCAGGAGCTAATAACGAAGCCAACCAAGCGGTTGAACTTGTTACTACGGCGCCGATTCCTGTTGGCGGATCGTTGGAGTTGCTTTCAGGTAACAAAGTTGTGATGGAAACAACAGACACGCTGACATTAACAGCGACTGGTGCGGCTGACATTGCTTTGTCAATAATGGAGATAACGTAGAATGGCATATGTAGGGACACCCTTAGATACAACTAATGCATTTCAATCATTAGCTGGTAAAAGATTTAATGGAGATAACAGTACAACTGATTTTACATTAGATTCTTCACCAAATAGCACTTTAGATATTGAGGTATTTGTCGATAATGTACGGCAGGATCCTAATTCAGCTTATACTGTAAGTGGAACAACTTTAGCATTTACAGCCGCTCCTCCTAGTGGCACGAATAATATTTATGTTGTTCACCAAGCAAAAGCTGTGGGGACAATAGATCCGGCTGATGGGACCATCACGGCTGATAAAATGGCAGAAAATACTGGTGGTTTTTTAGATTGGCAAACTACTGTTACTGGTAATACAACAATGGTTGCAGGTCGAGGGTATTTTGTAAATACTTCAGGTGGTGCAATTACTATGACATTACCTGCTAGTGCGACAAGAGGTGATACTATTGCTATAATAGATTACGGAGCAACAGCAGATACAAATAATATTACTGTTGGAAGAAATTCACACAACATACAAGGTTCTGGTGCTAACTTAACAGTTTCAACTGAAAGAGCAGCATTTGAATTAATTTATGTTGATGCAACTCAAGGATGGTTATTAAACCAAAAATAATATGGCTAATTATCACGATATTAAATATAATGTTGATTTTGGTGGAGCAGCAGGTTCATTGATGCCTATTGCTACTACAACAGTTTCATCTGGAACTGCTACTGTAAGTTTTACAAGTGGTATTGATTCTACGTATGATGATTATTTAGTTATATATAATAATGTACATCAGGCTACAGATGGCGAAAAGTTTACTTTTCAAGGAACAACAGATGGTACTAATTTTAATGTAACAATGACAAGTACAGTATGGTATACTTATTCTACTGAACCAAGTGGTGGAGGTGGACAAAGTACTACTTATCATACTGGTAGTGACCAAGGACAAGGAACTTCATATCAACCATTAAATGCAGGCGGTGGAGGATCTGATAATGATCAATGTTGTGCAGGATGGATAAAATTATATAAACCTTCTGATACAACTTTTGTAAAACATTTTGTAGCACATCAGGCTAATTATCAAGATTCTGATTATTCTAATGATGGTCATGTTGCAGGTTATTTTAATACTACATCTGCTATAACTGGACTAAGTTTTAAATTTGGTAGTGGTAATATAGATGCAGGAACATTTCAATTATTTGGAGTAATATAATGGCTACATACGAAAGCATTAAATATGATATGACAATCCCAAATGCAAGTACTTCAGCACAAGTAGGAGCAGGTGCAATGAAATTAATTAAAACTATAGATTCAGATGGCTCTGATGCTACTATTAGTTTTGTTGATGGAGCAAGTAGTGTTGTATTAGATAATACTTATCGAACATATATATTTGAACTTATTAATATACATCCAGAAAGTGATGATGCATATCTTAAATTTCAATGTAGTACAGATGGTGGGTCAAATTATAATACTACCTGTACTTCTGGATTTACTGCTGCATATAATCTAGAAGATGCTTCTGGTGCCGGCGGCCCTAGTTATGATACTAATTTAGATTTACAACAAGCAACAGGATTTGCATCAATTGGTTATGGTGGTTCTAATCTTGCTGATGCGTGTGAAGTTTCACAACTATGGTTATTTAATCCTTCTGATACAACTTATGTAAAAAATTTCTTTTTAATTGGTAACGGAAATTTAAAAAATTCTATACATGGAAATAATCATTGCTTTTCTGCGGGATACTTTAATACTACATCAGCTATAGATGCAATACAATTTAAATATGCTACTGATGAAATTCAAGGTGGGTCAATTAAAATGTACGGGATAGCGTAATGGCAACATATAAAAGTATAGCGTATAACCAAGCTCTTAGTGCAGCAGGTTCACAAATTTTATTAGCAGAATCAACAGCATCTGGAGACGCTAATATAACTTTTACAAGTGGAATTGATTCTACTTATAAAATTTATCTTTTTAAATTTATTAATTGTCACCCAAGTGCTAATGGCCCAAATTTTAATGTTAATTTTTCAATAGATGGTGGCACTAATTATAATGTTACTAAAACAACTTCATTTTTTCATTCAAGACATGACGAAGATGGGTCAGATGGACAAATTGCATATGATACTGGAGGAGATTTAGCACAGGCAACAGGAAATAAATATATCTCTAGAGGAATTGGAAATAGTGGTGCTGATGAATGTGTAAGTGGAGAATTTTTATTGTATAATCCTTCTGATACAACTTTTATAAAACATTTTGTAGGTACATCAAATTCTATGGAATTAAATACCAGTTCACAAGCAGCTTATTTTGCAGGATATTGTAATACAACAAGTGCAGTTAATGCTGCAAGATTTGCATTTAACACAGGAAATATAGATGCAGGAACTTTTAAATTATACGGAGTAAATTAATGCCAAGATATCATAACATAAACGGAGTAAGAGTACAGTTCACAGCAGAAGAAGAAACAGCTCGTGATGCTGAAGAAAAAGCATGGGCCGATGGTCAGCTTAATAGGGATCTATTTGAACTTCGTCAAAAAAGAAATAGACTATTAGCAGAGACAGATTATTTTGCATTGTCAGATAACACTTTAGCTGATAATATGAAAAAATATAGACAAGATTTAAGAGACCTAACAACAGGTCTTGATACAACTACTAAAGTGGCTAACGTAACGTGGCCTACAAAACCATAGGGAGTAAAACATGGCTAAAACAACAGTAGCAACAGGTGGAATAGCAGATAGCGCAATTACTGTTGGTAAAGTAGATGCCACTAGCACTGAGGCTAATAATATTAAACAACGAATTGCGAAAGTATGGATACTTTTAAATGGAAGTACTTTTGCAAGTACAGATGATTTTAATGTATCTGGTGTTACTGATAATGGAACTGGCGATTATACTGTTACTATAGATACTGATATGGGAAGTGCTAGTTACTGTGCTGTTATTGATCCAGCAAGAGGTTCTGGAGATGCTGTTCTAGGAGTAAATATACATACAAGAGCTGCTGGATCTTTAAGAATTGAAACTTGTAGAGATGACAGTACAAAAACTGATGTAGCAAATGTATCAGTAGCAATATTTGGAGATAGTTAAGATGGCAGATCAAACTAAAAGAATAATATTTAGGAACAGTGATGGAACGATAGGCATTGTTGCTCCAGCAGTAAATTGTTCTAAATCAGTAGATGAAATTGCAAAGAAATGTGTTCCAACAGGATTAAAATATAAGATTGTTGATGCATCAGAAATTTCTTCAGATAGGACATTTAGAAATGCTTGGGAAATTAATGAATCTGAATTAACAGACGGAGTAGGTAATTAATGGGTATTACAGTTAATATAAATAAAGCAAAAAATATTTGGAAAGATAAAATTCGTGTAGCTAGAAAATCAAAGTTGGAAGAACTAGATACTGAATTTATGAAAGCACAAGAAACAAGTGCAGATACTTCTGCTATTGTTGCAAAGAAAAAAGAGCTAAGAGATTATCCAGCAAAAGTTGATTCAGCTACAACAGTAGATGAAATAAAAGCAGTTTGGGATACAGATAAATTAGGAGACAAATAGGAGTAAAATATGGCACTAAGTAAAGCAGGATTAATACAAGTAGGAAATGCAGCAGCAGAGGATAGAAAAATTATATTCGATGGTAATGCACAAGATTGGCATATAGGTATTGATGATTCTGCTGATGATTTAACAATTGGATTAGGTAGCACTTTAGGAACTACTTCACATATAGTTATTGATGAAGCAGGTCACGTGACTATGCCATTACAAAGTTGTTTTCAAGCACACACAAGTTCATCTGCTGACCAAGCAAATTTAGCAGTTGGCTCATTTACTGATGTTGAATATGAAACTGAACGATTTGATTTAAACGGAGATTATAATACAAGTAATTACACTTTTACAGCTCCTGTTACAGGAAAATACCAGTTTAATGTTAATGTTAGACTTTTAAATGTAGATACAGCACATACTCATATGGGTATTAGATTAAATACAAGTAATAGAAATTATGACACATTAGTTGAACAACCAGACCACACAATGTCATCAGATGGTGGTAATTGTTTAGCTTGTAGTTATTTAGTTGATATGGATGCAGCCGATACCGCAAAAATACAATTTGAATGTACTAGTGGTTCAGCACAAACAGATGTTCAAGGGGGTAACTCATATTTCATGGGTTATTTAGTAGCATAATGACGAAACAATCAATCTTAAAGGAGGTTTAAATGGCTACACATAAAAAAGAGGTAAGTATAACAGACTTACAACAAAAAATATTATCTGACAGTTTGTATAATGATATGTCAAATAATGCAGGTTTGGATGATTGGATTCAAAAAGCATTGGATGGTAAAATTAATAACTGTTGGAAAAGAATGAGAACAGAATGGACACAAAAGTTAATGGATGATGATTCATTTACTGACCCCATTCCAAGTAACCAAGAAGATTTTGTAAACTTAGTTACAGCAAGAAGTGATTATAAAACAAGAAAACAAAGAGACGATAGTTAAGGATAAAACATGGCATATGTAGGACAAGGAATTAAGAACGGCACATTCAGTGTACTTGATACAAGTGGAAATACTTATAATGGGTCAAATGTAACTTTTGATTTAGGCACTCATGTATCTTCACCTGCACAGCTTTTAGTCTCACATGACGGCGTAATTCAAAAACCCGTAACAGATTATACTTTAGCTTCAGGTGGAACACAGATTACATTTACTACTGCTCCTGCAAGTGGTGCGTCAATATTTATAACAGAAATATCTGGTGCGGTAGGTGCACCAATGAATAGAGATTTAAATGGTGATGAATTAATTTTAGATGTTGATGGTGACACAAGCATTACATCAGATACGGATGACCAGATAGATGTTAGAGTTTCAGGACAGGACCAGATAACAATTAAAGATGGTGCTATATCTCCAGTAACAGATAATGATGTAGATTTAGGAACATCATCTTTAGAGTATAAAGATGGATATTTCGATGGCACATTACATTGTGATGTATTAGATTTAGCAGGAACAGAACATACAGCTATTAGTAGTCAATGGGCATTAATTTCAACTACAACTGCAAGTAATTCTGCAAAAGTTGAAGTACGAGGATTAAACGATTCTGACTATCATCAATTTTTATTAATACTAGATAGAGTTATTCCAGCAACAGATGATGTTAGTATGAGAATTTTATTGGAAAATTCTGCTAACAATAATTTTGGAGCATACAACTTTGCAATACTTGGTTATGATGATGGAGGAGATGAGCAAAGAGGAAATGGCGGTAATGCTAGTGTTATTACTGCTTGTGGTGGTATAGGAAGTGATTCAGGTGAAGAGGGAGTAAGCGGAAATATAATTATTGATAATCCATCTGCACAAAGCATACCCACTATTCAATTCCATTTAACTGTAATGGATAAAGACGGAGATATTAGAGTAGTAGTAGGTTCAGGACAAGTTAAAGATGATTCAGAAGATGCTAATGGTATGCAACTAGATTTTACATCTGGTAATATAGAATCAGGAACTTTTAAATTATACGGATTGAAAGCATCGTAAGGAGAAAAAATGCCAAGACATAAAATGATAGATGGAGTAAAGGTACAATTTACAGCCGAAGAAGAAACAGCAAGAGATGCTGAAGAAAAAGCATGGGCTGATGCTAGTAATACTAGAAAACTAGCTGAAATAAAAAAAATACGATTAAAAAAATTAAAAGAAACAGATTACATGGCTAATAGTGATTATACAATGCCAAGTAATATTAAGACATGGCGACAAAGTTTGCGTGATATACCTTCTAATTATGATTCATCTAAGTATGATGAATTATTAGCAAGAAATGCAGATAAAAGTAGTCTTGATTATAAAAAATTAACACATTCAATATGGACTAAGCCAAGTTAATATGCTTTTAGGTCACACCGCATTCGCTGAACAAGCTTTTCAAGACGCAAGGTTAGATGCTATTCACAATATTGAATTTACAGAAGCTGGAAATGTTTCTTCGTATGAATCGACATTTAGTATTGGTACAGAAGTAGCGACTGGTGGAGCAACTGTATCGCCTAGTGGTGATGATTTATCAGCAACATTTAGTATTGGCGATGAAACCGCATTTGGTGAAGCATTCCAGAATTTAATTTCATTTACTTCTGGAGAACCTGATTTCTTTATTTGGAATGAAACAGACGATAGTGAAACATCTACTTGGAAAGATGTAGAACCAGGATCAACTGATTAGGAGTAAATATGGCAGATGATGCAACAATAAGTTTAAGCGCAACAATCTTACCAGATGAGATTTCTAAGACTATTAGTGGATCTATGACGGTGACACCGGATGACGCAAACGATAAATGGTACTATAAGTTAACAGCGGTAACGACTACTAGTGCTGATTTAATTGCAGGTCGCTTTATTGATTATACTGCCGTTGACCAAGATACGGATATGACAGCGATAAGTACAAGTGATAAAGTAAAATTTTTATTTATTAAGAACACAAGCACAGCAGACGGTATTGTAATATGTCTAGATGGTGGAACAGCTGCAAATGATTTAGCTGATGGGATCTTTATTGGCCCTGAACAATCATGGTTTGGAAGACTTCCAAACGTGACAGTAGCTAATATTCATGCTATATCTTCTGATGTAGCAGATGCAGGTGATGCAACAGCAAACGCCATTGTGGCTGCTTTAATAGACGACGTGGCATAGGAGGATAAATGGCTTCAACATATTCAAGTATTCTTAATCTTGAGATCCAGACAACGGGGGAAAACTCAGGAACATGGGGAACAATAACAAACAATAACTTACAGAAATTGGAAGCCGCTATTAAAGGATATGTATCCGTAGCTGTTGCTAGTACTTCTGATTCATTAACCGCAACAGACGGCACAACAGCAGACGAAACAAGTAATGCAATCATCAAACTAACAGGCACACTAACTGGTAATACAACGATGCAGTGTGAAGCCGTGGAAAACTGGTACATTGTTGATAATGCAACAAGTATGGGAACATATACACTTGGATTCAAACCAGCAGGTGGAACAGCTGCTTCTTTAGTATCAAGTTCAAAACATTTACTTTATTCTGATGGATCAACTATGTTTGATGTACTAGCTGATTGTGGAAACATTTCAGCAAATGGTACATTGACAGTTGCAGGAAACGTTGAATTTGATGGTGGTAGTTTTATATTTAATCAATCATCAGCAGATGTAGATTTTAGAATTGAGGGAAACGGCGATGCTAACTTATTCTTTACTGACGCGGGAAATGATCGTGTAGGAATTAAAACAGGTTCACCTTCAACAGAATTACACGTAGTAGGTGGAATTAAAGCAACAGGTGCTATTGATTTTGATGGTAGTTCATTTACTTTTAATGAGTCAGGTGCTTCTGTTGATTTTAGAGCAGAAACAAACACATTAGCAAACGCTTTCTTCATAGATGGGTCAGCAGATAAAATTGGTTTTGGAACTAATTCCCCAGCGGGAGCCCCAGTAGAAATTAATCAAGCAAACTCTTCTGGTGCAATTGCATGTTTAGCATTGGATCAAGATGACCAAGATGAACCTTTTATTAAATTTGATGGAACGACTGCTTCTGATCAAAGTAAAAGTCTTTCAACAGATACAAGTGTAGGATCCTTAACAGGACATATTCGTATTGATGTTAATGGAACTGATTTTTGGATACCATATTACGCAACTAATTAGGAGTTTTAATGCCACTACAAAAATTGCAAGTAGCCCCTGGTATAGATAAGCAAAATACCGAATACGGTGCAGAAGGTAAATGGGTAGATAGTGATAATGTTAGATTTCGTTATGGGCAGCCAGAAAAGATTGGTGGTTGGACAAAAGTCACTAGTGACGCTCTTCTTGGTGCAACACGCGCTATACTTACATGGTCAGATAATAATGGTGTTAATCACGCTATATATGGGACAAATAAAAAACTTTATGCATACTCTGAAAATTCTTATGGTGATATAACACCTTCACGTGGCGCAGGATCTATTACACAATTTGCCACAACATCTGGGTCTACAACCGTAACTGTAACCGACGCGTCACACGGCGCATTAGTTGGAGATCATGTCACTATATCTAGTGTAAGTGGCGCTATTGGTGGATTATCTCAAGCAAATTTACAAAATGAATTTGAAATACAAACGGTTCCAAGTGATAGTACTTATACAATTGTAGCTCCAGCTACAGCATCATCTACAGCAACAGGTGCAACGGCAACAGCAACTTATCAAATAAATTCAGGACCAGCAACATCGATATATGGATATGGATGGGGTGCTGGTGTATGGAATGTTTCAACGTGGAATACTACAAGGCAAGGACTAACAGGTGCGGAAGGAGTTTTACTTCAATCTGCTAAATGGTCACTTGATAACTGGGGTGAAGATGTACTAGCACAAAAATTTGATGGTAGTATTTATTATTGGGATACATCCGCAGGATTATCTAGTAATTTAGCAGCAACGACAAATGTATCTTCTGCACCAACTAAATCTAGATTTATGATGGTTTCAGGTGATGATCGTCATGTTATTTGTTTTGGAACAGAAACAACAATAGCTGATACGGCTACACAAGATAATATGTTTATACGTTGGTCAGATCAAGAAGCAGTTAATACATGGACGCCAACAGCAACTAACACGGCTGGTTCACAAAGACTAACAGATGGAAATAAAATTAATGCAGCTGTTAGATCTAGAGGTGCCATTCTTGTTTGGACTGATACTTCATTATATCAAATGCAATTTATTGGTCCTCCTTTTACTTTTGGATTTAAGCAATTAGGTTCTAACTGTGGCGCTGTTGGTATTAATGCATCCGTTGATGTTAGTGGTATATCTTATTGGATGGGTAATGATTCATTTTTTAAATTTGATGGTGCGGTTAAAAAAATACCGTGTAGTGTTCAAGATTATGTTTTTGATGATATAAATAATAATGCAATAGGAGATGTTTACTGCGCATCTAATTCAGATTTTAACGAAGTTATGTGGTTTTATCCATCAAGTAATTCACTACAAATAGATCGTCATGTAACATTTAATTATGCAGAAAATTTATGGTATACTGGATCTTTATCTAGAAGCTCATGGGCAGATAGAGGAGTGTATCCTAATCCATATGCTACAGAATATGATTCAACAGATAGTACAGCTACTATTTCTACGATTTACGGAAACAAGGACGGAAGAACATTTGTTTATGCACAAGAAGATGGTGTTAATGATGCAGGATCAGCGATGACTGCATACATTGAATCAGGTGATATTGATATTGGAGATGGTGATAAATTTTTATCTATTTCCCGCTTTATACCTGATTTTAAAAATCAAGTTGGAAATGTGGATGTGACAGTTAAATCACGACCATACCCAGCAACTACACAAACAACACACGGACCATATGTAATTGCAACTACAACAACAAAACAAGATACAAGAATACGTGGAAGACAACTAGCCCTTCGTGTATCAAGTGATGCAGTTGATGATAAGTGGCGATACGGCACACTTAGATTTGATGGTAAACCAGACGGAATGAGAGGCTAAAATGGCTATTTGGGATTATATGACAACACCTTCATTTGATTTACAACAACATTTTGATAATACTCAATTATTAAAAAATGCAGTGGCAAGTGGGGATATTACAAACGAACAATATAACCAGATGAGTGGATATGATACTACCCAAACTATGGGTGGTGTATTTGATCAAGGTGGTGGTCTTGGAAGAGCGGCGACTCAAGGACTTGGATCTTTAGCATATAATGTAGTACAAAGCGCAACAGGTGATCAACCGTGGTCAGAAATATACGGTGATGTTTACAGAAATATACAAGGAGCAAGAGGACTTCCTACAAACTTATTAAATAAATATAATACTATTACTTATCAGGGACCTGGTTTTATTAAAGGAGGTGTTGATTCTTCTCCTGTAGTTCAAAATCAAGGTGGTGGAAACCAAGGTGGTGGAAACCAAGGCGGCGGTGGCTATGCTGCTGGTCAATCAGGTTCATCAACAGGAATTGGACAATCTGGCGGCTTTGCGGGTAGTGGACTTACTTCAGCTCCTACACCAAGAGGACCAGATTTAAGAAACAGAGCAAATGGAGGTATAGTAAGTTTATTATGGCCAAGATAACAGTACCACTATTGCCACAAGCAACACCAGAATATGATCAATCACAAATGGCACAATTAATTCAAACACTAGAGCAATTAATTTTTGCTTTAAATAACACATACACTTCAGAACCACTTAGAAATGAGGATGAAGCTGTAGCATGGTTTTTAGGTTAAATGGCAAACGTATATACAAATTATAAAACAGTTTTATCTACTAGTGCATTAACAACGCTATATACAGTAAGCTCAGAGACGACAGCCATTATAAAATCAATTCGTGTATCCAACGTGGATGCCCAAAATGATTGTAAAATATCAATTTATCTAGTAGATACTAGTAGTGTTAGTTATAATTTACAGACAGATAGAACTGTGCAGAGTCTAACGACAGAAGAATTATTAGCTGCTGGAAGTTTAGATCAAGATACAGCAGATTCTTCAATTGGCACACCTTGCCCTTTGGTTGCTAAAGAATCAGAGGTAATCAAGGTACAGGCGGAAAATGGTGGCGATTTACATGTTATTTTAAGTGTATTAGAGATAAGTTAATGATTGCATTAAGGAGGAAAAATGGCTATAAATGAAGATACTACCGTGTTAGCTGGAAAGACAATAACTTCAGCACCGGATGTGGAAACAACTTCCACAATCAAACACGCCAAAACAGGGAAGGTTTACGCAAGTGAATCAGAAGCAGAAACCGATGTTAATGACCCTGCAACCGACACAAAACAAGAGGATATAAAAAGAGACGTGGCAATTAGTATAAACAAATTACCAGATATATTAGGAGGGAGTTCATAATGCATCCGTTATTATTACAAGCTCTAATAGGTGCTGCAATAGGAGGTGGATCAGCTTGGATGCAAAGACGTGATCCATTAAAAGGCGCATTATTAGGTGGTGGAAGTTCTCTACTAGCAGGTGGTATAGGAAGTTTATTCTCGCCACAAGCAGCAGCAGCTAAAGAGGCAGCGATGACTGGTTCTAAAGTTTTTGCTGGCCCTGGTTCTTATAAAGCAGCAATAGGTACTGCTCCTAACATTGGTTTAGGCACACTAAAAAACACTACTGCTAGTAGTTTAAAAGATAAACTTTTTTCTGAAAAATTTAAAAAAGCATTAACAGGTGGGTTTCCGGCTGATAAACTAGGTGCATACAAGTATGGTATAGTACCAGCTGCAGCAGCAGCAGGAGAATTTTTACTTAACCCTCGTGATGAACAAAATCCAACTAAAGGATATCGTCCACCACTTAATGTGTTTTATGGTCGTAATCCAGGTCGATTTGGATTTGGCGATTGGTTTGATGAAGATAAAATAAAACAAATTTACACTGATAGAGAAGATCCATACTATTACCCAGAAGGTTTTAGACGTGGAGGAACAGTTTCCCCTAATCCAAATGCGGCAAGAGGCGATTGGACTAATGCATTTTTTAATAGAGGAAGTGGATTTGGAGGAATGTTTGGAGGAAGACCTTCTCCACATTTACCAGATGAAGATAAAGAAGACTGGATGGAATATTTTCTTGACATGAAAGGCAGAGGTCCTTTTGGAGGTGGAATAGCATCTCTTAAACCACATTACCAAGAAGGTGGAGATGTAGATGGATCATCAATGGGTGCAATGGCACAACAAGTATCTGCATACCTTGCGGAGCAAGGTGTGGAACCTACAATGGAAAATGTACAGGATGTAATAGAACAAATTCTAGAAGATCAACAAAGAACCTATGAACCTTTAACAGGTATAGGTGGTCAACTTCAACAAATGACACAGCAATATGCTTCTCCTATGGGAGTGGAAGAAGAACGCCCTCAAATGAACATGGGTGGTAATCCAAGAAGATATTACCAAGAAGGTGGTATGGGTGCGCCTATGTTACCAACTGGTGATTTGGACATGCGTCCAGGTGGAGAACCAGTGGGCCCAGGAACCGGGACATCTGATGATATACCAGCTATGTTAAGTGATGGTGAATTTGTTATGACAGCAAAAGCTGTTGAAGGCGCTGGAGGAGGAGATCGCGGATTAGGGTCAGAGCGTATGATGAACATGATGCGTAACTTTGAACAAGGTGGAGAGCCATCTGCACAGTCACAAGGACTTGGTTCAATGGAAGAAACAACTATGACTGAAATGGTCGGACCGGAAGGAATGATGATGGAGGAAGATACAATGATGGAAGGAGCAATATGACAACATTTGCAAAAATAGGTAAAGCAATAGTAGCAGCTAAAAAAGCTGGAAAATCTTTAGATTCAGTTCCTTTGGGAAAATTTGCACCTCACGTAGCAAGTAAAAGGAAAGCATTAGCTAAAGCTATTAAGAAAGCACCTAAGTCTAGAAGAAAAGCGATGGATAGACATCCTGAAAGATTTTCAATTTTTGATGTAAACACTAGAAAAATGTTAGGACCAAGAGGATATTATAAAACTGGGGGAAAAGCGAAAAAGAAGAAGTGAGTTGGGACTTTGTAACAGAAAGAGATATACCATCTCTTCTGCAATTAACAATAGACACATACAAGGAGTCTGAATGGAGCGATACTGATTGGGATATAAAAAAGATAGAGCGTATGTTGTATCGAGCGATCAATGAACCTCATCAATTTTTTATCAAAGTTGAAAAAAATGATAAAATAATTGGATATCTTTTAGGTCACTATCAAGATTACTTTCACAATGACAAATTGTTTGCGGCTGAAGATTTTATTTATGTTGTGCCTTCAAAACGTGGAGGAGCAGCAGCTCTGAAGATGATGCGGTTATTCATCAACTGGGCAAAAGGTATAGGAGTAAAGGAGATTTATTTTGAACCATCGGTTAACAAAAAAGATATTACACGATTTGATTCTTTCGCCAAGAAATTGGGGATGGAAGAATATTGTAAACATTATAGGATTAAAGTATGAGTAGACCATCACCAGCACCAATGCCATCTGATGTTACAACACAAACTCAGTATGTTAGAGAGGCGCCGGAAATAGAATCACGTAAGTTAGGATTAATGGATACTGCTAAGCAATTAGCACAAACAGGTCTAACAATTCCAACACAGCAAGTATCCGGATTTACTCCAACACAAACACAAGCATTTCAAACACAACAAGCTGGCTTAGGAAGTTTTCAACCATATTTATCTACAGCAGCAGGTCTAACGGGTCAAACAATTGGTGCTTACGATCCTCAATCTTATCAACAATTTTTAAATCCATATCAGGATTATGTAACACAAGGTATTGAAGATCAATTTTCTAAAATGCAAAACCAAGCTGCGGCAAGAGGTGTTCAGACTGGAGCGTTTGGTGGAGCTCGAGAAGGAATTCAATCTGCTGAACTTGGAGCACAACAAGCAAAAACTGTAGGACAATCACTAGCTCAGGGTTATGGTGCAGCACAACAACAAGCAATGGGATCTTTCCAAGATCAACAAAGAAGATTACAACAAGCAGCGCAATTTACTGCAGGTTTAGGACAACAACAACAGCAGCAGCAAGCTGCCGATGTTACGGGTCTTTTACAAACTGGAACAATGCAACAACAACGAGCACAGATGATGGAAGATGCTAGATTTAAACAACAAATGGCGCAACTTTATGAACCATATCAACGTGCTGGATTTGTATCAGATATTTATCAAGGCGCACCAACAAGTGCATCTTCATTAACAATGTCTACCGCACCAGGAACTAACCCATTAGCACAAGCCGTTGGCGCTGGAATTACAGGTCTTGCAGCGTACCAAGGATTTGCTAATCAGAACAAGTAGGTCGCATGAATAGAAAAATATTAGGCAGACCTATGTTTCAAAACCGTCCACACTACTGGGTTGCTGGTCCTGTTATTAAAGGAGTTCAAGCTGTAAGTAGAATTGGAGGAACTAGATTAGGAAAGAAAATAGAAGGTGGACTTAACCGTGTTGATAAATTTGATTTAGGATATGATTCTATTAAAGGACCTATTCCTATTAAGAAAAAAGGATGGGTTAAAGAATCTTTATGGCCTACTAGAAAATCAGGTAAAGTTGCATCAGGTACAACTTACGGAATGGCGGGGTATAATCTTTTAAAAGAAGATGAAGACATCCGTGAAGTAAAAGAAAATAAAGTTATTACTGATGATGGTAATGTTATTAAGAAAGATGAAATTATAAATCCTAATATTTTGGATAAAATTGAATCTGCTAAAGATAATGTAGTTACTAAAATAACTGGAAATATTAAAGATGATGAAACTGAAGTTAATGAAGGTGCTAATGTTTTATCTTCTAATATCTTTGCTACAAAGAATGAACCAGTAGAACAGACTGAAGAGAAAGTAGTTAAAGATCAAATGGATATGTCCACTAAATTTTCTCCTTGGTTAAATCCAGAAAATGCTGGACAACAAGCAGAAATAGAAAAGATTGACATGAAACGTGTTCAAGCGATGACAGATCAGTTAAGAGAACTTATTGGAGATCCAGGAAGAAAAGATAATATTAATTTACTTATGCAACTTGGATCAGCATTAATGACAGGTAAAACACTTAAAGGTGGTCTTGCTGGATTCTTTGATGTTGCAGGACAGGCTGGACTTCAAGTTCTCCCTCAAATGCTAGCAATATCTGATAGAAAAAATGCAAGAGATCAAGAACTAGCACTTGCGGCGTTCCAATTAATACAAGAACAATCAACAGATGAGGCATGGGGTCCTGGTAAAGGATCAATGATTTATCCACACAAAATTTCATATAAAATGAATGAGGATGGTAGCTTCTTTAAAGATGAAAATAATCAATATGTAGCTATAGGGTATACACCTGTTGGTTCAGGTTTTGGTTTTAGTAAAGACCATCAATCAAAAGCAATGATGGATGCTAATGCTGCAATTACCGCGCAAGGATTACCTCCTTTATTTACATTACTTGATGCTGCTACGACAGGAGCAGAGGGTGCATTTGGTGCATTTGGTGTAGGTGAAGTAGGGCAGGAAAGTAAATCAGGACGTGACGCAAAAGAAAACTATGCAGGAGTTCTAGAACGTGGCTTACCTAAGATGGCTGAAATGATAATGTTTACTACTAGACTTACGTCAGCAGGATACAATTCTGATAGATACACAGGTCCTCAAGGTGTAGTTGCAGAAAAACTTAGATCTATTTTAGCTCCTTGGGAACAAGTTGCTGCTATTGCACCATGGATGGGTGGTACTGAGTCAGAAGTTGGAAATAGCATGGCTAAATCTTATGCAGAAGCTTTCGATCAGTTGGAAAATTATTGGGCATCCAATATGGAAGATCCTAATGGAAGATTAGTAGACGTATTTGAACAAGATAAATTAAATAATGATGGAACATTTACAGATACAGAAGGTATTTATGCAGGACAAACTTACACATACCGTGATGATGAAGGTCTGCTAAGAACAGGGACAACAGAAGCAGGTGATATATATGAAACACCTCTATCTTTAAGAATAAAAATTGGTGCACAACAATCACCTTGGAAAGAAGGTACTGTTGGTATCATGGAACAATACAAAAACCAAATTGGTATGATCGTTGCACGTTACAAACAACCTACGGGTCGTCTACTTGCAGATACAATTAACGATTCAAAACGAGATGTTGATTTAACGCCAGGCATTGTTTCTAATCCAAATGATATTGTTAATAGACAATTTAGATATTTTAAAAATTTCTTAGAAGATTGGAAAAGAAATCTTGAAGCAGCGGGAATTGAAGTTACAGCAGAACTTATTGATGAACGTTTTGGTGCAGCTGATGGTTCTGGCGGTGGTCTTGCTCTAGTTAATAATGCAATTATGTCTTATAATATGTGGGGATTAATGAAAGAAGCAGATACTAACTCTGTAATTCTTCCATCTTATGGAACATGGGTTAAATTTCCAGGAGCAATATATCCTGGTGATGAAGCAGGTAATACATTACAAAGCATTATGGGCAAATTTAAAGAAGGAATTCAAGGTGGCTCTATTGGACCACAGGAAGATGACTATTATGTACCAGATGATTTTAATGAAGAAGATTATATAGATAATTATTTTGAATCATTAGAAGGAATTAACTAATGGCAATACTAGATGCAATTCCTTACGCACGTAAGTTTGAAGATCGTACACCGGCTAAACAACCCACTAGTGAATACGCTGGGATTGATCCTGGTGGAAGACCTATAACAGCTGCTGAACAAAAAATTCGTGAAGATAGAGAAAAATATGTAGAACCATGGGCAGAGCCTATTGGTGGTGCACTTCAAAGAGCATGGAGAAGAGTTGGGGATAAATTTATTCCTGGTGGTGCTCCATTAATGGATGCCTATCGTAAAAAAGAAAAACAGAAAGCAGCACAAGAAATTAGTTTTGAAAAGAAGATGCAACTTCGAAGAGAAAATCCTAAAGATGTTGTTCGTGCGCGTGCAACATCTATGTTTGAGGCTGCTGTTAAAAAATATGATGAAACAAATAATCCAGAAGCATTAAAACTCGCGGAAAAAAGTATCATAAAAATGATTCGTTTATCCGGATACGCACCACAAGAATTTAATCTTCCAGGAACAATTGACATTTCTAATGTTGATCCTGATCCATTCAAATTAGATACAACACGACCTAGTCCATTTCCAGAAGTAGAGATTGCAGCTGAAACCATTATGGGAACAGCAGGAAGTTTATATGGCGCAACCAATGTTGGTGCTAGAAAATTTGCCAATGCTTTTTCACGTGGTGCAAAAATAGGAGCAAGAGCTCCTGTACCAGGCGCATGGAAATTTGCAGCAAGTGTTCTTGGCGGAGCATTTGGTGTAGGTTCAGCGTATTTTGGTTATGAAATAGGATTAGATTTATACAATGAAGCTAATAAAGCTAAAGCAACAATGGAAGGACGTGACCCTAAAACATACGCAATCAATAGACCAGGCCTAGGCGCAAGAGCATACAGAGCGGCAGATCTTGCGGCAACGGATGCACTTTTAGGATCAGTTATCCTTGGCACGAGGCCCGCTTATAACTCATTAAGAAATGTTACAA
>VTLG01016633.1_pt1 | contig 22039 bp, 38 predicted proteins | sample 4694571 | NCBI WGS metagenome assembly VTLG01 (sample SAMN12604809, study PRJNA352737) | marine metagenome | biome: ENVO:00000447; feature: ENVO:00000209|ENVO:00000569|ENVO:01000036; material: ENVO:00002151; isolation source: viral sequences binned using virsorter ... | reverse complement strand
TGTGGTTAATCGGGTTTGCTGTTTGGGTAATTTTAGTAGCATTAATTCTAATGTTTCTTTCCTCTGCCAGATGGTAACACATTGGCGGGATAGCCCAACGGCAGAGGCAAGCGACTTAAAATCGCTAAAGTGTGGGTTCGAATCCCACTCCCGCTACCAAACTCAATGAACACACTTACAGATAAACAAACAGAAGAAATACAAATAGGAGCCAAGAAAGCTGTTGAATTGAATAAAAAACGACAGCAGACTGGTAGAAACGCCTATAAACACAACAATCAATCTTCTGCGATTAGAGGAGCTATTGCGGAATATAGTTTTTATAATCTTTTGATTAAAGAGGGTATACCAGAGGATAAGATTAAATTTGAGGCAAGGCACTTTACTAATAAAGGGAGTGATATACAGGTAGAAGATCAGATATTTGAGATAAAAGCAAATGCTTGGCATTCTTTAGCACCATCCCATAAGGAAAAATACAAAAGAAACAATGCCGTTGTTGTATGGTATGATGTGGTATATCGGGGCAATATAAAAACAGCTACAGCAAATCTCCTTGGTTGGAATGATATACATGATTTTGATAAGCTCAGAACAAGAGTGCTTAAACCAAATGATCTTTGTCCTACTCCAGAGAATCCAAACCGTAGAACCTGTGCAAATAACATATGGTTATATGAAGAGGAGAAGACAGGAGGCAGACCCATATCAATACTCATTAAACTAATAAAAAATAAGCTTGGGATAGTAGAAGAAAGACAGTTTCAAAAGGTTCAGTTATTATAATTTACAATAAAATACATTTAAATTAATATAAACTATTAAATAATAATAAAATAGAATTAAAAAGAATAGAATATAATAGAGGGCTATAAGAAATACATAGGGGTAAATATAAAAGAGAATACTATAAAATAAAGGGTTACATGGCAATTACAGTAATAAAGGAAATAATGTGTGAGTATCCCCCTCTCTGTAAAAATACAAATAAAAACCTTCTCTCCCCCGAGGGAATTCCCGATGACTTTCGGGGAATTCCCGATGACTTGGTTGTTTTTAGTTGATTTTGGTTAATTTCTAGTTCTTTTCTTTGATTCTAGGTTGCCTAATTTTTAGCTTAATAAGCGTAGGTTGTAGGATTTTTGGCTTAATAATGTATATACAATAGACATATAAATAAAACGTGTCGATAAATGCACATATAATCGACATAAAAAAAGTGCCAGTTTACCAGAAAAAACCTTAATAAGCAATGCAGTATCTATTCCTAATTCTACTTTCTATTTCATCTTTATCTAGCCCCGAAAAACACAATAGTATTTCTGCGGTTGTGCAGACAGGCTATGCTGTTGGCTATGGGTTTAATAAGGCTGAAGCATTTGCCAAGGCTATACAGAGCATCCCGTCTGGTGCGGTTAGCTACCCCGCTCAGTTTATCAAGATCGGACTTAATAAGTATAAGTGTATAATTAAGTGGGAGAAGAAATAGTCCCAGTTTATACGCAAAAAGCTTAATAAGCATGAGTAGATTAGAAGCATTTATATATTTGGTTATTATCGGAATAGGCTTTTTAATTTTATGTAATTGGATGGCATTTTAATTCATTTTAATTGTTGACACCACCGCAGGTGGTGGTATATTTGGGGCATGAAAGTAAATGTGAACTATCCCCTACCCACCGTCCATATGAATGGCACATCTAGAGATATGCTACTGGAGGGCGAGATGAAAGTCTATGATGCCCTCAACCAAGTATCTGAAGCCCTGCAACAATGTGAGTTCCACTCCCGCGATTACTATGTGCAGGACATTGACGATACCGTGATCGGTGGAGCTTTCGGACTCGCACTAGAGGAGCGGCAGAAGCACATCGAAAACCTTCTTGCTTTTAAGCAGTATAACCTTGAACAAGTAATGCACCTCCGCTCCCAGTAATGACTTTATATCAGTGGTGGATTTTATTTTTAATGGCAGTAACTACAATATTATTTTTAATGGGTCTTATATAATGAACAAGCTAATAGAATTACATCAGTTTGCTAAAGAGCAGATGGAGAAATGGGGGCTAATAGAAGAAAACTGGACGTTTGTTTGGGACAATAGAGCAGTCCGCAGGTATGGTCAGTGCAGGTATCGGCAGAGAGAAATTGGCGTTACCAAGAAGCTCGCCATGATTAACTCAATAGAAGAATCTAAAGATGTTGTTCTTCATGAGATCGCCCACGCCCTTACGGGGCGGGGGCATGGACACGATGCTGTGTGGAAGCGGATGTGCGTCAAGGTGGGCGCACGGCCTGAGCGTTGCTACAAGCCCAAGCATAAGGGTGGCAATGTTAATACAATAGAAGGCAAATATAAACTGGTTAATAAAGATACTGGTGAAGTATATGCCCACTATCACCGCAAGCCAAAGGTTAAAGATTGGTCTACTAGGTGGATGAGAGGCAGGAAGGCAGAGACATATGGCAAGCTCAAGGTTGTAGCAACTCAGGTTAATAACACTGACAGCAGTCCATATAAAATAAAAGCTTAGGTTGTAGGTTAAACCCTTAATAAGCAAATAAGCAAACCGCACATTTGTGCGGTTTTTTTTATCTTCGAATGATCATCTGTAACTCACTGATACTCAACAAGTTACGCGGGAAAAGCCCCCCTAGCCGCGTAACTCGTTGGTATCCAACGACTTACGACAACCTTTCTTATCTAGCTCCTTCTTTTTATCCTTGTGGCTAGTGGTCGGTGGCGGCATCGGGTGGCGCACCATGTTCCGTTCCTCTAAGGAGTTAGTCGGCAGTTTTGGTTTCTTCTTTTTCATGCTGGTGTTCCAATTAAGACCATTGCGGAGATTATCGCCAAACCTGCGAGGATAGTGAGGATAGACACCCCAACGGTCATTAGTATTAGTTTCATTGCTTCCATAATTTTATAGGAGGTGGCTTTGGCAGGTGTTCAATGGCGGTGACCACGGGGCGTTGTAACTCCCCCACCGCGTTGCAAGCTCTCTTTGCACTCTATTCCTACCAAAGCCATACTCTACTCTCCTATGAAACTTTTGTTTTTTGTTTGTTAAGAGCCTCGTTGTTCTGCTCTTTCCAACTCTTGGTTTTTAATCCTTTTTTATCAAGCCAAGCATCACACGCTTTGCCTACCATAGTGGAGAGTCCTCGCATATAGTCGAGTTGCCTTTCGCTATGCGTTTGTTGTTTGTTGTATGCTCCTTTGCTCATGAGAAGAATGTTACTGCTATTGTTGTTACTAAAACTAAGAAAATTATTATAAATTCATGCATTTTTTTATACCCTACTCAGAGGATATAACTCGACGGATGAGTTCGCAACACATTTCTCTGATAGCTTCGATTTGCTCTGACGGGAAGTGGCACAGCGGGATCGAAGGACTCCACACACCTTCGGGTAGCATAAGATGTATAGCGAGAGTATCAAGAGTATAATCATCGTGGTATTTTATATTATATAAAAATCTGTTATCGGGGCTTATATGCCTAATGATGTTTATGAAATTATCTTTCTTCATTACCACCAAGAAGTATATTCTATTTCATACCCTTTAGCAAGACATTTCCTAGCCTTGGCTATAAACTCAAGGTCTATTTCTTTGTATTCCTCGTTGTCCTTAGTGCAACTACCAAAAAAGAAACCTACTGTCTCAGGAAGATCCCCTGCCTTGACAACCTTCTCAAGATTATCTAAGTCATCAGAATCAAGAGTAAGAGTTTTGCAATTAAACTCCCCCTGATCTCCTGTCTTCTCTCGGTAAAGCCCTGCCATCAAACCCTCCAGCGCATTGTGCTTGCGCCAGTAAGCGATTTCAGTTTTTGTGGTTGTCTCGGTGAGAGTCTCATGATTGTAGTCTCTCTTTACTTTTTTTGCGTATTGATCTAGTCCCATAATGAAGAAGTATACCACACCCCCAGACTTATGCAAGCTTTTTTATTCATTTTTATTCATGCATAACTCGTTGAACCTCAACGAGTTACGGCTGCGCGGCCCGCCCGCCCGCGCAACTCTCTGATACTGAACGACTTACGAAAGCCTTTTGAGCTTTCGTAGAGTCTTGGGGCTGATATATTTATAGCCCTGCGCTTTTTTATTTAGCGCACTCTTTTCTTTTTTAGTTTTAGCCTCGCGCATTTGCTCGACTATTCCTGTGGGTTTCTTTTTACTCATAGCTAGAGCCTAACAATTCAATTATGTCGTTTACCATGCGGTCAAGATTTGATTCGACATCTCCCGCGAGTGCTTCGCTGTCTTCTTTTACCATGTCTATTACTTCAGATCTGTGATCATTAAGTATTTCCATTAAGTCTTCTTTTATTTTCATGCGCCTATTTCTTGTATGGTTTGTTGTGTTTGGTCGAGCAGTGCGCCCGTGTGAATGATCTGCTCTCCGATCTCAATGCACTTCTGCATATTGATATCATCCTTAGAAAGCTCGTCCGTGTAAAGGGCGAGAAGTCTAGCGGTGAGGTCTTGCCAAGTCCTTGGCTCATCCTCTTTGTTTGTTTTGTTTGTGAATCCCATTATTCTGGTTCTACTACGAATCCTGTTTTGTCTTTTTTGGCTAGTCCTTTTTCAATTAGTCCGACAACCACGCCCCGTGGGTCTTTAAAGCGCAGGTCACTATCATCACCGTCCACGACCTTTATGCCTTGCCAATGGCTTGGCAGGTGGTCACGGAAAACAATCGCCACGTTGCCTCGGATTCCAGACCGCTTGCATATCTCATGGACTAGCTCGTCAGGTGTCTCTTCACTTCGTGAGTATGTCAGGTGGTAATTGTTTGGGAGCTTGCCATCTAAGAACCTAAAGAATCTTTTCAAGTGTTTTGTGTAGTCGTAGAACTGAATCGTAGGAAAGTATTTTACAACCATATTCTCCCACGGGAGATCGCTTGTAAGATTCAAACGGAAGCAACTCTTTAGTTCTTTTCGCGTTGCGCTTTTAATCGAGCTTGTGATTTCTTTGTATAACTGCGATAAGAATCCATCCCGATCTTCGAAAAACCTTCGTGTCTTTTTAATTCGGGCATCTTGAACGGTATGCATGATACCACGGCCAGCCGTATTGAGACAAGCAGTAGAACAACCAACAGTAGCAGAAGAACAAACATTTTTTCCTGATAAGTTAAATGGTGCAAGGTGCAAGCCGTAGGTCTTCCAACCATACTTTTCGCCCTTGCGGGTTTTATAGTTTCCAGAGTTGAGTAGCTTTGACATATGCGTAGTATACCACAAAAGCGGGTGTTGTCAATTAAAATTCATTTAAAATGAAAGCCCTTTGACAAATTTAATGCTTCCCTCTTCTTCTTCGTAACCGAAGTTTCTAAAAGTTTCGGCTAGTGCCTTGGCACCATGCAATGAAACAACGATAAATGTTCTTTCTGTTCCATTGTCCCACTCAAAGGTGAAATCAAACGGGGCGGGGATTCTATCTATATCAGTTCTGGATATATTAAATGAGTTAGCCATGATTAGTCCTCTTTCATTTCTCCGATCTCCCAAGTAATGGGGAGATGGTAAGTAAGTTCCTTGGGCTGATTCTTATCAGCATATTCCTCTGTGTCAATTAGAGAATTAGTATTATTACAGTAGGCGCAAGTCTGAAGGTGATTGCCTTCATCGTCCCAGTAATCAACAGTAAACGATTTAGTAGTTAGTCTTTCCATTACCCGCATAGTATAACACAAATAGCCGACCAGTCAACATTTAAATGATTAAAAAATGACGATTCTTTGTAAGTCCCTAAGTATCAAGGAGTTACGGCTGCGGGGGGGCCGCGCCCGCGTAACTCGTTGAGGATCAACGAGTTACAACTCTTATTACTAAAACCCATGTCAAGAAAAAAACCCGCCCCCCGATAGTAAGCCGAAGCCTCGGGGAGCGGGTTCTGGTAGGTAACTGGCGGGGCCAGTTGTGGGTTAAGCGGGAAGCACGACTGCCTCGGCCTCAACCTCGACGATCTCAGGAGCGTGTCCTGCGATCTTGTCGAAGATCGACTGAGTGGTCATCGTGCGCTGTGGCAACTTGGAAAGGTCGCCACCCTTGAGGTGTTCGGTCACCCCATTGTAGAGTGTCCAGAGGGAACCTCCCTTGAACTCCTCATGGCGAGGGTTGCGGAACTCCTGCACCGCCTTGTAAACGGAGCGAGCGGGAAAGGCACCCATCTCCGCAAGGTCAACGACCAGATCGGAGGCGCGTTCCTTGGAAAGCTCCGTCCCCTTGTAGGAGGCGATGCGCTTGCCCATGTCGTGCCAGTGAGACACTACGCGACTAACAGCGGAAGAAAGAACCGTGTTAAGGTCGCGGAGGATGTTCACCGTGTGACGGCGAGCGAGCTTCACATCCGAAGAGAAGCAAAGGTTTTCGCAAACCATCATTTGGTTTCCGATGCAGACGGAAGCCGCGAAGGACTTATCGTGTGCGTTACGAAGACCAAGGACAAGCTGGCGATCATCGCCCTCAATGCCTTGACCTTTCAGGGCGAACCCTCCGAAGTAGCGGAGGCCGTTACGCGCAAGCGCGTGTTCCTCTTGAGTGATCTCAAGCCCAGCAGTCGCAATGACGTTGCGAGTGCGATCCGCAAGGAGCGCGTGTGGGATAGGAGTGTGTGTGTCCGTAGCGGATGGAGTTGGCACCTCGGCCAACTGCTCGGACTCGACTTTGTTTTTTGCGAGTATCAACATAAGAGAACTATACCATAGATTTTGTTTTGTGCAACCCTTTTTTTGCTTTTTCTTTTATTTTTTTTCTGCTTGACAGGGCTGGGAAAGTGTGCATGATTTTCCTTCGTAACTCGTTGAGTATCAACGAGTTACGGCTGCGCGGGGGCCGCGCCCGCGTAACTCGTTCACCCTGAGGGAGTTATGGTGGGAGTGGCGGGATTCGAACCCGCAACCTAACGATTATGAGTCGTGTGCTCTGACCATTGAGCTACGCTCCCAAAAGCGAAACCCCCGCCCCCCTAGTATGACAATGAGACTGGGGACGGGGGTCACTACGCATCAGCAACAAAGAAAGTGGTATCCCCTCCCCCGCTGACTAGTAAAGCGGGAGAGGGGTCGGCTTGTTGACGAGTGCCAGTCAATTAAGGGTCTGGTCACTGTTACCACCTAGCGGATGGTTACTCACCGCTGGAGTCCCTGTGTGGTTTAGCCTCCCGCTAGTCACAGAGAAGTTCACGGGATTGGTTTTGTTTTTTGGCTAGCTTTTTAACCATCAGTTTTGTCTGATGGGGGCGGGGTGGATATCAATACCCGTCTAGCCTACCCTCCCTAGGAATTTTGTAACTCACTAAGAGAAAACTTGTCGTTCAAGGTAGTTGCGTGTTTGCGTGTCCACTTGACGTTATCCATAAAGTCATCCAGCTTGTCATCTGCTACTGCCTCCATATTGTTGGAGAGTTCGCGATGCACCACGCCCAACGCATAGTTGAGGAGTGTGGCTTGATCTTTAGTTTTAACTTCAATTCGGACGGATTCTGTTTGCTTAGACATGGCTATATTATACTGGTTGTTTGTTATTTGTAAAGGAAAATGTGAGGGAGGACTACTTTATTACCTCCAGCTTTTGCCATCCAGATAAAGTTCTTTTAGGCTACTTGCGCTCCGCTCTCTTTGCTCAGTCGGTTGACCCCTGCTCAAGACACAGACACTTTTAGGCTCTTGGATTACACCTATATTCAGTCACTCACGATTGGGTAGCTAACCCAAAGTTTAAAATTGTTTGTTAAAGTTGGTCATTCTGGCAGGGTAGCCACCCCCTGTGAACCCTAAAGTATCTTACTACTCATGTCAAGTTTTCGAGAATTTAAGACCCTATGGTGGGAGTCGCTCTATCGCTCGCTATGAAGGCTTTGTGCTGGGCAGAATGATTAAAATTGTTTTGTTGTTTGTTAGCGTAGGGTGGGGGGCAGTGGCTACCTACTTTCGCTTTCACCTCCTGCCCCCCTAGTTCCCTACACAATCACTTCAATCCCGTCAAGGATAAGATTTCTGTATTTCTCAGCCCCTCCATCATCAATGTCTTGGACTCTTGCGGTTACATACCTGCTTCCGCTTGCTTCAGACTTGCACACATCCTCAATGGATTTGATCTTGAAGGTGCGCCTCCGAGGGTCAGCCACGGCAGACTTGTTGTGGAAGTTCTCATACCGAACAGTTTTACCTGTAAGGTTAGATGCGAGGTGGACGGGGTTCTGCGGGAAGAGTTTGATCTCCCTGCGTGGTTGTGTTTGGGCTTCTATTTTCATTGGTGTAACTGTAACAGAATTCACAGGGATTGCAAGCGAATTCTGAACTTTTTTTCTCTTCATGAACTTGAACATGGTTGGTGTAGGTTATAGGTTAATGGTTCAAATAGCAAATATCTGCTACAGGGATAATATACCACACTCTCAGGTTATTGCAAGCCTTTTTTGCTATTAAAATGCATTTTTATTTCCTTCATAACTCGTTGAGTATCAACGAGTTACGCGGGCGGGGCCGCCCGCGCCGCGTAACTCCCTAACGCTTAAGGAGTTACGAGACTTGTTACCCGAAAACCGAGTCCTGACAAGTCTGGCACATACCAGAGATGTGGAACTCCTTCAGGCTCAACTCGTCCTTGAACGAGTCGAGGGTGACATCCTGCCCACAGGTGGCACAGGACTTGGTAGTGATCGCCTCGCGACGATCCACGCCAGTGATGGCGGTGATGGCAGACTCCAGCGCGGGAGCCTTGACGGTTGGTGTAGGTTTCCATTCCATAATTTTTATTCTGCGTCGAGGTGATTCTGAAGGGCTTGCGCGTCTGCGGGGGTCAACCCGTCCTGATCCGTAGACCAGTTAGGATCGCGATCCCCCAACTCAGCGTGAACCTCCGCGAGCAACTCCTGAACCTCGCGGGGGTCGTGGGTGAACATTTCGCGGGGATCTTGCTTGGCTAATTCTTCGATTGTCATGGTGTAACTATACTACAGGTTCGCGGGTAACGCAAGTCTTTTTTTCTTTTTTTATAGCCAATCTTGCTCCCTGTTCTGCTCATGAGCCTTGAGGATGGTATCTATGACATGAGCGCCACGGGGACAGTCGGACTTGATCCAACCCATGAGGAAACAGAGATCGTCACGCATGACCTGCGCGGCGCTCCGCTCCTTGCAGAATTTGTCAAAGTCAGAACGGGGGGCGGTGGTAGTGGTTTTTGATTTCATGCCTACACTATACCACAGCCCAGCCAAAAGTCAAGAAGTTTTTTTGTGTTTAGGTGATTTTTTTTCTGCGTAGTAACCTGCGTAAGTCGTTGAGTATCAACGAGTTACGGCGGCGGGGCGGGCGCTCCCGCGTAACTCGTTAAGTATCAATCACATACAACACCTTCTTCTGTTTCAATCCACACCTTAGCACCGCAGGGCAGTGGGTTGTCAGGCGAGTAAACAACTTTACAAGGGCCGTTTATGTTGACCGTCTTGCAGTAAGTGTTAGTCTTGTAAGTCTTGACCGTAAGCACTGGCTCCCTGTCACCAGTCTTTGCATTACTGCGGATCTTGTGCTGGTTAACGTGAATGCGGGTCTTCATCTAAACGAACATTAAAAGAGCTTCTTGTGCGCCGTAGACCTTGCTCTCTCCGCAAGATTCACATTCGTATTTTCTAGCGTCAGGCTCAACGCATTCAGCGATCTCTCCACAAGCCATGCACAGACCTTCGTTATTGTCGGCATAGGCAAGCTCAAGTAACAATTCTACATTAACTTCTTTTTTCATATCCATACCCTTTCTGGAATCTGGTTTCTTGTTTGCGAGCAAGCTCTTTGATGTGATCTAACTGATCAATTAATTCCTTGCGGGTAAACTTCCACCTAAGAGTGTCAGGTTGAAGGAACCTGATACTGCTTTCAAGTTCACCTAGTGCTTTTTGTAGTTCTGTTATCATGATTGGTGTGAGCTATATTCCTTTCCTGCTTCAAATCCTCGTATCACATAAGAGGCGGCGATAGCTTCTTCTGCCTTAAGATCCTTGGCTGGACATCTCCACAGGCATCTTTGATTTCCGTTGCGCTCTCTCATCTTGTCCTCATTAACCCATATCATTAAAAGGCGATCATCCCCCCAGCGTTCAAAGTTACCGATATAACCGAAGGTTAATCCTTCTGCTTTTCGGCACTGATCACCGATCCTGCGCTCTAAGCTAATTTCTTTTTTTTGTTTAGTGTCTGCTTTCATGATTATGCTCCCATTCTAACTCCGTTATCAATCTCGACATCTACATCAGAGATGTCACTACCTACGAAGCGGATAACAAACTTCGGTGCAGTCTGGTTCGCCAAGAGATCAGTAGCAACAATCTCCCCATCCTCAACAGAGAGAGAGAAAGCGCCGTCGATGGCGGCATTATAAAGTGTGGCGTGGATTTGGTCTTTTCGATTTATCATAGGAGTAGTATACCACAGATTCAGAAATACGCAAGGTTTTTTTTTATCTTTTTTAATCGGTCTCAGGTTGTAGGTCATAGGTTAAATAGACAAATAGCAAATAGATAACTGGTGTCTTTGTAACTCGTTGAGTATCAACGAGTTACGGCTGCGGGGCAGGGAGAGAGGCATAACTCCTTTAGTGTCAACGAGTTACGCATACAGGGCGGGCGCTCCCGCGTAACTCCTTAAGTATCAGTGAGTTACAACTTAAAGAATGCGTGACTACCCCAGAAGGCGACAGGCTTCCGACCACGCGCCCACTTCACTCGGCCAGTCTTCCACAGCTTCACGGTCATGTAGTGCGTGGCTTGGTTGATGACTTCAGTGTTAACCTTGTCCATGTTGCGAGCTAACTGCCAAGCATATTCTGCTTGTGGTAGTGTTAGAAGAAAGTCCATTTTCTTTCTGTTAGGGTCGTTCTTATTCCAACAGCTAAACTGGTAAGGCTGAAGACAAACCTGCTTAAAAGACAAGTTTCTTTTTTGTGATCTTACTTTGATGCAAGCGGCGACTGCATACATACCAGCCCGACCATCCCCGCGAGCTTCCGCGAGAATGGTCTGGGCTACTATGCGTTGCTCACTACCATTTGACTGAAGGGTTACTAAAACGTAAACGATAAAACCAATTACTGCGCCTAGAGTGTTAGTCATGATCTGGTAGTGTTAGGCGTTGAGGTCTTTCCTCTTCTTGTCATGGTTAGCAAGACACTGCTCCAGCCTTTTGGCAATGGCAGGGTGATCGGCCTTAGTCCAGCCAATGAGAAACGCGAGGTCGTCGCGAAGGAGAGCAACCGCGTTCTGCTCATGCAGAAGTTGGTCGAGATGTGATTTGGTTTTTTCGATTTCCATAATGGTAGTATAGCAGAGATTCAGATTAATGCAAGGGTTTTTTTTCTTTTTTTATAGCCTGTAAAAGCTCAGGAAAAAGTCAACAGCGGCGGCGGCGGCGAGTATAACAAAGAAGCCGACAGTAAAGAGTGAGACAAGGGTAGTGACCCAGAGGTAGATTCGATCTTTCATACCTGTAGTATACCACACTCTCAGGGAAACGCAAGCCCTTTTTTGTTTTTTTTTACGATTGTTTGTAACCCACTAAGTATCAACGAGTTACGCCGCTTGGCGGGCCGCGCCCGCGTAACTCCTTGACTGTCAACGAGTTACGAGGGTTTTTATTTAAAAGCGTGTCAAGCGTTTTTTTTCTTTTTTTTACGCCACGGTCAGGTCGTCACTCTTGACCATCAGATCCTCCTTGATGAGCCTGTGACGGCAGACAGGGTGAATGTCTGGCTTGCTGTCCCTACGCAAGCGCAGAACGGCGGCGAGTATATCCTCGCACACCTTGCGAAAGTCGCGGATGTCGCGCTTCTCGGTCACGGCTTCACTGCACAAGTCAAGGATGACAGCGGCGGTGTATGGGTCAAGTGCCTCCTGCACTGAAAGGGCGTAGCCACGTTCACCCACGCGGGAAGCTTTAAGGGTTTCAACGATTACGGAGTAGATGAATGCTGGTTTCTTAACTGTCATGATATTAGTATAGCAGAGATTGAGTTAAACGCAAGAATTATTTTCAGTTTTTTTTAGCCTTCCCACTTCACGACATCGGGGACATCCTGCCCGTTGATCTTTTCGATCCTGCCAACAGTCATGGTGATCTGGCGATGTGCCACTGCTCGATCTTGAGCCTCGGAAACCTCGACAGAGATCACGGCATTGCCGTTACACTCAGCGATCCATGAGTCATTAACCTCATGCACAAAAAACTTACGCATGACATCCCTGCCTTCGCGGGAGTCCTTCGCGCAGTAGTCAACGAGCGTGTCGTTGAGAGCTTCGCGGAACTTGTCGGTGCGGAAAGCATCGGAAACAGGAAACTGGTGGAAAAGATCGGTGAGAGTAGAGATAGAGAATTTCATGATTAAGTAGTAGTAGTTAATGTTTTCTTATAGGGTAACTATACCACAGCTTGCGGTATAAGTCAAGTGATTTTATTGTTTTATTTTACGATTGTGAGAGCGTCCAAAGCACCAGCGACATCACCAAAAAGGTGATCAAGCGATGAGGGAAAATGCAGATCAGGATGTTCATCCTTACCTGCTCTTATCATGTCCTCAACTTCGGACTCATGAACCATATGACCGCCAGCGTCTTCGAACATATCACCAACAAGGGCGATCATATCATTAGCTTCAGCGAACTCGGCAATTTGTTTTTCAGTAATTTTCATGTAGTAACTATAACACAGGTTAAGGTAAAAGTCAAGGGAAAAGATGTTTTTATTTTGTTTTTTTTATGACTCCTTGCCATTGATGTTTATGCCATGCATTTCCTTTTGCGGTAGCTCTTCACCCATCGCATCAGTCCAGTATTTAGACGATACGAACCCGATTGCAGACGACTTGAGGCGAGACATTGCCGCCTTAGCTTCTAGGTATGCAAGCGAACCGCGGTCAATGAATAGGCGCTTGCCGTGATTCTCATGACCGACAGGGAAAATGTGAGCCTTCGCGTAGAGAACGCAGTCCTTGTTCTTGATAAAGTTTGATTTGTTTTCCATGTAGTAACTATACCACACAATCGCACAAAAGTCAAGAGCTTTTTATCTTTTTTTTTCTTTTTTATTGTGATTTTTTTTCACTTTTTACTTGACAAAGGTTTTAGTAAGAACTTATGTAAGTCGTTGGCTATCAACGAGTTACGCCGCTTGGGGGGCCGCGCCCGCGTAACTCCTTGAGGCTTAGGTAGTTACGGCGCTTCTTACGCGAATTCAACGTCTTCCATGAAGAACGCCCGCACAGCGTCCTCGTTGATCGAGTCGCTGAAGTCGTCCTGCTCGTCATAGCGACGATCCTCGGCCCCAGACCGCCACGCGCCCACCTGCGTAGGCTCATCGTAGTCGTGACAGGCGCGAGCGGGAGGCAACGCCTCCAGCAACTCCTCCATGTTAAGTGTTCCGTTGTATCCGTGGTTGTAGGCTTCTCTGTCAGTCATAGGAGTAGTATAGTCGATTTTGAGTTAAACGCAAGAATTATTTTCACTTTTTTTCACTTAGCAAGCCATCCGATGGATGAACTCGCAAGTCCCGCGAAAGTCGCGGATATCATCACCCGCATCACGGGCATCATAGGCGAGGGACAGCACACACTGGATAGTGTGATTATCCACATCGGCAACGCCATCGAAGGCATCGACAAGCATCGCGTAGCGATGTGCCTTAGAAACGTCGAAACGGATGAAACGGAGAGCGGAAACAACTAAGTCATATGAATTAAGCATGGCTAACTATACCACACCCTGAGGATAAAGTCAAGTTCTTTTTTGTGTTTTTATGCACTTTTTTTTCGCGTGTTAAGTTGTGTAAGTCGTTGACTGTCAACGAGTTACGGCGGCGGGGCAGCCGCGCCCGCGTAACTCCCTGAGCGTCAAGGAGTTACGGGGCTTTTTACTGACACTACTACTACCTAGTTGTCAAGTGTTTTTTGCAGTTTTTTTCTGCGCTTCTCGGCTACCTTCTGGAGCCTGATGGTTTTATTCTTGCGGTTACGGCGAAGCTGAAGCGTGTGCTTGCGCTTAGCGTGGGCGGTGGCTTGGTTCTTGGTCATGATTCTATGGGGTAAAGCGTTTGGCAAGGTCAGCGTTAAGCCTTGGCACAGCGGGGTATTTGTTCAGCTTGTCTACCAGTGTGAGAGGTAGAGCCAGCACCATAGCAGGGAAGTAAGTCAATGCCATGAAGTGCAGGAAGTTATAGGCGTGGTAGTAGACTTCGCCGTTGGGCTTAGTCTCATAGTATCCACCTATGTTATCTAGTGCTTGCTCTAAGCCTACGAAGTAAGCCATGAAAGCGAAGATGAAAAGCACGGCGACATGGGTCACGGCTACGACAGTGATGAAGTGGAGCAGGTAGTTTAGTTTATACATGGTTAGTAATGTGTTTATTTTTGTTGTGTTAGGTGATTGTTATCTTGGGTCTACGAGCCACCAGCATTGTGCGTCTGTATCTACCCACATCTCACGGCCTCGGTTGTCTTGCCAGAATCGGCCAGCCTTGCCTAGCTCACCGCCATTGTTCTTGTCAGCGTGTGCTTGTCGTTGTGTCCTGTTGGATCTCCAGCAAGATTCACTAGGGTAGCAGGTAGTTATCTCAGTGCATTCGACTGTCTCGCCTTTGCTGTTGTTAAAGAGTTTTGTTCCGTAGAGTTTCATTGGTAGTAGTATAGCAGTTATGCGATTGATTGCAAGATTTATTTTGTTTTATTATCGGCCTATGCCGAAGCTCACACGGCCATGTGCTATGTCAAGCTGATCACCATGTGCCTCCCATGCCTCCTCACGGCTAGCGAACTCGACAATGCGACCAGTCCCCTCGGCTATCTTAGCGAAAGGATTACGGATGAGACGCTCGCACTTTTCGCGCTTCCAGTTACCACCGAAGCAGATCTCGCCAGAGATGCCACGGTGAGTTTTCTTTTTACCGAAGAGAACAAAGAAGGGTGTTTGTTTATCTTTCATGCTGTAAGTATACGATAGATTTAGGATAAAAGCAAGCTTTATTTTGATTTATTTTAGGACATCTCCTTGAGGAGATCTGAAGCGAAGGCATCCCAGCCAATGGCCTTAGAGCCAGCTTTGGCATTGATGCAAGCCCTAGTAACGATCAAGTCAACCTGATCCTCAGTGAGAGCAGGGAAAAGACGGCGAAGATCATTAAAGATCAACTCGCCATCTTCGTTGGCGAAAGTAGGAGCAAGACGGCAAGCGTTAGCTATGGCGAGGGAGAGTGTAGTAGTAGTCATATTCATATTTTTAAATCGTTCTTTATTGTCTTATTACTCTGTAAGTATACCACAGATCTGAGGAAAAAGCAAGAGAAAAGATCATTTATTTTCGTTTTTTTTAGGGGGGGGTTTTTTGAGAATTTTGAAAAAACCACTTGACTGCGTTTACGCGGGGGGGTGGTGCTTTCTATAAACATCAAGCCTTTCATTCAGTTATATGTGTAAAAAAGAACATACATGTCATACAGGTATAAAAACTCATTATTGTTGGGTCATATAGAACTTACAGAGAAACAAAGCATATTCCATAAGACAATGAGGAACCCCGAAACGCGGGTAGTATTTATTAGTGGCCCAGCAGGGACGGCAAAGACATTTTTGTCTGTTTATACAGCACTATGGAAACATAATAAGGATAATCTGCTTAAAATCCTATATTTAAGGAGTTTGGCTGAGAGTGCCGATAAGGGGATGGGTTTTCTGAAAGGAAGCATGGATGATAAATTTAATCCTTATATTGGGCCTCTTGAAGATAAACTGGACGAACTTTTAAATGCACATGAAAAACACCAAATAGAACAGCGGGGTGCGCTAGATGCAGCCCCGATTAACTTCCTAAGGGGGGCAACGTGGAAAAATAAAATTGTTATTGTAGATGAAGCACAGAATATGAGTGTAAAAGAACTTACTACAGTGATAACCCGAATAAGTAGTAATTCTACATTATTCATCTGCGGGGACTCTATGCAAAGCGATATCAATTCCACAGGATTCACTAAGTTTTGCGAAGTCTTTGATGATGAGGAAAGTAGGAGTTACGGGATACACCACTTACAATTCACAAAAGATGATGTAATGAGGGATAAGATTATTAGTTACCTTGTAGATAAAATTGAAAAAAGTGATTTAAATTAATAAAATTAGCCATGAATAAACTTTTCTGTGTATCTTGCGGATTTAAGATCCTCTATGAAGTAGCGAAGCCTAAATTTTGTTCTAGTTGTGGGGAAAGTGTTTCGTCTATTTCCTCAGGTAAAACAAAAGAAGAAGAGCCAGAAGCTAAGATTAATATTAATAAATTAAAGGCAGATGTAATTATCGAGAAGTCCTCAGGTGGGGTGGACGTTAAGGATTTGTGGTCTTCGGCCTCGGCACCCGCCGCCGATATGGAGGGTAGGGCTATGTCCCCTGATCCTGAAGGACAAGACCTTTTAGATAAGACCATTAAAGATTGCTCGTCCTCGCGCATGAGGGATATTAATGAATGAAGAATTTGATAGCCAGCGCGAAGCCCTTGACGAACTCTTAAAAAAATATAGACCTAAATGGCAATTAAGTGCCTTGGCATGGCTCGATTATGATGATGTCTGCCAAATAATACGTCTACATATTTATAAGAAGTGGCATCTCTGGGATCAATCGCGTCCATTTAAGCCTTGGGCTTCAATGATAATTTCTAATCAGATTAAAAATCTAATTAGGAATAATTATTCTAGTTTCGCTAAACCTTGTTTGAGGTGTCCCCACAATATGGGGGCGACAAATTGTGAATTAACCAAAAGCAAGGAACAAGACGAGACTTGTCCTGATTTCGCTAAATGGAGAAAGAAAAAGGAAAGGGCTTTTAATATAAAATTACCGCTATCCTTAGAGGAGGGGGTGGCGACAGGAACCTCTTCTTTGAGGGATTTTGTAAATTATAAGGAGGCTTCTGGTAAACTTCATAAATTAGTTATGGAGCAATTAAACGAAAAGCATAAAAAAATTTATTATATGCTTTATATCGAAAACATTGATGAAAACGATGTAGCCGAAAGGTTTGGGTTTAAGGCAGACGCGGCCAAGAGAAAAAAACCTAGATATAAACAAATAGCGAATTTAAAAAAGAAATTTTACAACATAGCTATTAAAATTATAAAGGACCACGATATTTTATGAGCAACGTAGAATTGACAGATGAACAAAAAGTTCAAATTGAAGAGGAGTTTTCTCGTAACCCTGACTTAAAGCATATTACGCAAACAGTGTTTGAGGACGAATCTCTTGATGGCCGTTCCAAAGAGGGAAGAGCGGTCAGGGGATTTTTAATTAATAATAATTTAACTTTTACAACAACTCTCGCTCCGAGGGTTGATGAAGTAGATTTAGATACAGAACAAAAAGAATTTTTAATGAGCGATAATGTTGAGAGAGGCATGAACGCTCTAGAGATAACTAGGTTGGCTTTTAAGGACAGAGAGATACAACCTCTTAGCCAGCAACACAGGACGGTTATGGAGTTTCTGCGTCGATATAGACCAGAAATTGTTGATGATAATGAAATGATCACTAACGATAAGTGGTCACCGCCGAAGTCTCTGTCCAGAGCCATAAAAAAAGTAAATGATTGGGCTGGGTGCAAGTTTGACGAGATTTCCATTCAGACCAAACAAAAGAAAATGATGGAGACTCTTTTATTTTATTTAAAAAGTCCCCGCTTCGTTCATTTTATAAATCAATATTCAACAATAGCAGATAGAGACTTATTTGAGAGTGAATTTGTAAGAACTGTTTGGGATAAGCCAGACTTAACAAACGATGAGTTAAATTTGTATATTACGGTCTGCACAAACTACGTCAGACAGAAACATATTCAGCAACGTATCGACAAATTAAACACGATGCTCAATGACACTGATAATGAGCGAGATTTAACATTGCGTCTTACTGAGCTTATAAAGGCCACCAGCGAGGAGTTGAACCAATGTGAGAAAAGAATCGAATCTTTGACGAAAGACCTTAACGGGAGCCGTCAGGCGCGTTTAAAGGCAAGGGGGGAGCAGAATGGGAGCATCGCTGCTCTAGTTGAGGCATTTCAAGAAAAAGAGGAGCGAGATCGAATGATAATGATGGCAGAAATGCAAAACAAGCTAATCGAAGAGGAGGCTGATCGGCTTGAGACGATGGACGACTATAAGGCTCGTATTTTGGGAATCTCTAAAAAAGAAATATTATAATGGATTTTAAATGTCTAGAGTGTGACAAAGAGTTCGATAACAAAAGAAGTTTTCATTTACATTTGAAAGCTCATGCGTTGACTATTGGTGATTACTACGTCAAGCATTACGAAAGAAAAGATTTGTATTCGGGAGAGAAAATCCCCTTTAGGTCTTATGACCAATACTTTAGAGATAATTTTATTAATTATGATAATTTTAAGTTATGGATGGATTCCGCTCCAGAGGATAGAGTTAAAGATTACATTAAGGGTAGAGCAAAACAAAAATTTGAGTTAAAAGGTATTAAGGTCTCACCTCCTAATCTTTTTTATGATTTGTCAGAAATGGCTGGCATTTATTATTATAAAAAACTATGGGGGTCTTATAAAAGTTTCTTGGATGAGCTAGGAGTAGATAATCATTTTTGCGGGGGACTGCCTAGAGATTTCTGGGAGATTGATCGAAGTGACATTCCGTTATTTACAGATACAAGAGAAAAGGCTCCGTTGAAATTTAAAGACTCTATAGTCAACAAATTAGATTTCGGGGATTATACAGCTAGAGGTAATTACTATACATCTACATTTGTAGACAGGAAGGCTCAGGATGACTTTAGGCAGACCTTTGGGAAAGATATAGAGAGATTTAGGAGAGAGATGGATAGGTGTGTTCAGTTCAATTCACATATGTTTGTAGTAGCAGAAACAACTATTAGTAAACTAGAAGAACACAATAAAACTTCTAAGTTTAAATCTAACTTAGGGTATTTGTGGCATAATATACGCAATCTGCTTATAGACTACCCAAAGAACCTACAAATCATTTTTGCACATAATAGAGCAGGAGCTAAAAAAATCATTCCACTAATTCTGCATTATGGAGACGGACTGTGGAATACAGATTTACAATATTTTATAGATGAACGAGTAAATGTCTTGGACAAAGGGAAAACAAGGATATCGGCTTGAACATTCTTCTCAAGAGTTAAATAAGACTCTTAAAGAACTAGAAGGCAGTATCAAAGAAGAAGAGGCAAAGTATTTGCTGTATAAGTTTTTGCGGAACAATATAGCATTTACCTCTGAGTTATTTTTAGGAGTTAAATTATTTCCATTTCAGGCAATGGCCATCAAAGGAATGATGGTTTCTGATTATTCTATGTTTGTCTTTTCTCGGGGTATGTCGAAGACATTCTCTACAGCTATTTATGTTTTACTAGAGTGTCTGCTTAATCCTAATTCAAATATAGGTGTTATTGCAGGGACATTCAGGCAATCAAAACAGATCTTTCAAAAGATGGAAGATATTGTCAGTAAATCAGAAGCAAGCCTAATTAAAGAGTGTGGCTTTAAAATACAAAAAGGAACTGACCAATGGACTATGACTTTGGGTAAGGCTAGGGCGATAGCCCTTCCGTTGGCTAATGGTGATAGACTCCGTGGATTTCGATTTAACAGGATTGTATTGGATGAGTTCTTAACTATACCCGAAAAGATATTTAATGAAGTTATTATACCTTTCCTTGGGGTGGTAGAGAATCCTATAGAAAGGGAAGAGTTACATAATCTAGAATCCAAATTAATCGACAAAGGCGAGATGACAGAAGAGGACAGGTATATCTGGCCGAACAATAAACTTATTATTCTTTCATCTCCATCATTCAAGTTCGAATATATGTATAAGCTTTACAAGAAGTATGTAGACTTAATAAGCGGACTGGCGGTAAAAGAGGGGGAAGGTGAAGAGGAGGATGACTTTAAAGATGAAGCTTACAGGCTAGTAATGCAACTTAGTTATGACTGTGCTCCCACAAGGTTGTATGATCAAAATCTGCTTAAACAGGCTAAAGCCACTATGAGTGAGATGCAGTTTAAGAGGGAGTTTGGGGCGCAATTCATAGACGAAAGCGATGGGTATTTCAGGCTATCAAAAATGGCTGCTTGCACAATACCTGACGGGGAGTCTCCTGCTGTAGAAGTAGTGGGGAATCCAAGTGATCAATATTTATTGGCTTTTGACCCCAACTGGGCTGGGAACACAAGTGCGGATCATTTTGCTATGCATGTGTTTAAAATAGATAGAGATGCTCAAAAGATCTGCTTAGTTCATAGTTATGCCGTAGCTGGGGTATCACTTAAACAGCACATGGAGTATTTCCTTTATTTAATACAACACTTTAATATTGTTGGTATCTGCGGGGACTATAATGGCGGTGTTCAGTTTATTAACTCCTGTAATGAAAGTGCTTTGTTTAAACAAGAGAGTATAAAAATTGGCATTATCGAAGTTGACCTAGAGAAACCAGAGAACTGGAACTCTGATATTTTAAGCTTTAAAAATCAATATAATATAAGGGAAAGAAATTATTGTATTTTAAGAAAGCCCACAGTGAACTGGATAAGAAACGCCAATGAGATGTTACAAGCGGCTATAGACCACAAAAGAATTTTATTTGCTTCTAGAGCGGTTGATTCTCATTTTGATGCACAGAGGAAAAAGAATATACCTATAGAAAAACTAAAGTGGGATATAAAAGCTCCAAAGGCATCCAAGGGGGCGATGATGATTGATTTGATTGACCACCAAAAGTCAATTGTTGAATTAACGAAAGCTGAATGTGCAAACATAGAAGTTGTTGCCAATCCGCAAGGGTCTCAATCTTTTAATCTTCCTCAAAATTTACGGAGGCAAAAAGGACCGCATAGGGCAAGGAAAGACTCTTATTCTGCCTTAGTTTTAGGCAATTGGTTCGCAAAAGTTTATTTTGATTCTGAAAACGCCTCTCCAGAGAAAAAAGCTCAAAGCACATTTATTCCATTCGCGATTTGAAAAGTTTAAAAGTTACTTTTATAACTTTAGTGTAAACTTTGATATGCCTCGGAAATACACCAAACGATCAGAATATTGGGCCAAGTTCAAAAAGAAAGAACAGCCTATTGAAAATTTATTAAATCCTGAAGACGAGATTTCTCCTCAACTTATTGGAGATTCCATTTACAACCCCAGCCAAGCAAGTAGACTTACGGAACCTGTTAATAGAACTGCCGTGAGAACAAATAGGGTGGCGAGGACGGGATTGGGTAATAAATATGAGAATATCAAAGATGGGATATTGCCATATAATTATTCTAAAGACTCCGCAGATGTATCCGAAGCAGTTGAGTTATGTCAGAAGGCTTACTTTAATATAGCAAATTTCAGAGGAACTATAGACCTTTTGTCAGAGTTTGCGGATTCTGATATATATGTAGAAGGAGGTAACGATAAATCTCGCAGATTTGTAGAGGCATGGTTTAAGAGGATTAGAATGCATGATTTAAAAGCACAATACTTTAGAGAGTATTATCGTTCAGGGAATGTATTTCTTTACCGCCTAGACGGAAAAATCCCCCTTAAAAATTCTCAAAAAATGCTGGAAACCTACGGAGCTAGTGTCCGCAAGGAGATTCCTATTAGATACCTGCTGATAAATCCTACTGATATAGCAACTAAAGGAGGAATATCTTTTAGTGGTTATGAATATTTTAAAGTTTTAACTCCGTTTGAAATAGCTAGGCTTCAAAAGCCCGCCACAGAAGAAGAGAGAGAAATGTTCGAATCTCTACCCGAGGACGCGAAACAATCCATAAGAACTTCAGGCAAAGCTGGGTATGCTATGGCTAGAGTCCAAATTAAATTAGATCCACTTTTCCTTCATGTTATTTTTTCCAAAAAACAAGATTATGAACCTATGTCTGTTCCTGTGGGGTTCGCTGTGCTTGATGATATAAATAGAAAAATAGAATTAAAAAACATTGATCAAGCAATTAGTCGCTCCAT
>VTLG01010566.1_pt1 | contig 22043 bp, 32 predicted proteins | sample 4694571 | NCBI WGS metagenome assembly VTLG01 (sample SAMN12604809, study PRJNA352737) | marine metagenome | biome: ENVO:00000447; feature: ENVO:00000209|ENVO:00000569|ENVO:01000036; material: ENVO:00002151; isolation source: viral sequences binned using virsorter ... | reverse complement strand
ATTTTCTATTTGATGAGGTCTTAATTGACCATAAGCCAAGTTCATATTTAATGGTTTATAATCTTTGTATTGTTCTTTAACTTTCCAAGCCATAATATTTGTCTTTTAATAGTATATATAAATATAAGTAATTCGTTTTCAAATGTAAGTTTTATAAAGAAAACTTTATACTATTTAGTTAATTATAAAATTTATTTAATAAAAAAGGGCTATCCTTAGATAACCCTATTTTAATTGAGTAACGATTTATTGATTAAGTTCCTACTGCTATATTAAGTGCAGCCTCATCAGACAATCCATCAAATGGGTACTTAGCAGTACCACCTCCTGCTGTTGCAGGTAGCCATATTAATGGGTCTTTTTCTTCTGCTCTTAGTTCTAGAGTATATCCTGTCATATCTCCTTTAGCAGCTCCTGTTACAGTAGTACCACCAGAAATATCACAACCATTATCCATACCTAATAAGAATACATTGTCATTATTATCTAGTACAAATATTTGAGAACGATTGTAAGAGATTAACTTTAACTCATTTGTTTGTGCTACTGTTAATTTCTGTAGCGTTAGAGATAAAGTTTGCTCAAAAAAAGTAGTTCCTGTTGCAGGGTCACTATTGATATTTACAGTTACTGAAGATAGGTTAGGGCGTAAGTCATACTGGAATACATTTACTGTACTACCACCATATATATCCCAATTAGCAAAACCTGCTGTGTCCATTTGTAGAACATTAGTACCATTAAATGTAGCACTCGCTCTAATATCAGAACAGTAAGATTCAGTAAAGAATATCTTCTTTAATCCTCCTATCTGGTCTTTACAGTCAACCAATAAACCTCGTGTTAAATTACAAGCCATTTTATTTTATTTTATATTATTAAACATTATAAAAAACGAGGGTGGTATTTCACACCCTCATTAATTAATTAACTATTAAGTCCAAACAGTTGAACCATAAACACCATCTGTAGCTACAGCAGTCTGTACACCTACAGCGAAGTTCATAACAACTCTTACGTTGTCACTCCCATCGTATTCATACGTTGGAATTAATCTCGCTTCAGTCCAGTCAGTAGCTAGGTTTGTTCCGAATACTAAGTTTTCAGGATAAGTGAAAAGAATCGTATCATTAAACATTCCAGGGCATCTGTAGATTGGGAATCCGAAGTAAGTCATATTGTCTCCATTCAAATTAAACCCTGCTCCTGAAACCTGTCCTTGATTAGAACCCGCAGCAGCTAGTGCTTGAATATAAAAACCATAAGTCTTGTTATTCATATAGAATCCTGCTCCTGGTTTAGTTAGTAATCCTGAAACATCTGAAGCCACAGCATTATATACAGAAGCCATATCTGTAAGAATATCTGAAGCAGCTAAAGCATCAGCAAAATCAACTTCTGTAAAGTCTTTACAAGCTGAAGCATCTGCTCCCGCCTCATCTTGAGTTCCATCATCTGATAAGAAACCTGTTCCGAAAGGAGAAGCCCCTTGCCAAATACCAATCTCTAATTGAGCAGCAGCCTTACTTGCAATTACTTGCAATAAGAAGTCTCCAAAATTTTGAGGCAGGTTTCCATTTCTATCCATTCCTTGACCCATCCAAGTAGGGAAGATTGTTCCACGACAAATTTCCTCATTTACTTTTAAATCAGTAAGCGTTAAAATTTGCTCTGAAGTAGAAGTGTCATTACCACTTGAGAATGAACAAGCAGAAGCAACAATAGGATTTGCCGAAGCAATATTATTTATTACAGCAGATTTTGTTAATCCATCTATAGTCCTTACATACCCTTTAGCAACTGTGTCAGGACTTCTTAACGCAGCAGTTACATACGGTAAACTATGAACACCTGCGTAAGTATCACTATTAACAGTAATATCAAACTCATATCGTTTGTTGGTAGCAAGCTTCATAACTTCATTTTTATTTACTTTTTCCATTTTATTTTAATTATTTATTAAATATTTAACTCTGTCATTAATTGACATTTTACCTAAATCCACTTTGTTTGATTTAGTGTTTGTTTCAGGATTGTGGGCAAAACCCTCTGCTCCTGGTTGTTCTTCTATTTCTGATAACTTAGTTTTTAAATGCTCTATTTCTTCCACTAAGCTAGTGACCATATCTTTTGACATTTCTACTTTTTCTTCTACAACCTCTTCTTTAGATAAGTCCTCAGTTTCTTCTTCAGCTTTATCTCCGAATACTTCTTTTTCTAAAGCAGCAACTCTATCTTTCATTTCTTCAAAAGTTTTAGCCCAGTCAGTATCCTCTGCTTCTGATTCTTCTGCCATTTCTTCCTTGTCCCCAGCCTCAACTTCTTCAGCTTCTTTTTCTTCACCTAAGTCTAGTATTTTACCATTGTCATCAATAGTCATTTTAGCCCCATCTTCCATAGTATATGAACCTGCTGACAAAGGACTTGCCTCGCCATCATCATTTACTACAAAAACTTCAGAGCCTATCATAAATTGCTCATCCTCAGTAGCTACAACTCTGCCATCATCTAATATCATCTCAGCATACATTTTAACTTCCTTAGATTCTTTATTATCAATAGACAATAAAGTTTTAATTTTTTCTAACGTGTCTTTCATTGTAATAGATTTTTATAAGTATATATAATTAATTTAATATTGTTTACAGGCTACCTTTTTACAGTACCCTTTTTTATAGCTGAACAGATTTTAGCAGCAGATTCTTTTCCGTACCTTTTTTTCATATCAGCGATACATTGTTTCCAAGGATATTTTGCTAAAGCCTTTTTCGTAATGTATTCTTTCATTAACTCAAATTGGTCTGTTTCATCCTGAGTTATAATCATTCTTATTCTATCTAACAAATCTTCATCAGACAGTATATCTTCTTTTGTATATTTCTTTTTCTTTTTATATTTCTTTTTAGAAGCCTCAATTAAAACATCAGTAAAGTACCCCTCTATACTAAATCCTCTTATTTCTTTATTCTTTACTTTCTCCCAAACCTCATCATTTCTGACTTTCATTTTTACAAACCACGTTCCAAGTGGCATTTTCTCAAACCCAAATTGTGATGACTTATCAAATTTCTCATCTTCCTTAATCCAGCTCTCTATGACGCTTAGTCCTTGAATAGGCACCTTGTGTTCATACGTTGCGTTATTGTTGTTTAGACTGCTCATAAATAGCTCCTGAGCCTTTTTAATAGTTTCTTTACTAAAGTATACCACATACTCCTCATCAAGTTCTTGGTCGTATCTTGGTATTTCTTTTTCGGGAATTAGCACGGCTCCTACCAGAGTTCTTTTTTCTTCATCTAATTTAGCTAAGGATAGGAAATTGTCTTTATTAAAGAATACCCAGTTTTCCTCTATCGCAGGAAACTCAACGAGGCTTATAGCTTCAACGCCAAACCTTTCTGAATCTTCATCTATGACTAGCTCCACCAGTCTTTTTTTTATCTTTTTTTCTGCCATTGTAATAGTATATATTAAAAGTTAATATTTTGTTTACAGGGTGCTTTGTAAATCAAGTTCTGATTGTAAAGCCTGAGCACCACTTACATCACTCTCCACAACAAAAGCCTGAACAGGTGGGGCATCTGAAGTAATGTCACCAAATGCAAGTCTTGGTACATCTCCTGTATCATCATCACCATCATCAATACCACCAGTATCAACATCACCTACACTTGAGGCATCATTCATCGCTGCTTTTGCTCCTGCCACTCCACTCAATACTGCTAAAACTCCTGATGCTATTGCTCCTAAATTTGCAGGGAAAGTTAAACCCGCACCTGCTTTTACAGCTGCTGAAATACCCCTTGCTGTGTCTACCCCTATTTGTATTAAAGCTGCATTCCTTTCTTTTTTAGCTTGTTTCTTTTCTATTGCATTTTTTTGTTTGTTGTATTGCTCCTCACTTATCTCTCCTCGTTTAAACTTTTTCTCTAATTCATTAAGCTCTTTTCTAGCACCCTCTGCTGATATTGCAACAATAGTATTCATACCCGCTAAAGCCATATTTTCTAGCTCCCTTTGTTTGTCTTTTTTCTTCTCTAAATCTAACGCATCGTGGTTTGCATTAATCTCATCAGACCTTCTTATAAATTCTTCCTGTGCTAATAATCTTTCTTCATCAGTAAGTCCTTCTATTGCTAGTATCTGGTCTAGATGTGTTGTTAAATCATTTAACTCTTTTTGCCTTGCACTTATTTCTTCTGTTTCTTTGAAATTATAAAAGTCTTTTTTCTTTTTTTCTTCCTCATCTATATACTTTTGATTTATAGCTTCTAAAATATCAGTCTTTTCTTTTTCTAGTTTAGCTGTTGCCTCAGCATCATTTTCAGCTAATCCTATTAAGTCATCATATTTTTCTGTAGCTAGTCTAATCTCTTTTTGTTGAGCTGTTTCAAAGTGTAAAAATAAGTCATCACTAGCTTGTTCTTTAAGGTCTGTTGTAGTGTCTGTTAGACTTGCCTCTGTGTCTAGGATTTGTTGCCCATATCTCTCTCTTATTTCTGCTTCTGCATTTGCGTAATTATTTATAAAGTTTAAAGATTCATCAGCACTCGCTTGTGACATATCTATAATAGCCTGACTATTATCTATTGCATCTTGTGAATTATTTGCTAGAGTCCTTTGTATTTCACCCTCCATTCCAACAAGGTCTGCTCCTATCTCCGTTGTTTTTTCTTTAACTGCAGCACCATAATCCATAAAGTTGTTACCTGCGTGTTTATAACCCGCATCAGTAATAGCACCTAAAACTTCTTGATATTCCGCAGTAAATGCTGTAAGGTCTTCAGCTGATTCCACATTCATTCTCTTCAGCTCTTTGAACCTCTTTTGCTCAGCTTCTGTCATCAAATGAGCAAAGTCATTAAATTGGTATAACTTTATCTTCGCTGCCGAAGCTGCATTTTTCACCAATTCCTCTTCAGATTCTTTACTTTTTTGTACTATTTTTTCATTCACCTCAAGCTCCTCCTCCTGTTTTTTTATCTCCTCATTTTGTAGCTTTAGGTTTTCTTCAGAAGATGTTTTCTGTTGCTTCAACCACTTTAGCTCCTCCTCCATCTTTTTTTTCAATGCCTTTACTTGTTCTTCATTCGCTTCTGTAGCACTATCAATTTGTTCAGTAAGAGATTTGTTTGCTTTTTTCTTTACCCTAATATCTTCATTTTGTAAATCAATTAGTTCTTGCATTAACTCTGCTTCTTTTTCTAATTGCTCTTTTCTTTTTTCTGCTGCCTCTTTATTTTGAGCCTCTCTTTCTCTTTCTAAAGAATTTAGGTTTGTTAATTGTTCTGACCTTTGTCCTGTAATCCTTTCATCTATTTCAGCAAGTTTTGTTTTGGCTTCTATTACTGCGGTCTGTAAATCTATATTGTCTTTATTCACACTCAACTCCATCTCAGCAAGTTTAAGGCTTTGTTCAGCAATTCCTCTCTCTACCCTTAACTGCTCTGCTAATACTTTTCCTAATTCATAATTAGCCTTTATCCTTTCATCTATGCTTAATGATTCATCATCTCTAATTTGTCGCATTATTTCAGCTTCTTGTTGGTATTGTAATTGTAACATCGCCAACTCAGCTTCTAACAATTTAACTTGCTTTCTTTGTTCAACTAAAGAGTTTGCAAAATCCTCAGAAGATTTTGTGGCACTCATATTGACACCTATTAACTTTCCTATCCATCCTACAGCACCCATAAACATATCAATCAAATCTTCTAATAGCCCTGCTACAAAACCTATAACCTCTCCAACTGCATCAAACACAGGTTGTAGTTTTAATAATATTCTTTGGAATGTATCTGCTGTTTTTTGGTTTTGTTGAAATAGTCCTGTAAGTTGAGCCAATAAACTAACAAATAAACCAATACCTGCTGCCTTCATAGCCATACCAACGGTTTTAAATCCTTTACCCATCATACTTAATCCACCCCTAGCTACCTTACCGCTTTTACCTACAGACTTCAGGCTTTTGCCTACTCCTGATATATCCTTCTGAGCCTTTTGTGTTTGTGCTTTAAAAACTAAAACTACTTCTTTTTTACCTGCCATACTTAAATGTTTTTCTTAGTTGTCTTTTAAATTGTTTTTTTACTTTGCTTAAATCTTTTGTATATTCTTCTTGCCCATATACAAAATGGAAGTCGTTATCTACTGATAAATCTTTTTCAAGAATTATCTTTAATATGTTAGGAATCATAGCTCCTATTATTTTAATGTCTTTTAATTCCATTGTAAGTTGTTAAAATTCTGAAATAATATTCCTTCTCCGTTTTGATACAATGCAAAAAATGCTGGTGGCATATTCTCATCTCCCAACCTCTGTTGCATTACTTCAATTTTTGCAGTCCAATATACTGTTTCATTTGCTCCACCCACAATAGTAGGATTCCAAGCGCCCCGTGAATTGTAATTAGTTAAATTAATAGTTGGGTTTGTAAAAGCACTATCCTTGTTTGTTTTTAATAATGTTCCACCTGAAGACCCTACATATTTAGTCGTTCCACTTCTTGTGATTAATATTGTATCCAATTCATAATACCCACATTTGTTGGTATTTGTTCCTGACATTACAACCCCCGTGACAAGCACCTTTACATAGTTCATAGTATTTATTGGTAATTTCAATATTTGGTCTTGTATGCTATTAAATGAGAAATTAGCTGTTGTACTAGAATCCATTGTTGTAGCCTGAATATAAAAGGTATATGTTTTCGCTTGTGCTGTTTTGCTTTTAATATTAAAGTTCGTTTCTATATTAGGCATTAATGAAGGCATAGGTAACATCATCCCTCCTGGAGTTGAGGGTACTTCTGTAAATCCAGTATTGTTAGCGTAACAATCTCCAACACCTGTAGTGTTATTGGTTTCTACAAAAGTCCAATCAGGATTAACTTCCTCACAACACGCATTTGTAATAGTTGTAGAAAGACCTGTGGATGCATCTACCCAAGTCATCTCACCTGTATTAGTAATAGTAGGTATTGCTCCACAATCATTAGTTAGTTTTTCTATTACTTTCAATAGCCTTACTTTAGTTGATTTATTACCACCTACCAAATAGTTGTCTATACTTATAACTCTCCATAAAGTGTTTTTTATAAAGTAGGTATTTTTAAACCCATCACTTGCAAAATCAAGTATGTCGGTTGGAGAAAGATTTAAATAGCAATCCATTATCCTTGCTTCATCAGAATATATCTCGTTAATATATTGTGACCAATAGTCATTATAATATCCGTGAGTTGAATAAACACCACCAAAGACATTAAAGGTAAAGCCTGAATTAAATGTTGGGCTATAATAAGTCCAATTAAGTATCTTAGTGTTTGCTGTAATATCTCCTAAGGTATCTAGGTTGTATTGTAAACATAGTGGGAATTTATTATTAGCATCCTTGCATCCTGTGGTGTCATTAATATATCCTGCTGAGTATATATGAAAATCAAAAGCCTCTCCCGTAATAGGATTCTGCCCTGTAACATCTACGGGTGTTCCACTATAATAAAATATTTTAGGCTTCATTTTACTTAACGCTTTTCTACTTTCACCCTCCTCAGCACCAAAACAAGATGCTACTGCCACATTGTTAGTTGGTGAGGCGTTTGAAATACTTACTATTCCTGTGTCAGAATTTTGACTACATTGACCTAGACCTTGTGCTATAAATGGCGACATAACACTAAAGTTTTTAAATTCATCTTTAGCAAAATCATTTCTTCTAAATTCATTATACTCTCCATAAACCACCTCGTGTTGCTTTGTATATCTTTGGTTTAAAATATCATTATCTTCTAAGTCGCTGAATTTAAGGTGTTTAGATTGTAGCTCATTAGTAGATTTAATCACTTGCTCTTTTGATACATCTAGCTTGTCAGTCCAATACTTTGTTGTACCATCTCCTATGTATTCTTGATAAGGTTCTATTAATAGTAATCTTTCATTATCCGCATCTGTTTGTATCATTAAATTAAACCTATTTAATAAGTCTTTCACAAAATCAGCTTGAGTAATGTCAGGCATATTGTGATACATTTGTACCTCCCCATTTAATCCTCCTGATAATAAGCTGACATTGTCTGTTTGTAGTGTTTCTATTGTGCAAGAATTAATTGTTACATCCATAGTATCTCCTGGAGTATAATACTCATTCGCCCAAAAGTTTAAATGGAAGTAATATACTTGTCCTGGATTGTTGGGTAGTGTTACTGTCCACTCAAAGGTTTGTGTAGCTGATTGTCCACCCCCACCCATAGATAATTCTTGTGCTGCTATATAATCAGCAGGGTATTCATACCAAGCCATAAAAGGGGCTATAGGTTGAGTTATAGTGTTACCACCATCTGTCGTTCCTGGCACCGTTATTGATATAGTTACCTTTACATCAATACCTCCTGTAGGTAACATAGAAGCTCCATCACCTGTATCTAAAGGCATTTGAACACAAGGTCTTTGAGCAAATGCAGATGCGGGTAGGTCAAAAACAGGAAGGTCGTTTCCGTACAAGTTATTAGGGTCATAAACCTCCGTTACATTTAAGTTTGTAACTATACCTGCTAGAGGTGTGCCTAGCCAACCCCCTATTACTACATTATCAGTAATACTTCCACAAGTAGCCTCAAACCCTATAAAAGGGGCTTCACTACCCTCACTTGTATTAAATAGAGTTTGTACCCTTTCACTTTCTGTAGATAGTGTCATAAATAACCTACTGAAAAAAGAAGTGTCTACAAGGTCATCTCCATCTATTCCTAAAAAATCACTCTTTATAGTGTACCCTGCTTTTGCTGCTATTATATGTAATAGCCTTTGTATTCTTATGGAGGGCTTTAAATCATCACCTCTTACCATACCATACAAACTTACAGCTTCATTTAAATCTCCCCCTAGCTCATCAGTTGCTGTCCATAAATCTTCTGTTTTCCAAAACATTGAATCAGAGTAAACCCCTGTAGTATGACCATAATCTATGATAGGGTACATTATATCATTACTCGTAGTTCCTAGAACCGTAGTCAATCCCGTAGTCCAGCTATTAACAATATTGTTTAAGGTTAGTTTATGGTCTAGTAATTTACTTAAAAAATACAACGCAGTATCTGTAGTATCTTCTTGCCTAAATGCATCTCTTAATTTATTATCTTTTAGGTCTGTAAAGAAGTCTGCTGTGCCACCAAATAAAGCAATCTCATATAATCTAGCATTTAAATAAATAGACTTTAATTGTATGAATCCTTTTAATTGAGGTACGCTATCTACAAATAAAATTGCTTGAAATTTTGTCTTTGTATTATATACTAAAGAATCTAAATTAACATCAAACCAATTTTCAAAGAAATCATTATTGGCATTTGAAAAGGGTAGTTTAAGGGTTTGACTGAAACTTGATTTTCTTTGTGAGGGGTCTTTTAAGTCTAGCCATTTATAGTTTACTACAACATTAGGATTCTTTTCTAAATCTAAATTATACTCAGTTGTATCATAAGTATCTGATGCTGTTGTTTCTCTACGATATGCTACTAATCTTACATCCATTAACTATTTGTTCTTACTTTATTTGCGTACTCTAAATTGATTGTATATTGTATTTTTATCTTATTATTTACACTTGTTTTTTTAGTGTATTTTTTATCCGTTACTATAACAGGGTATACCACATTGCTATCTCCTAGTATATGCACATTAGTAGAAGTGAACAGTTCTTCTAACCAAGCCCCCTCATCTTCATTAAGCCAATCACTATTAATAGTCAGCTTTCTTGTTGCTTCAGTATATAAAGTTTGTTTACCTCTATCCTGATTTTCGTATGTAAATGTAGCACTATCCCAACTCCCTGCAACCTTAGCAATATCCGTTCTAGCAATATCTATACTCTCTGTTGATTTGCCTCTAAAGTTCATATAATCCCAAGCTCCTAACCTATTTACCCAAGCTAGTCTGATATTATCAAACCTTGTACAGCTTTGGTGTCTATCATCTATTCCTCCTGCCCCACTACCATATTTATAAAAATAGTAGTGTTGTGTTTCTTGAGTTCCTGAACCATTTGCTCCCCATATTCTATAATAAGCCCAACCATCATTCTCACTAGGTCTGGCACTTGTATTATCTGCTTGAGCTTCTAGATTAGCAGTTCCACAACCAAAATATAATAAGCTATTTCTCACATCATCAGCGGTGGCTATACCACCATTTGCTAGTTCATTAACAAACCAATAAGTACCAATGCTTGTTCCATCTGCTTGATGGTATTGTATGTATATTCTTACAACAGGGTCACCATCAGTTATTAAAACTGTATTACCATCTTGTATAAAGGCAACCGTGCCTCTATCTACATTATCAGCAGGAGCATCTCCTCCCCTTACAAATTGAACCGTAGGAGCATTTGTCAAGAAAGACCTAGTGCCACTATATGGTATATATTGTTGCATAGGGTTATTAGAACCGTCCACATCTAAACCCCCAACGCTAGTAGCTGTGTTTGTAAATGGTGTAGAGGCTATTGTGGAGTATATAATTGTATTGGCTTGGTCTAAAGTTTCATCAGGAGCAGTAGTATCTGATGTTGCTTTTTCATATCCACCTACTAATTTAACTCCTATTAATTGGCTTGTATTAGATGAGAATGGTCTAGCTACAGAGCCTATTCCTACACAATGTATATTGCCCGTAATTCCTGTCTGCTCAGTAAATGTTCCTGAAGGGTCTTCTATTGATACTTTTGTTTGTGTTTCTAAATAGCTTCTTACTATTTTATGAACATCTACTATACCTACATTTGCTTTGTTTTTATGTATTTTTATTTTAGCCTTTTCCACCCAAGTTGATTCATCTGTTGTGCTTATATATATTTGTGCTATATATCTAAACTTTGAAGCTCCTGTGATTGCACCATCAGTTTCTTTTAATACAAATACCATAGGGCTATTTGCTGCTGCTAATTGATTTGGTTTTTGTGCTATTGAATATGCCATTTTATTTATTTGTTTCTATTAATATCTTACTTGGTAGCTTGTCTATTACTTTACTAAAGTCTAATCTAAATGCCTCTGTAAGCTCATCAGGAAGCGTTTTAAGGGCTTTCTTCATAGGTGTGGTATAAAACATTGTTCTTTCTAAACCACGCCTTTTAATAGAATATCCTATTGCCCAAGCTAAACTATTCTCATTCATATCTCCTAAACTTATTGGCTTGTTCTTTATCCATCCTTGTATAGCATTCACTAATCCTCCTCCTGGATTGTCATACTTAAATTTAAATGGACTTCCTTTCCCTCTTGTAAATTGACCTGTTGTTTTACTTCTTCCCCCTTTACTACCTGTACCTTCTACTCCCTCATCAACAAATTGCCAATAATCATTAGCATCCCCAAAATCAAACCCCATTGTTATTGTACTATTTGAGCTTCTCATAGTATAATGGAATTGATTGAATAAAGTGTTCTCCTGTGTTCTTTTTCCTTTTTTGTTTAATATAGCCCTCCCTCCTTTAATTACTTTAGAGCCAAATTTAGACATAGCTTTTTCTATGTTCTTAGCCTCTCCTTTTACAAACTTTCCATCTGGTCCTCTTAATCTAAATACTACTGCCATTATGTATTAGGTGCATTATCTGATGGCTCTATAGGAGCATCACAAAGGTTATTAGCATTGTTTACTTGTATTGACATACTAGAACTCCATCCTGTTAAAATATTAGCAAATCTAGCAGTAAATGGTTCGCTAGTTATTGGAAGCTCTAAAACGGCTTCATCAGTCACATAGCTAAACTTCTTGCCACTATCTCCACCTGAAGTTTGTAAAGCTAGGTTTTGTCTAAATTCAGCTATAATATCCTGACTTATTTCAAGGGTGTTTGTCCACACATCATTCCTGTTTGATAAATCTTCTTTTAACATATCTAAAACAAAGATGGTAAATGAATATGTTAGTACACCCATATCAATAGTAGCCACTCCTGGCTCACAATATAGTATTGGAAAATCACCTTGATCTAGTTTATTCACATCCACCTCATCTAAGAAGCCTGAATGAAAAGAGCTTATTAAATAATGATTAGTAGCTATATCACTAAAATCATCTATTATGTTTTTGAAAGTCACCATAGTTATTCTTCTTTGTACTTTGTTTATCTTGTTGGTAACATAAATAGGTCAATACTAAATACAACTCTAATTCTGTTACTTCTTTTATTTTTGTTATGTCCTCATTTGCTAGTGCAAATATTATATTATACCACCCCCATTTACCGCTTAGGCTTTTCTCCTCAATCTCTCCCTCTCCACCCTCGAATATTTGACCGAAGCGATTGGTAGTTTTTTCCCTAAATGAAAAAAAAAACTCAATGCTGACATCGAGGGAAGTATTGGGAACTCTAAAAATTCCTCCTCTATTTCTTCATTAGGACTATAAGGCTCTATACTATACCTTGTTTTAGTTTCTTTTACTATTGGTCTATATAGTATACTCATAATCTTATGTATGTTCTTATGAGCTTGTTTACAATGGCTCTCAATATCAATATACTCTCCCATCGTTATCTCACTAAGATTAGGAATAAACCCATACTTAGTGCCATTCCATTCTACCTTTTTTTGTAGCTCATCTGTATTTGGCTCTTTTTCTAAAAATTTTAAACTTCTTAAAACTTTATTCAAACTACTTACTGCCATTGTTTCAACATCATTTTTTTCTAAACCACAAACAATAGCCAATACCTCTACATTAAACTCATCTTTGTTGAGAGTCTTTTTTTTTAAACCCTCAAACCTTTGGTACATTTGTATTGAGATACCACTCCAATCTATAGGTATTTCAACTTTCCTTTTTTCTGTTCCCATTTTATAGTATATATAATTTGTTAATAATCGTTTATAAAATATAGTATTTGCCACTATGGTTAGTCATTAGCTTGTTTAAAGCAACATATCTAACAGCATCTAATATGTGATCTTGTTGGTTGGTAGCAGGTTTATTTACTATGTGTCCGTTCTTATCCGTAAGCCATTTGTAGTATTTAAACTCATTTAAAGCATTTGTACTATTCTTAGTTATATGTAGTTTAAAACGCCTTAAAACATCTATCCCCATATTAATAGAATCAGCACCCTTTTTAGCACCCTTAATATTAAAGCCTTGTCTATACAGCTCCTCTATCGATTTAGGCTCGGCACTATCTGCAATGATTTCTGTTTGCCTTGTGATGTTCAGTTCCCTTAACTTCTCAGCAATATCTTGGTTTGTCAATCCTTTACTATATAATAGCTCATTTATATACAAATCATCATTTAATCTATGTACTTCTACAATCGCTGTGGGGTCGTTAGAATAGCCCCAGTCAAGCCCTATTGCCGTAAGTTCAGCTTCATTAGGTACGTTATTACATATCTCAAATTGCCTAAAGATAGTTTCAGTAGGTTGTGCCATATCCCCAAGTCCGTATATCTGCCAATAGTTACTATCTAAATTCTTTAATCTTTCAACTTCTTTAATTGTTTCTTCAGGCAAAAAGGGGTTATCTAAATAGGTAGATTTAATAAAGGTACAATCATCCCTAGTCATTACCTTATCATATATCCAAGAATAAGGGTCTGATGGATTGAAGTCTAAATAGATGTTTTCTGTACACCTCAACGACAACTGAACGAAGTCATCCATAGTGAACTCCGTTGCCTCATTCATCCATAGAACCTGCCTCTGCCTTCCCCTGACCTTATCCGACATATCCACAGATATGAACTCTATTAGATTATTATTAAGTTTATAAGTAAGTTCTGACTTATTATGTTTGTTAGGATTGTATAGATTATGATGTTCTAATATATTAAAGAAGTCTCTATAGGCACTAGACTTAAGAGCAGGTAGTGTTTTCCTACATATTGTATACACCTTTCCTTGCTCCTGTAAGGCTCTTAGAATGATTAACTGTGCTAAAGAATAGGTCTTGCTGCTTCTAGTACCTCCTTGATTTACAACGATTCTAGTGGTCGCATTAAGATTCTTCTGAAGAACTATTGTTCCCTGTAGGTTTAACGATTTCAATTTCTATCTTATTTATTTTTTCTTCGTTAGAAGTAAGGTTTATATTCTGCTTTTGTATATACCCTCTTTTGTGTCCTTTATGTTGTAAGTAGAATATGATGCTCCTTTCCTTTTGGTTTTGTATGTTCTTAAATAATTGGCTTTCAACATAATCTAATTTTACATTATCAATCTCATCTACTTTTTTTCTAAAGTCCTCATCCTCTTTATACCATTTATAGAAACTTGATCTACTTATACCTGAATTAGTACAAGCCGTAGATACTATCCCTAATGACTTCTCTAAACTCTCTATTAACATTTTTTTCTTTATGTGTTCTTTTTTGTTCATTTTATTAAATTTATTTTATATTTTAAATAATCAATTATTGCTCCTATTATTATTTTTATTGTTATTGCATTTAGTATTAGCTTTTGTTTTCTCACTTTTTAACTGTTTAAGTTTTTCCCTTAGTTCCTTTATTTTCTTTTTGCTGTTTATATTTATTGACCACATTTCTTAGCTTTTTGTCCTGTAAACTGTTCCCATCTTTCTATTATAACATCACAGTATTTAGTATCTAATTCCATACCATAACAAACTCTATTAGTTTTTTCACAAGCTATTAATGTTGAACCACTACCTAGAAAACCATCATATACTACTTTGCTTGTAAAATCCTTTAATATATCTTCAAACATTCCAACAGGTTTTTGCGTAGGATGTACCCTTGTTTTTCCCTCAACCTTTCGTGAGCCTTTTCTTGACATTCCATTCCATAACCATTTATATAATTTTGCTCCTTTATTATAATTTGTCCAAGCCATTTCTACATCAGCAAAATTCCCTGTATTCTCTTTGTCCCATACAATCCAACAACTTGAAGCAGGTAAAAATTCAGTAAAATAATTACCACCCCAAATAATAAAATTTTCAATTTCTAATTTCACACATAATTCATAAAAATTTAAAGCAGTATCAGTTGTTTCATCTCCTATAATTTCTGAATACTTTTTTGCTTCTACAAAATTAGAGCCACCAATCTGTCCTTTAAATTTAGTTAGCCCACCACCACCTACTTTTTTACTTCCTGCATTAACCACACTAATTCCATAAGGGGGATCTGTAAACACCATATCTGCTTTTTCTCCATTCATCAGTTTATTAACATCACTTTCTTTTGTGCTATCTCCACACATTAATCTATGCTTTCCTAATTCCCAAACCTCTCCAAGTTTTACTCTACTTTCTTTTACTTCAGGTATATGGTCATATTCTGTATTACCCTCTACTATTTTATCTATATTAAAGCCAAGCTCTATATCTTTAAAACCCCATTCCTTTAAGTCTACTACATCAAACTCATTTGCTAGTATATCCATATCCCATTCTCCGCCTGATTTGTTTAGCCTTACATTTAATTCTCTTTCATCCTCCTCACTAAGGTTTACGCTTACTGTAGGCACTTTCTCTGCTCCAAGCTCTCTTAGTATCTTGAGCCTTTGGTGACCTCCCACGACTACATTTAGCCGTTCTGGGTTGATATTTATTATAATAGGATCAACACATCCAAACTTTTCCATACTTGCTTTTAAATCCTCGTATTGTTTTTTGGTTATTTGTCGTGGATTGTATTCAGCAGGATTAAGATTGTTTATTTCTATCAATGTAATTTTCATATAAGTATTTTTTAATGTTTTCTAAATGTTGTATTCGGCAATATGTGTTAAACTGCTTATCTCTTTCGGCTCTATTATGACAATCTCTGCACAGACAAATCAAGTTCTCTATGTAATCCATACATTTGCTACCGCCCAATCCTCTAGCCTGTATGTGATGGATGTCCTGTCCTTGACTTCCACACATTTCACAGGAAATATAATCGCTTTCATCTAACCAAAAGAATGTCATATATACTTTTGTATGGTTTCTCATTCTGACTGGTCATCTGCATACTCACTAGCCATAGCATCTACTCTATAGAAGTATTGATTTATATATGATCCATAATGTCTATACCAATCTATCTCTTTTTTCATAGCCTCAAATTCTTCTAATTTTAAATTAATATTGTTTTTATTTGAGCTTACAACTTTTTTCATACACTTTTTTTAAATTGTTCATTATTTTCTTGTTACAAGGGCTACAACTTTTCCATACTGGATTCTCACCAAATACACTAACATACAAAGCTGATACTATTTGTCTTTCAGCAGGTGTGAGCATACCCTTTTTATCTACAACAGGCACTACTTCATCATAAATCTTCATCTCATCTTCGGTGAATTGCCTAATGTTTTTAAAGTTTGGGAACATTTGATTCAGTTTTTTTCTTCGTTCATCACATCCACAATCATCTCCTAATACTTTTTTAGCCACTTTATCTATTCCTGTAGCCTTTGTAATCTTTGCTATTGTATCACCAAGACCGTAATTCTTTTTTGTATTCATCTTCTATAAATTCTATTACTTGATTTAATGTTATTCTATTTTCTTTAAAGGCTATCAGTACTCCTGTTAAAGCAAATTTCTTTATATTAATTTTCTTTTTCATTTTTTAAATACTTTTTTACTATTCTTATTGATTTACCTAAAGTGTTTCTGTTAATCTTTGTAGCCATCTGCATTGTGGTTAAACTAAAGCCATTTAAATAGTATATTTTAAATATCTGTACATCAAACCAGTTTAGATTTTGGCACTTTTTATCTATCCAATTTAACTTCCTCTCCATTTCTTTTAGCTCCTCCCAATTCTCAATCCCAATACTACCCCCTTTATTAAATATATAATTTTCTTTATATTGTTTTCTTAGTTTATAATGTCTTTTATATTTAGCATAAAAAGGTGAAGTTGAAGAATGGTACTGATTAATCATAATTCTTACAATATAATACAGCAATTCCCCCCTTTGAATTAAACCATTAATCAACTCCTCCTCTTTGCTATAAAGCTCTAAAATAACTTCGTGTAATAAATCCTCATAGTCAGGATATTTTTCTGATGTTAATTTCCTGCTAATCTCATTTAGCTTGGTGTACTTTTTGTTTATATATACATTTAGATTTAACACAATTTAGACACACCAAGTTCTAATAGTTGTTCATACTCCCACAACCCAAGCCTACTACCCTCAATTTTTACATTTGTGTCATACTTATCATATAACTCTTTTTCTTTTTTATGTATGTATTCATCATAATCAACTCCCTCAAAGTCTGTTTCTAAATCTCTAAGTATAAATGTTTCTCCTTTTTTGCCATCATCCACAAAGAATACAAAACAATGGGTGAATATTGTATGGCTTGGTTTTCTTATGTTTTTATAAAATCTAAATGGTTTCATTTTTGTATGCGTTTATTATTTCTATAAATTCTTCTAATGATCTACAGACAACTGCCTTGTAGTTTCTTGCATTTAATTTACCTATCCATTCTTTTTGTTCTTTTGTAGGATAATTCCCCTTTACTTTAAGCTCTACCATTAAGCCATTATATTTATCGTTGTTAGATGGCTCAAAAATAAGTACATCAGGCACTCCTTTTGAGTAGTGTTTAGATAACATTCTTTTTTGTTTCCAATTAGACTTACCTAAAAACACCCCACCAAGCGTACAAGTAAACAACATCCCTGTATATTCTAAGTATGTTACTATACTATTTTGTAATTCTACCTCTTTCATTTTCTTTTATCTATAAATATTGTTAGTTGGATTAATAATAAATATATTCTAAGCTCAAAATAAGGATGTGTCTTGTCTGCCTCAAAATGTCTTATCCCAAGCATCAAACCATTCCAAATAAAACTTATTATAATATTCATCGTTTAATCCACTTTATTTTACCATCATAACTATTCACCTTCTTTTCATACCCTAAGCCCTCTAAGTGCCTGTAATAGCTTCTAAGAGCCGTTTGATCTTGCTCTAACCTTTTAGCAAAATGTATATCATAGTAGTCAGGAAATTTAGGCTCTGTAGTTTTAGTAACCTTTTCAAACTTTGCATTATTTCTTACCCATCTTTTGTATCTTAATGAAGTATTCCAAGTTTTTTCAAGCATCCACCTCATTTTTCCACTACTATTTTCTTCAGTCCAATAATCAACGAAATCTTCAATATAGTCTTTAGGTTCTAGTTTTTTAATATCATCTAAAAATTTATCCTTTGGGGATATACTATTATTATTCTTTAATATTATTTCTTTATTATTACTAATAGTTCTTAAATTTTTTGAAGTCTTGTTATTAAAATTCTCACATTCTAGTATTGAAGTTTTTTTAATACTAGAGTTTAAGTTTTTTAATATCTGAGATTCATCTATTTTAAAGTATAGTTTAGCAGGTACACCCTTTCGTACCACTTTTAGTATGCCCCATTTTGTAAGTGTTGCTATAGCTTGTTTAATTTGATAGTACGAAAGAGTAGTTACACAACTGATGTTTTCTGTAGTACAAAAAAACATTCCATCATCTAGTTGCCCTTGTTCTTTAAAGTAGTTTTGTTGCTGATATAAGTGAGATAGTACAACATTAGCATCTATTCCAAAGGCAACTAAAAGAGATTTGTTTAAGATAAGAAAAGGAGTAGATGCTAATATTGATTTTTTCATTGTGTGTTAAATATATAATATATTTTATATAATCATTAAACACATTATACATTAGTTATTAACACACCATTGTTAAAAAGGTACTTCAACAGGTATTTTCTTGTTTAAAACCCATTGTTCAAATTCTTCTGCTGTTCCTAGAACTTGTGCTGTAGTACAACTTGATCCTGAATGAAAATCCACTGCGGCTTTTAACATACTTTGTCGGATGATATGCTTTTCTCTATCATCTTTATTTGTATAATTAGTAGTAAAACCACCACCTTCAGGAATTATTTTAATAGAGCCTTTCTCATTCTTAGAATAGTTATACTCTTTACCTACTTCTAGTCTATGATTATCACTCTTTTTAAAGATAGTACCCATAGTTCCATCCTCAAACTCTACATCAAACTTATAAAAGTCTTTCCAAGTTCCATTGGCTTGGATATTAGTCAATTTTGATTTTGTCATTTTATTTAGTATTTAATTAATAATTCGTTAATGTCCACATTTAGTATATTACATAACTCTAATAATTCCGAAACTTTAAAAGTTCCAGGATTCTCGATCTTATTTAATACGCTTGGATAGGACAGCTCCAATCTATCAGCAAGTTCTACCTTCCTGATTTTGTTTCTAATCATTAGCCTATATATAGATTCTCTAATGTCTTGACTTGTGTTTAAAACTTTATATTTCATTGTCTTTCTTTTTTATTAATGAGTTTATTAGATCATAATATTTATTATACATCTTTTTATAAGTAACCTTTACAGCTGGTCGCATAACATATCCTCTAAATTCGTGATAGTTATTTCTATATAGAGTTTCGTGTTCATCTCCATAGATTCTTTTACATTCTTCTAGGGCTAAGTGTTCAGCTAATTCTATTAAACTTGTATTTACCATAACAATTTCTTTTTATAAATATATATATTATTTAATAAAAGCGTTTATTTTTTCATATTAAAGTTAGCATAATCTACATCATCTTGTATTAAATGATATTTTTTAAAAGGTCTTGATACACCATACCTATCTTTATATTTAACATAGCTAGATTCAATAGTATATCCATCTTCTTTTAAATCTCTAATTACACTAGGAATGTGTAGTATATGCAATTCAGTAAACCCTTCCATTGTTGTAATAGTGTTTTTTACTTCTTTAAAGTATCGTAATAACTTTTCTTTTTGTGTCATTTTTTTTCAGTATTTAGTTTGTTAATATAATCATTCAACTTCTCTTTCATATAAGGTATGTCCAAAGTATGTAATAATTGATAAGTACATACACTTATTATGATCTCATTGTTTTCAGCATCTACACCACCTATGTAGGTCATTTGACCATCACAACTAAATGTATGTAAGTCTGCTGTTTCTATATAATTTACTGCCATTATTTAATTTTTTTTTTATATTCATAAGTATCTTTTAAAACTTGCTCCATATCTTCTTTGTATATACTATTTAACATACTATATACTAGCCATTCTATCTCAGCTTTTTGGTCTGAACAATCTTGTAAAAACCAATCTACATAAACTTCAATCTCTTTTTCCATTACTCTTTAGATTTTAAATAATCCTCATACTCTCTCATCACTTGTTCGTGGTCAATATCTTCACCATAAGCTCCTTGTATAATATCTTCATAAAAAGAAGTACCTATTATTTTAATTTGGTTATGAGGCTTTGTATATAAAACACTCATCATATCATCAAATTCTTTTTTAGTACCTGTGAAAATAGAACTCTCATAACTACTACTTGGTAAATCGCTAAAGTTATCTCCTGTAATATGGTCTTTAGCAACCTCAATAACTCTACCTACATACTCAATATAATCTATTCTCCATTTAGCTTTAATAGTATTATAGTATTCAGGTTTACTTAGTTCTTGTGAACGAGCTGACCTTTTTCTATAGTCCTCCATATACTTATCAAACTCACTAATACTATCTCTCTCCTTTTGTAATTGTTTTAATTTGTCTATAGAATCATTTAACATTTTATTAATATTTTTCATTTCTTTTAGTTTTAATTATTATACAACAAATATATATAATTATTTTTACAAAGTTATAAAATATTTAATAAAGTTTATTAACAAGATAATGTTAATATCATAGTTCCATAAGGAGATTAATAGGAAGTTTACCATTGTTTAAGACTACACCACAACCAATAGCAGGTTTTTTACCATACTTAGCATAAGCCATAGCATAAGATTCGTGGTCAATCCCACATCCTACCTGCATACCAAATACTCTAAAGTTCTGTCCTACGTATGTTTCGCAATAAGCCTGAACGTGAAGATGTCCTTGTACTGTGTTTTGCATATCTGCTCTACATTTAGTTCTTGCAGTGCCTCCCTCTCCGTGTAAATACTGAACATTATCTTTTACATATCTTTCTACAAAGTTCCAACCTGGTACTTCTAAAACTTCTTTATAGCTTTTAATCCATTTACTTGGTATTGCTGAGGTTTGTCCTTTACGGAAAATCATTCTATCGTGATTTCCTATTATTACAGTAGCTTCAGGAAACTCTTTATACCATCTTGATATTCTTTGTACAGCTAACTCTAATTCATCAGCCCCACCCATTCCATCTGCATTTGTTTCGTGGTATGATGAGTAATGATTATCTATAACATCCCCTATAAATACCACCTCAGAACAATCAAATTGCTCATATTTAGATACGCAAAATTCTAAGTATTTATCTAAGCAGAAAGGTTCGTGTAAATCTCCTATTACTAAAACATTATTTACAACACCACCCTCAGAAATTCTCATTTCCTGTATTAAGTCGTGTTCTGTTTTAGTTAATCTTAGTCTATAATCTTTTTTGATAATTTATTTTTTAAGTTTCTCAACTGACCTACCACCGAAGTATGCTCCTATCACGGTTATTAAAGTAAGCTGTAATAAGTCTGTCCACTTTTCCTGTACTTCAAATTTAATACTACCACTATCTATAAATACAAGTAACATAGTGCAAAATATTAAGAAGATTAACACAATAGGTCTAACTGAACGTGTTAGCCAGTTACCATTTTGTAAGTCTGCCTGCCATCTTGCTGTAACATTCTTTTCTACTTCTACCTGGTGATTTACCATTAGCTCCTTGATCTTTCTTTTAGCTTCTAGTTTTTCTTCCTTAGATGTGCTTAGATTGTCTAATACACCCCCTACAGATTCTACCAATTTACCTGCCCCATCTCCGAATATTGTTTTTAGTATTTTCATAGTCCTTTATCTTGTATATAGTATTTGTATTTTGTTCTTCCGTTTTCTTTGTATGCCTCCAACATACTCTTTCTATTATGCTCGTGATTATAACTAATATGAATCCAACTAAATTCAAATTCATTAATCATTTGGTCAAATGGTAATTGTAATTCTATAACCTTTTCCCAAATCAACT
>VTLG01008886.1_pt1 | contig 22043 bp, 15 predicted proteins | sample 4694571 | NCBI WGS metagenome assembly VTLG01 (sample SAMN12604809, study PRJNA352737) | marine metagenome | biome: ENVO:00000447; feature: ENVO:00000209|ENVO:00000569|ENVO:01000036; material: ENVO:00002151; isolation source: viral sequences binned using virsorter ... | reverse complement strand
CCAGTAGCACCATCAGCAAAGAAAATTGATGATTCTGTAGTAGAAGTAGAGTCAATAGTTAAACTTGTATTACCTGATCCAACTAATGTCAATTTATCAGAAGCGTTATAACTATCAGTACCACCAACTCTGACAACTCCAGACGAATCTATAGTCATGCGTTGTGAGCCATTGGTAAAAAATGCCATTGGTGAGTTTTCATAATTTACTAATACTGCTTGTGCTGGATCACTAGCATTGATACCTATTTCAAAACCATCACTAGCACCTTCACCTGTAGTGCCATTAGAAAATTTAGCTCTTACGTTTGTTGTATTTGAGGAGTTATGACAATGAATAGTTCTGTCTGGACTTGATGTTCCAATACCAACTTGTCCATCACTTTTTACAACTAATCTATCAGCACCATTTGTATCATCTTTAATAACAAACGTACCACCACCACCTTGGATTGAAAAATCTGAGTCGTTGTTAGTATCAGTTAAAGTAATGTAAGGATTAACATTGGCTATTGTAAGTCTTCCGCCTGATATTATTGCATTATTTCCAAAACTAGGATCAATTTTTGACCCTGCTATCGCTGCACTAGCGTTTATATCGGCATTAATGATTTCACCATCCTTAATACCTTTTTCTGTTATTTGTGTTAATGCCATTTATGCTGCCTCCAATGCTGCGACTTTGGTTTTCAATGTCTCGACCTCTGTTGAAAGTTCTTGAACTGCTTTAATTAATGGTGATATAAATTCGTTATACCTAAGACCATAAGCTGTAAAGGCAGCAGTCTTAACATCACCTACTTTCTTACCTTCTGGAATATCATCATCTTCTACATATAATTTATCTGGGATGTTTTCTTTAATAAAACCAGCGAAATTAGTTGTAGATTTACTTATATCAGATAATGTTGTTTCTACATCCTGAGCAATAAGACCGTAGTGAGTTCTAACTCTACTATTGAATTTATAAGATACAGGTTTTAATTTATTTATAAATGATAAACCTAGATCAGTGTCTACGATTGTATTTTTTTGGTTTTTGTCAGATGTTTGAATAGTTCCATTTGTGGCATAAACATCGTCCCACCTTTCTGAACCTGAACCTAGGTCATAAGTATTATCAGAATAAGGATAATGACCTTGAGTAAAAATTCCATTTGGGTGTGTTTGGAATTTTTTAGACCCATCGTAATAGAGTTCGACTGCACTATCAGGTATAAATCTTGCTATATGTTCAGAACCACCAGAATTATCAATATTAACTCGTGTCTGTATTTTTAAAGTACCAGTATTTGTAATAAACGAATCAGATCCATCGTGATAAATTTGTAGGTCATCACCAGTTCCAAAAGCAATTTTACAATTATCGACAGCAGTCCACGTTGTACCTCTAAATACTCCTCCATTAGTAGCGGTTTCAAAACGTTTATTATTGTTGTGATATAATTCAACATTTCCATTGTTATTTAATATAATTCCTTCTTCACTAGACCCCTTCATTATTTTTACTTGGTCATTATCATTACCTTGAATAATTAATTGACCAGTTCCACCCTGTTGAATATAACTATGACTTCCACTGTGATAAATTTGTAGGTCATCACTAGCCCCAAGAACTACTTTGGCATTGTCTCTATCTAAATAAAGATTACCATCACTTACTTTTACTCCAGCAGAATGTGACTCAAACTTTTTAACGTTGTCGTAATAGAGTTTTACTCCTGCATTTTCATCACATTCAAGTTGAGTTTCTGTACCTGCTGCATTATTAACATCAAAGCCAGCAGCATAAACTTGAACATGAGTACCATTAGATTTTAGAATTAATTTCCCAGTTCCAGCATCTTCTACATAAGAGTTGGTTCCATCGTGAAACACTTCTAGGTCATTTCCTGTTCCAAACCTAATCTTATTGTTATCAGGTAAATCTAGGTTTGTAGCAATCTTATCTCCAGTAACTGCATCATCTGCAATCTTAGCTGTAGTTACTGCACCACTTGTTAACTTATCTGTAGTAACTGTTCCATTACTTGGTGCACCAATATTTACTGTCGAGCCGAGTACAATAGCGAAATAGTCACTCCCACTAGGGATGGCAGAACTAAAAGTAACAGTAGATCCACTAAGAGTGAACCCCTCACTTGGCTGACCTGTTCCACTGTTAGGTTTCTGAATGACTCCATTTATTGAAATTATTAATTGTTGTGCGTTTGAAGGTGAATTAGAAACTGTAAATGCAGTTCTACTTCCATCAAAACTTTCAGAGAAAGTAGATATAAAGAAGTTACCTACTGATTGAGCTTCTTCCCAAGCACTATTGGTTGAGTTGTAAACTAATAACTTCTGAGTAGAAGTATTAAAGAATAAATCTCCAGCATCTAAGGAAGATGTAGGGTTTGAACTACCAACTCTATATCTGTTACCAAAGTCATTTATATCTGAACTGATACTAAGAATATCTTGATCCCTAATAACTGATTTATGAAAATTGTATATCTGTCCTGAACCTGTCGAACTAACTAAAAATCCTACTCCAGCAGTAACAGTAGAACTATTATATGCTGAGTTAATACCATTAATAGTTACTGTTGAACCACCTACAGTTCTACCTGTAGTACTACTACCAGATCCATCAACAACAATACCACCAGCATCAGCTATAGAAATAACTACACCAGCTGAAGGTTGTGTGTTAGGAAATGCAGCATCTGTTGCTATAACTTCAAGACCACCAATAGGTGCTATTTGAGCTGCAACATAATCTACAACAGCTCCAGAAGTTGGGAGGTGTAAATCACTATTAGATATAGTTGTTTGCTCACAGCCTATTTTGCCAATAGTAATAGCATCATTAGCAATCTTATCTGTTGTTACGTTTGCGTCTGTAATTTTAGATTCTGTTACAGCGTTAGAAGCTAGCTTTGCATTAGTTATATTACTTGCAGCTACTTTAGCTGTTGTAACTGCATTGGTTGCTATTCGATTACTGTCAACTGCATCATCAGCTATTTTAGCTGTTGTAACTGCATCATCACCTAATTTAGCAGTTGTGACTGCTCCAGCTGCTAGCCTAGATGTGTCAATTGCTGACGGTGCTAATTTAGCTGTTGTTACTTCGTCATTTATTAACTTTGTTGTGCCAACGGAGTTATTAGCTAAGTCACTATTTGTTATAGTTCCGTTAGCTATCTGAGAACTTGTAATTGTCTCATTAGCTATTTTAGCTGCAGTTACTGCGTTGCTTGCTATTCGGTTAGTGTCAACTGCATTGTCAGCTATTTTAGCTGTCGTTACTGCATCATCACCTAATTTAGTACTTGTAACAGCTCCGTTAGCTAGCTCAGTACTATCCACTGCACCAGCAGCTATCTTAGCTGTAGTAACCGCATCTGCTGCAATCTTAGCTGTGGTAACATTGCCGTCTGTAATTTCTCCTGTTGTAATAGAATTGCTTAACATCATCGAATTGTTGATGACATTAGCTCCTATCATAGAAGAACTATTGATAGCACCATTAGCTATCTTATCTGCTGTAACGGCATCGTTAGCAATAGTTGCTGTTGTAATAACACCAGTAGCTAGTTTAGCTGTAGTTATAGTATTATTTTCTATTTTAGATGTAGTAACATTTAAATCTGCAATCTTAGCTGTTGTAACTGCGCCAGTATTGATCTTCTCAGTTGTTATAAGACTATTTGCTAAGTCTGCTGATGTAATAGTTCCATCAATAATATTTGATGAACCAATAATACTATCTTTTAAATCTCCTTGTCTTACTTTCTGTCCAGCTGCTTCTTGAGCTGAATACAGTACTTGAGTTTGGTTATTATTTAAGTCAGCTGCACGTATTGATGAACCAGCTGCATATTGTGCCTGAGCTGAGTCTACGTTAGTTGTTCTATAAATATGAATAGCTACTCCAGTTCCCGGAGCACTATTAAATACAATGTTTGTATTGTTTATGGTGTAGTCATTGTTTGTTTGACCACTTGAGTTTTCAGTTTTTACAACGTTGTCAAGTTCTACTTTGACATCGCTGTTTGATAAATATGGAAATGTAAAGGCAAAACTCGTTGTGGAGTTATTGCCTGTATAAAAATGTTCAGTTGTCGCCATTTGTATTTACAAACGTTTGGTTATTTAATTGGCGAGTGGATTATCGAGTGGGTATTAATGTCTGTTGTAATGTTTGGTCTATATTTCCTTCTTGTACATAATGTTCTTTGACACGCTTGTTATATTCACGTTGTCTAATATTGGCTAATGTTTCTTTATCTAGGTTTAATTCTGCCTGTCTTTTCGCATCACTAAATGCTCTATCTAATCTGTCAAATACTCCTTTAAATTTTTCACTTGGTAAATCTTCACTAGATAAACCCATTTTTCTAGCAGCTTTGACAATATTAATAAAACCTTTAATACCATTTAATTCAGGATATCTAGAACTGTTATAAACAAGATTATTAGCATCTTTCATAATAGTTGCTATTTCTTTTTTATAAGTTCCAAGCTCTCCCATCTTGCTAAAGATTGCAGATTTTTCTCTTTCTTCTAATTCAGCACCACCAATACTTCTATTAATTTTAGTTAGTAAGTCATACTCAACATCTACTAAGAATTGTTTTTCTGGACTAATACTTTCAGAAAATTTAATAGGACTATATGTATTAGCAAATCTCATCCATATACTTTCTGGATAACCCACTCTGGTTCCATCAATAGGATCAAATTTTTCAGGTAATGCTCCTTGTGGATCAAATAAATCTAACCAACCGTTTCTATTTCTCCAACCTTCTAACATGCCACCTTTCATCTGACGTAAGGCAGGGTTAATAATTCTTCCCATTTCATTACGCCAAGAACCCATAGGTCCCATAGCATTGTTTCCAAAACTGGCAGCCCATCTGTTAAATGCAAATCCATTACCTTGGAATATGTCATTCATAGGTTCAAGATTTGATAAAACTGATCTAGAAGTAATTGAAGAAGCAAATATATAAACTAATTTCTGTAAAGAATTTTCAATACCTTTTTCACTCATTAAGTCAAAGTTATCTACAACGTCAGCTACTGTAAACATCCAGTCACCTAATGGACCTAGGATATCTCCACTAGCCCATGTTTCAGTTCCGGGAATTTTATAGCTTCTACGTTTCCAATTTAAAGAATCTCTAACTCTTTGCCTTGCTTTGTTGTAGTGACCATTTCCATGAATCCTATCTCCCATTGCTGCATTAATTGCAAGCATTGTAAAGACAGTACCCATAGCAACTTTACCTTTAACTTCATGTCTTATAGTTCTAAACTTTTGTAGGTATGTTTCATCAAAGACTTGTCCTCTAGATTCAAGTATTTCTTTTATTTCTTCTGGACCAAAATCAGTAATCTTTTTATTACCAAATGTTCCCCACATCTTTTTATAGTCATTAGAAAGAATACCCATTGGACTATATTTTCCAAAGGTATCAATAATGTTTGCAGATGTTCGGGGAAATAATAAAAATGGTTTAAATACAGGATATCTATTTACTAGATCGTTTAATCCTTTAACTGTATCGCTATCTAAGTTAAGAGCTATTTCACTATTGAGATAGTTAACTCCAGCATCATCAATCATGCCTTCATCATCAAACATATCTTTTCTTATTTTTTCAGATAATTCATCTAAATTCTTTTTAGATAAATCCTTACCATCTTTAACAAGTTGATTAAATGCTCTTGTTTTAGCTTCAGTACTAGCAACAACTGATCTGGAAAATCCATCCATTGCAGTCATACTATTAGCACCAAATCTAAGCCAAGGGTCATCTCCCATCGCTTGTAAGTTTTCGTATAACGTAACTAAAGCTTGTGGTCCGTATTCGCCATTAGCTTCAGCAGCTTTAGCATAACTTTGTAGTACTTCTAATTCGTCAGCTACTTTATTAGCAATATCTTCTCTCATTACATAAGAGACTTTACTAGGATCTGTAGCTACCTTTCTATAAACTTTACTCATATGCTTAGTAGCATTAATTAAAGTATCATCCATAGAAAAATATGTATAATGAGCTTTTCTTATTTCTGACCAATCACCACTTAAACCAGCACCTATAAGAGTTGCCATAGGTCTAGCAGTTAAACCGCCTAAGTTACCTTGTAAAGCTTTAATTGGTGTGGCAAATGCAGATAAAGTTGAGTTATAAACATTACTAAACCAAGCTCTGTTTATTATTGGAGCTACATCAGGATTACCATCAATAATTGCTTTTTTAAATACACCTAACTTTTCAGATACCATCTTATTAAGTTGGTACATTGAATTTATATCACCGTCAGTTAACTCATTAGCAAGCAATAACGGACGTAAAAAGTCAGGATTAGTTTTAGCTGTATCTCTTAGAGTTTGTGCATAATTTTTAGCGTTAGGTATTAGATCAAGAAATGTTTGTTGACGTTCACCAAGCATTGCTCCTGCTGCTGTTTGCATTACTTTTGGATTCTTAGTATTACTTGCATTTTTCCAAGTTTTCATAAAAGCAAGAGTAGAACCAGCATCATATGCAGCTATACCTTTTTCAACTAATAAATATTCCAAACGGTCAGCTATCTGATCTATAGCTCTTTCCATTACCATGTTGTCATCCATAAGTCTGACACCTTCAGCAACGTCAGATACTTGACCAGCTAGTGATGTAGCTAAATAAGCTCTAGCTTTTTTTGCATCTAAATCTAAAAGATCATTACTTAACTTTTTAATAGTTTTAGTTACAGCGTTATAACCTTCTTTACCTACTACTTTGTTTACCCCATCTTCTAAAGTTTTCTTAGTCTCATCTAGCAATTTTTTCATATCCCCGGGAGACATGCGTGGGTCAGATATTATTTCTGACAAACGATTACCAGCTTCATCTATTTCATCAAATGTAAGTTTTTTACCAGATGCTAATTCAGCTGAGTATCTACCACCAGTTTTAATTTCTTCTACTAATGATCTAATTAAAACTTCTTGAGTTCTATTATCTACTTCTAAACCATATTTAAGAGAAGCTTCAGATACAACACTACCTAAACGTCCATAACTTGTATCAACGTTTTTAGCTATACGTGCAGCATCAACAGCAGCTCCTAATACACCATCAGCATCTTTTACTCTAGTAGCAGATTCTGTAGGGTCAAAAACATCATCAACTCCAAGAATAGGATTTTTATTGTTTGGATCAGTACGTTTTAAATATGCACCTAGATTATCTAATTCTTGTTCTCTTCTAGCTGCATTACGCATTATGGTGTCTTCAATTGGATTCTCTGCAAACTTAACGTCAGAAAATTCATCTTTAGTTAAACCATCTAATCTTTTTTGTAGTTGTGGATTTTCAGAAGTAAGTTTAGTTACTCTCTTTAAACTTTTACCAGCTCTAGTTATATAAGCTACTCCTTCAACAACACTAGATAATATTCCAAGTATTGCTCCTTCATTAACATTCTTTTGTCTTTTAATGTCAGGACTATCACCATCATTAGTTGCCCATGTTTCAGGAATAAACTGATATGTTCTCGGCCAGTACTTCTTTAAAGTTCCAAATAAGTTGTCATCTACTTGGTTCTGTTCAGCTACATAATCAACAGCTCCAGCAGTACCAATATCAGCACCAAATTTAGAAAAGTATGCAAATGATTGTCTGTTGCCTAATTTCTGTAACCATGGTGCTGTTTTACCAGATAGATGTAATTTAGTTGCTCCTTTTATAAGCATTCCTCTAAGACCTAAACTTGGTATGACAAGTCCAGATATATTTCTTACAGCTTGAGCTACATCGCTTTCATAAGCTTTAGGTTTGTCAAGATTTAATTTATTTCCATAAGGTAGAGCACTTGTTGCAAAGTTCCATGCATCAGTCATTGTGTCAACGACACCTTGAGCTGGAGCTGAAGATACTTCATAAAAATCTCTAGCAAATTTAGTACTAGCATTAGCACCAAGTAAAGTTCCTTCTGGATTATCTACTGTAAATAAATCTTTTGTTTTTGATGCATCACCTTTTCGTGCATCGCGTCTTTCTTGAGTGTTAAGAGTACCTTGAGTTTCAGGTTGTTCAACAGCCGTAGCTGCATCCTCAGTTGCTTGTACCTCTTGTTGAGCCGTAGTTGCTTCTAGAAGTTGATCTTTAATATTAATAAGATCTTCATTTGTAAGCTCTTCACCATTCTCAAGATCCCCTTGGGAATCAATTGGCATGATAGTAATTAATAATGTTTATTGAAAAGCTGGTCTTTTTGGTATCTCTAATTCTTCATCATCTGTACCTTTTTCAGATATAAATGCACATTGCCGTAGCATTTGGTTAGTAGATAAACCTTCAAAACCCTTTTCTCTTATAAGGCAATTTATCAATGGATCACCTTGGCTATATATTTCAGTTATTGATTTTAATTCTTCAGGTATATTTTCTGGTGGTATTCCATATACAGCTGCTTGTCTTAAAAGTATTCCTCTAGTACCACCAACTGCTTCATGCTTACCATACAAAGATGCTAAAGCTTTAAGTTTTGGACTATACCCTTCTCTACTTGCAAGACGTGTTATTTCTTGCATTACTTCAGCTTCACTTAAAAATACATTAGGTGTATCTAAAGCTTGTTGAATATTATTATCAGCCATTTCAAGTTTTACAGCTGTACTATAAAGATCAACAGTTAACTCAGTCTCTGCATTTTTTCTAGTAGTAGCTGGAGCCACTGAGTTCATATAATTTTCATATATACCTTCAGTATTAGTCACAAACAAACGTCCATCTTGGTCACTTGTTTCTACTTGTCCACCACCATTTCTAGTCCAATACGCTTCAACAGCAAGGGCAGCATTAGCAGCTGCATTTGGATCTTTAAGGTCTGTTAATCTAGTAAATTCTTCTTCAAACTTTTGAGTTAGTGCAATTCTTACATTATTTGCGTGTGGCAGTAATGAACCACGACTACTTTGTTTCCAAAGATTACTGTTACCTTTAACAATTTGTTCTACTGAACTTCTAGAAGTTTTATAGTTACTATCTTGACGAGCTTTTTCTTGAGCTTGTGCTCTACTTAACCATTTCTTTTGCAACTCAAAACTAGATCCTTCTACTTCTTCTACAGTTAATTGACCTTTTGAATAAGCTTCTTCAAATTCTGCATTATCAGCAATGTAAGAATCAAACGATTGATCTAAACCATCTAAAAAAGTTGCAATACCTTTATCTTCTTCAAATTGTGGATAAGCAAGTTTGTTGTTACCTTGGATTTCTAATAAATTTCTTTTAATAACTTCTACATCTACACCGTCTTCTAATTGTTGTTGCGCATAAGTTAAAGCAGCTTCATTTTTATTTTCAAATTTTTGCTTATTTTTTGCATCATCAGCAGCCTTTTGTTCTTTCTCATATTTCAATATGTTCTTATGCATCTCTCCCGCTATTACAGGATATCTTACTTCATACGGTCTACCTCCAGCATCCATTTTCATAAGTTGCTTGACTTGATCAGTACTTACATTAGGAGAAACTTTGGAAATAGCAAAAGCTCGTTTAATTGTGTCATGTGAAACTCCTCCCATACCATTTTCAAATTCATAAGCATAATCTTTCTTATAATTTTCTATGGTATAAAGTGTATTTGACTCATCAAGAGCTTGAAGAAGTTTATCATTTTTAATTGATTCTTTTTCTGCTTTAGCTTTATTAGCTAAATCTGTTTTACCTTCGGTAGTAATAGATGTTAAAAAATTATCTATTTTTCTACCAACAGTATTTTTAACTAAACGTTTGTTTTCAGTTGCTATAAGTGGATCTTCTATAGATTCTCTAAATTTTTTTTTTATGTGTGCTTGCTTATATGGATCAGTAGTTGCTCTATACTGTTCATCCCATCCATTTGTGTACCAGTGATTAGGAACTCCAGTCATCACTGCTTGCATTTTACGCATCCTGTCATTTAATTGAGCAAAGGGTGCGTTCTTCAGTGTATCTATAGCAAGAACATCTTTGTTTTCAATCGCAGTATCTAAAGCTTTGTTATAGCCAGCAGCATTATCAAACAAATATTTAGCAGCATCAGTATATTTTTTATCTTCAATTGGATCGTCTAGAAAATATTCTTGTCTATCCAATTTCTTATATCTATCTTCTTTCATCTTGTCAGATGCCTTCTTAACAGAAATTGAAAAGTCTGCTAAAGACTCAATCATTTTCATAGGCATTGCTGCATTTATTTCACGTGTTCTATCATTCTCTCTTTCAAGTTGTTCACGTCTCTCATAACTTTGATTTATATCATCATAAGAAGCTTGTAGTACAGAAGCAAAGTCCGCAGCTTCTGTAAAATTAAAAAAACTGTTTGTCATTACTTAACCTCCCATACCAAATCCTGAATAAATACCAGCAACTTTCGACCCAATGGATAACGCATCCATAAACATAGCTGCTCCAACGTTTTGCATGACCGGCACAGGTGGTTCAACATCTGGTATAGGTTGAAATGCAACCTTCGCAAATGCTTGATCTTTATATGATTTAAACTTAGAAACTTCCATTGCTCTAGTTTTGGCAAGCACTCTATCATTCAATAAAACTTGTCTAGCTATTTCAGTAGTATCTCTACCATACTTAGCACGTTCCATTGTTTTCATTCGTCTGACTGATTGACCAGTTTGACCGGAAGCCATAATCTTCCCATAGTCACTGTTTTCAATCATGTCTAGATATAACTCTTGATACTTTATTTGTGCAGCATCTCTGGCTTTGTTTTGTTCAAACTGTTCATTAGTTCGAGCAAAAGCTTGAGCTAAACCAGCATTATCTACATCAATTTCGTACTGATTTTTTTGAGCATTATAAATGGAGATTGTTTGCATCCACTTACGTTCTCTACGCTCGTTTTCGTATTTGTATCGTCTTCGAGCATTTTCATTAGCTGCTCGCGCTTGTGCTCCTAAACACACGGCAAAACTCCATAAAGGATAAATTATTAGGTCCGTGTTTTAATTCCCTTAAAAATTTGAACCCTAGGAATCTGAGTAGTTTTATATGAACTTTGTTTCGTTTATCAACGATGTTCCAAAGCAACTTCTCTTGTCTACTTTCCACATATCTTTTAGCTTCTCTTGCAAAAGTTAGTGGGTACTTATGAATAGCAGGTGTACATAGCATCCAGATTTTGCCTCCTTCTTGTACTCCCGCTACTCCGGCTATTTCACCGGTAGGAAGTGTGAAATACACAGTGTCTCCTAATTCGGCACACGCTGGTATTGCCACAACAGGATCATGTCCATGACCCTCTTCTACTTCTCTACGGTCATCTGGTAAAAGATTAGAAGCTACAGCTAGTGCAGCTTCCATCGTTATTGGGTGAATGTAATTACTCATGTAATTCTTTATATATTGGTTCTAGTTTTTCTATTGTGGTTGCCATCCAAGGCTCCCATGGTACTTGTTTTATTCCTCTTTGAAAATATCTTTCGTACCATCTGTTGGTTTTCATTCGCCAATAAAAATAACGTAGTTCCTGTTCAGTTAGGTGGATTTTAAACACGTCTATAAAATCTATTTGTAAAGTCTCCTTCCCATGCCAATGAATATAATGTGGCTGGTGCGGGATGTGATGATTTAACGTTTACTGTTAAGTTTGTATTTCTTTCGTAACAAGGTACTGTTTCTATAACTTCATTTACTATCGGTAATCTACTAGCAGATACAAAACCAGCTAGAGCTAGTTCTTTAGTTTCTGTGTAGTCAGGTTTACCTACTCTTTGTAAGGTTGTTGAATATACTCCTAATGGTCCAAAGCTAAATTTAATCCTATGAATAATTAAGGATGATTTAGCATCTGATCGGTACTTATCACCTTCTACTCTACTTACATATAAGGTAGGAATTTGAACATCCATCTCATATAAATATCCAATAACAAAAGTATTGTTTGACCAATCTCCTGGAATTTCTAAATTACTACCATTAACAGTAATTAAGGCATATCTACCAAGATCATTACCAGCATCAGTTTCATAGGCAACTAACTGTTTAGTGCTTTCATAACCATTTGGTTTAGGAATAGTAGTTTTAATGTTTGCACTACTATATGTACCTGAAGCTGCTGTAACTGACGAAGCATGATCTAAATGAACACGATATACATAGTCATCTTTTGTATCAGCAGTGTCTCTTGTATCAGTTACAAAGTGACCACTATCATCCAGTTTTAAAGAGTATTTAACCATCTGATCTTTATTGTTATTACGTGTAATTACATATAAAGCATCATCTAGCATGCAATGATATTGTATATTACCAACTACAGTCCATGTACACCAAGCTTGTAGTAATCGTCTCTCACCAGAAGTGAAATATCTAAAACAATAAATTGTATCTGTATCTTTTTTACTAAAAAATACAGCTGAGTTTTCTCTGGATTCAGATACTATACTTATATCTTTATCTAATAGTCTAGAAATAACTTTACTTTGATCAACTACATCTGGTTCTCCTTGTCTAAGAACATTAGACATTTCAAAAAACCTAGTAAATTGATTAGCATTATCTATAAACGCAACTGTAGTTCCTAAATTAATTGGATTAGTTTTTTCATTAAAGTTATATGATGCTACTGCATTAAGCTTTGCAGTTTCTGGACTTAAAATATCACTGTCAGTAGTCAGCATAAATTGCTGATTTTTAGTAAATAATAGTAATCCAGCATTTACTTGAATACCGTCATAAACAATAGCTGGGTATTCAGAACTACAAGATAAATCTATAACATCCATAGGTGTGAAAGTTGTAGCAGTCTTAGACCAGAAGTTAAAAAACTTTCCCGGTCTTGACATGATTACGTTTTCATCACTTAAGAATACTAATCTGTTTCTAAAGAAAACTAATTGATTAACTGTTTTACCAACAAAGGAAGGGTTTGGGTTAGTTAAATCATCTCCTACTTCAGCATTTTCCCAAGTAGCTTGTGAGACTAAAAATGTACCATTAGCTTGTCTAACTAATTGTATAGGCATAGTGCCTTTATCAAACTCTATATTCCTACCGGGTTTTGCACATTCTTCCCAAACTCCATCACCATCTCTATCATTATTACCAAAGAATTTTACATAGTAATCATCTTCGTCTGCTTCACTGTTAGCTATTTTGACTACATAACCATGTTTACATTGATCTGGTAAATCATCTACGCTTTTAACTTCACTAGACATGACTTTAAGTAAGTCACTTGTAGGAGCTGTAACGTTAAATGTACCTGATGGTCTGGTTACATATAAACCATTACCAATTTGTTTAACATTAGCAGAAGTAAAATTACCAGTATCTATAATTGCTTGTCTTATATCTCCAAGTATTCCTGAAGCAGTGACTGTAGTTTCAGTATCAAAAGGTGTTGGGTTAGGTCTAATTAATCCTAAATTTGCTTGTATTTGTGTAGTACTAATAGCTTCAATAACTATTTTGTAATAGCCATCATCCATCCAGACATAGAAATAATCACCTTGAGCCCAATCAGAACCACCATAAAGAAGATCAAAGGTAGTTGTATATCTTGCTTGATATGTAGTTTCTTGATCATTTCCAGAACCAGTTGTAAAAGGAACTGACTGTCCAGTGGTTCTAATTCTAAAATATAGATTAGTTCCTCTATTTACTGAGGTCCCATTAGAATTTTTAACATCAATTGTATAAGTATGGTTTCCAGATAAAGCTTCATCTGTAAGACTTGCACCATCATCAATATCAAATATTCTAGTTCCTACGTTTGGTGCATATGCATCTCTACCATCTCCAGCAGATTCATCACATCTTGTATTATTTGTAATCCTAGAATTTCTGGATGCTCCACTTCCATCGGTATTACAATAATTATTACTTGACTTAACTAGGTCAACACTAATTCTTGTAGCTGTCGTTTCAGTTGTAGTGTTTGTGTTGTCATATAGATTTAAAGCATATTGTCTTGCATAAGCTGTAGCTCTTAAATCAATAAAAACTTCAGGAGGTCTAACAGTTTCTACAGTAGAAGACATAGCTACTGTCTTAGTTCTGTTAGTTATAAAAGTGTAATCATTTAAAGTTAAAGTCTGTATATCTTGGTCATTGGTGTGAGTTAAATATGTAGCTAAAGCACTTGCTGTACCAGAATCATAGTTAACAACCATCGCTGCACCATCACTACATCTCCACATATTTATATCGCCAGATCTACTGACTTGTCCTATATAACTTTCTGTTTCATCACGGTAATAAGAAAACCATTTACCGTTTGTTTGGGAATTTAAAGCTGAAGTTCCATTATCACTAATAGATGCAACTAACTGCCCACCCGGACGTTTCAGTAAGCCATGTGTTACATCAGGTATTACGTTAGTAGCGATACTAACTTGTCCGGGAATTTTTAGTTCATCTGGCTGTTGAGATAACCCTCCAGTCAGCGTTGGGATTGTTTGAGTAACACTTGACATTATCTTCTATTTAATATTTGGAAAGGTTGGAATGGTGAATATGCAGTCTTCTCCGGCCAGCCCATATAGTTATGGTCGCCTTGTGTACATTCATAATCCATCACATTTGCTCGTGCATTATTTTCTTGAACTTGTAGAAGTGCAGCCAATTCTCTGTTCGCAACAAGCTGTGTAGCTGCACGGGTAGCAGCTTTAGAAATTATGTATCTTTGAAAAACTGGAGGTACATCTTCAAATGGATATAGAGTGACAACATCTAAATAAAGATCGTCAGTAAATTGATCAGTATGCTCAACTAAATCATATAGTCTGCCATTTCTTCTTACTAAATCTTTGGATTTATCAAGACGTTTATCATGTAAATCATATCTTAAATAGTTAGAAGGTATAACTATATATTTAGTAGTGGCATCAGGAGTAACTTTTAAATTTTCTTCAGTATTAAAATGCCATGCTTCGTTTTGTACATCTTTATTAGCTTCGACTAATAAGTTATAAACAAACGCTGTTTCAGGATTATTAAAATTAAGAGTGGTTAAAGGAGATTGACCTATGCTACCCAAAATTGAGTTAACTGCGGATAGTTCGGTATCGGGTTGAATTGTTGAGGAAGTCATAGGTAAAAAAAAGGGACCCGAAGGTCCCGTAATAAAATATAAATTTAGAATGCAGCGTCAGCAGAACCAACGTGTAATTCTACGCAAGCAGCAGGATTTAAGTAATCCGCTCCCATTGCTAGGCGACCAAGTATTACGTCACCTTGGTAAATAACAGAGATGTCTCCATTAGTTACTTGAACTTGAGGTCCGATAGCTTCAACAACACCAGCAGCTTCTCTTTGGAAGATTAAACCACATGATCCTGCGAAGTCACCAGATTCACCATAGCCATTGTTAACACCAGCAATGTTGAATGTACAAGCTGAACTTGAAACAGTTCCACTTGCAGTATCAGTAATTGTGAATGTATTAGCATCAGGAACAGAAGCAACTGTGTAAGTACCAGAAGTACCATTACCAGCTGTAGCATCAAATACAACCTTATCGCCAACAGAAATACCGTGAGCAGTAAGTGTTACTGTGATTGTTGTTCCAGATCTTGCATAAGTTGCTGACTGCTTACCAGCAGCTGAATCCATAGATTGACCTACGAATGAACCAGCATTAGAGATAGTATTAGCAGTACCGAACTTACCTAAGAATGGTAGGTTCATTGACTTATAGATCTTGATACCAGCGATAGATACAACACCTTCTCCAGACTGTAAACCTGTACCTTGAACGTCTCTGTTAATTAGTCCATTGTCACCTGTTTGCTGGATAAGAGCGTAGTACTGTCTTGGGTTAAGAACAGCTACTCTACCTTCAGAACTAACTCCTTTCTCATCTAATACAGCAGCAGCATCATAGAAACCAGTAACAAGGTTAGAAGCTGATGTAGCTTGTGCGTTGTTCTGTGTACCATTTAACTGAATCTGTGTACCACCGGGTTCTACGAAACCAGTTGCAGAGATTGGGGAAGCCTGACGAGCACCTTTTGCAATTGCTCTAAAAATTTTTCTGTCATAATTCTCAGCAAGTGCATAACCGATCTTACGAGAAATTTCTCCACGTAGATCATAATGAGAAAGTGTCTCATCTAAGTCATATACAAATGCAGAACTGACTAGAAGGTCGTCCATCACAATAGTCTTCTCGGCTACTGGAGGTGCTTTATCACTATTACCTAGAATTGGTGTTCCGGGTGTGTGATAGTCGCTTGTCATACGACCTGTGTAAATAAATTGAAGACTCTTACCGTTCTTCAATGTACGCTTCATGACTAAATCACGAGCGATTGTGTTATGTTGGAAGCCTTTAAACATCTCTCCTGAAAATAATTTCAGGTAGGTTGCATACTTATCTCCAGCTCCGTCATAACCTACGCCGGAAGATAGATTAATTCTACCTATACCGACCTGATTAGCATCAGCCATTTTATCTTAAAAATTAAAGGTATATTTGTTCGTCTTTACGCGTAAAAAATTGCGAGTCTCAGTTGGACTCATTGATATTTGTGGTCTATCCCACCGTCTAGACGGCTAATTGGTATCCTCCGTGGAGGGCAAAGAGCCAAATTGAGTAGGGAGGACTCGCACCTCCCTGATCGGCTTTAACCGATTACTCTTGTGTAAGCAACGCCACGATATACGAAAGTAACTTTCATGGTTATCTCCATATACTAAGCCCCGTTCCATGCTTAGTGGTCATGCGTCCCATAAGGGATGAACGGACGTAGCGTTAATAAGAAGGATCACCTATCGGATCTTTCTTCTTTTTATATTCTTCTTGTCTATATTCCTCTAGTAATTTATCTACCTGTTTCTGTAGTTTTAGAATTTCTGGATCTTGTGTTTTCATACTGTTCCAATGGCGGATAACGCCAGAGCATATAAATAAGTTAGTGATTAAGGTTAGGTATAAACAAAAATTTTTCAACCAATTTGTGGAGCTGATAGTGCAACTTGTGTTGACTCAGATGATGCTAAGTCAAGTGGAAAGTTATGAGCATTACGCTCGTGCATAACTTCAAAGCCGAGGTTAGCTCGGTTTAATACATCAGCCCATGTAGGTATTATCTTTCCATTAACATCTACTACTGACTGGTTAAAGTTAAAACCATTTAGATTAAATGCCATTGTGCAGATACCCATAGATGTCAGCCATATGCCAACAACCGGCCAAGTAGCAAGAAAGAAATGAAGAGAACGGCTGTTATTAAAACTCGCATACTGAAAAATTAATCTCCCAAAGTACCCGTGTGCAGCGACAATATTATATGTCTCTTCATCTTGCCCAAACTTATAGCCATAATTCTGTGAGACTTCCTCTGTCGTTTCTGCAATAAGTGAGGAAGTAACCAAACTTCCGTGCATAGCAGCGAAAAGAGCTCCACCGAATACCCCAGCAACACCAGCCATATGGAATGGGTGCATGAGTATATTATGTTCTGCTTGGAATACGAACATAAAGTTAAAAGTACCAGAGATACCAAGAGGCATTCCATCACTAAAACTCCCTTGTCCGAAAGGATAAACTAAGAACACTGCAAGAGCTGCGGATAGTGGTGCTGTATATGCAACAAATATCCATGGTCTCATTCCTAGTCTGTAAGATAGTTCCCATTGTCTCCCTGCATATGCTGCTACTCCTATTAAGAAGTGGAAGATAATGAGTTGATATGGTCCGCCATTGTATAGCCACTCGTCCAGTGTGCCAGCTTCCCAGATCGGGTAAAAATGTAGTCCGATTGCGTTAGAGGAGGGGACGACTGCTCCTGATATTATATTGTTTCCGTACATTAACGAGCCGGAAACTGGCTCACGTATGCCATCTATATCTACAGGCGGTGCTGCGATGAAGGCAAGTATAAAACATGTAGTGGCTGCGAGTAAGCAAGGTATCATAAGCACCCCGAACCATCCCACATAGAGACGGTTCTCAGTACTTGTAACCCACTCACAAAACCTCTCCCAGTTACTGGAAGTTAATTCTTTTTGTAGTTGGATTGCTGCCATTTAATTAAAATGAATATTTAGCACCTAATTTTGTGCCATAACTATTTGTTGTTTCTTCATCAAAGAAGTTAGAGAAAGCTAGTTCACCATAAACTTTCATTTTTTCTGTTGCAGCTACAGAGCCACCAAATTTACCAGAGAAACTTGAATCAGATTCTTCAGATCCATCTACAGAATCAATTGTTTGTCCACCTTGGACATACCAATCTAGTGAACCTAGTTTGTTTTCATAACCAACGTGTAAGTCAGTTGCTCTAGATGTATAATCTGAACCAGTGTAAGAAGCGTTAGTCTCTACGTTTACGTAAGGACCAGCTAGAACTGGAGCTGATAATGTTGCTGCTGCTGTAAGTACAATAAAATTTTTCATTAAAATATTTAGTAATTAAAAAATGTGGCGGTTTACGATATGATTCGAGCCGCCTGTTTTTTAAAATAATCCGGGAATTATTTGACCAGTTGTTACGTATGCTCCTAGAGCTGCTACGAAACCTAGCATTGCCGCCCAGCCATTAAATCTTTCTGCTTCAGGTGTCATTAGTTTTTGTTTAGGTAATAGTTGTATAGGGGGTTCGTATGCATACTCATTTTCAAGTAGCGTATCGAGGTCTTTAGTTTTCATTTCTTTGGTGGTCTACCTTTCTTAGTACCGTAAGTACCTTTTCCTTTAGGCATAATTAAAAATCAATATCTGAACGTTCTAGTTTTGATACAACATCCTGTCTATAGGCAGGGTCTCTGTCATAGCGAGGGTCACTCATAGCTTCTACTAATTGTGCTTGACTTCTAAATACATCACCACTTGTATCAGCAGCTTTGCCTGTTAGTCTTCTACCTTCATATCCATTTACTGCTTCGTATCTAGATTTAAGAGCATCAACTCCTAATTGAATAGCAGCTGCATTACCAGTACCAACTAAATCATCAAAGGCTTTAATTTCATTTTCTGGAAGATTTTGTCCAGCCCATGAAACTAAATTATTGTATTGAGTCTCACCTCCAACAGAGTTTTGTATTTTATTTATTTCTGCTGTCGTTACGTCAATTTCAGGTTGATTAGTTTGAGGATTATCTTTGACCATTTGCATATAGCCTTCGACTAAATCCTGACTACTCATCCCTTTAAATTTTTCAAGAGTTTCTGGAGATAAAGACTCACCATTTTGATAGTACTCATCACTTGCTGATTCAATTAATGAATAAGCTTCGCCTTTTTCCTCTGGTTCATCTTTAGTATCAGTAACTTCTTCTTCATCTTTAGTAGCTTCAGGTTCTTCCTTGTCTCCTAATTTCTTTTGGAGTTCAACGTAAGCTTTCTCTAAATCTTCAGCATTCTTATATTTACCAGCAAGTAATTCTCCTTGCTCTTTAGCCATTTCCTCCCCGACTTGCAGGGAGTCTTGCTCTTCAGTCGTGAGATTTTCTACATCTGTAGACTGGTCATCTTGTTTGATAGTTAGTGTATCAGCCATAGTTATTCAACGGGTGGTTCTTCTTCTGGCATCATTTGTGGGTTTTTAGATGGATCCATTAATGGAGTACCAGCTAATTGTCCAGCTTGATTTACCAGTGATTGTTGTGTTTGTTGAGCTTGTAGAGCTTGCATTTCTTCTGCCATCTGTTGCTCAGTCTTAACAAGATTAAGTACATCAATACCCTGAGCTGCTGCCAATCTCTTGATAGCTTCTTGAGGATTTATGTATTGCATTAAAGCTTCTGGTCCTAATGTCTGAGCAATAGTTCCAATGAACTGAGTTAATGATTCTCTATCTTGTCCTCTACCTAAAGCATTAACACCCGCAACTATTGTTGGACGTACAATATCTTTTGGTAGTTTTGGTATTTGATTAGATCTTTGTAAAACTAATAAAGTTCTATTGAGATAAGGTATTAGGAACTCAACTGTAAGTAATGAAAATATTCCACCTAGCTGTTGTTCTAGTTCTAACTGTGTAAGGCGTACCTCTTCAGCTGTAACTCTCTCAGCATTCCTTACGTTCATAACAAGGAAAGCTTCTAACATTCTTTTCTCTATACCTTGAGCCATGTTTGCAGCTGTAGCGAAGTCAGCAGTTTTTCCTACTTGGATAACTGCAACGTCTTCTGGTCTACCCTGTACGATTGCTCCGTTACCAGCCTTTGCAATGGTGGCTGGTTTAGTAGTTGAACTAGGAGACACAAGGAAAATAACTTTACTGGCAGCAGCAGCTCCTTCAATGAGAGCTTGACTTAGACCATCAAGTGATTTCAAATCTCCTAAAAATTCTTCTACTCTTCCACGACCGTAGTCTTCTCCATCAACTGTATTGAACCTTAAAGGCAACCAAGGACTGGCTTTCTTAGGTGCAGTACTTCTAGTATCAGGAATAATTTTATCAAATGCTTCTTGATGCCAGATCCATCTGCCACTAGTTTTATCTAGTTTGACCATTGTGTATATGGTTACATCATCAGCAACTGAATGTGATTCGTCTACTACTGAATTAGGTTCAGGTTCTGGTAGTTCAATATCTAATACTTTTCTACTTATAAGTTCCTTAGTGACTATGCATAAAACGTTACCATCACCATCACGCTCGACAACATATCTAGTTAAAGGAAAAGTTTTTAATCCATCTTTGTGCATGTAGATCAATGCGTTACCACCAACAATTAAATGTTTTAATGCTTGATGTATTGCAACTCGATCATTACTTGCAGCTATATATTCCATGATCATCCTTTCCATTTTTGCAAATGAAAGATCTAATTCACTTCTTATTTGTGGATCTAATTCTTGTCCTAACTTGTCATCACGTACCTGTAGCTTAAAGAAACTTGTCTGTGGTGGTAGAACTGCAAGCATAAGCTTGGCAGCTAAAGTCACTACACACTTAGCTCCTACTGATTGCCAAGGTACTGCTAATGATTTGTGGTTTGGTCTTGATGATATATCGTCATCAATTAAATATGGCAACGTGAGTTCAGAACATTGAACTGCTTTATCGAGGAACTGTCGTCTAGCAGAACTAAGCTGATTATATTTTTCACGTGCGTTCACTACTGAATACCTCCAGTAGTATTTGTATTACCTGGATTTATAGATGCAGCAGCTCCTGATGCAGCTGGTGCTTTCTTAATTCTTAAATCTGCTGTACTTCCTTTCTGTCCTTTCTTAGTTCCAAGCTTAGTTTGTGCTTCACGAACCGCAGGATTAACTGGTCTTACTTCCTCTTCTGGAACTGGTTCTGGAACTGGTGGTGGTGAAGGAGGTACGGGTGCTGGTGGTAATGGTGGTGGTGGTGCTGGTGATCGTTGTCTATTAAAAAAACACATTAGATTTCATCCTCCATGATGGATTTTATATATTCGATTACGCTGGATTGTCCAGCTCTGTACATAATTGTGTTTATGTCTTCTTTAGGATGGATAGGTTTCCATCCAAAGTTTTCCTCAAGTCTTATAAGAAGCTTGTCCAACCTTTCGTTGTGAAGCTTAAGAGTATTGAGGGAGATTTGTGTTTGCATGTTCAAAGAAAGCTGGCATACGTGCAGCTTTAGTGGCAATAAATTCTGGTGCTTTACCTTCGTACATAAGTCGATCACTAGCATCGAGCCAAAATTTTTTGCTCAAATATTGATCATCATGTATCTGATTTAACGGTTGCATGATCCAGTTAATTGTTGCCTTCCTTAGCTTGTCTAAAGAAGGACTTGGTTTAAGACCTAGCTCTGCACATACCAAACTATTAGTTGCTACATGTATTTGCTCGTCTCTTGATATATCTGCACTGACAGTTCTTAATCCAGCATCACCATTAAAACGGAAGAAAGGCAGTATTACAAAAAAGATTGCTCTTTCTATTACTAATGCTTTCAATATTGTGTGATCTGGATGAGCTATCCATGCATCTCTTAAGCGTATTGCTTCGGCTTCGGCTTTATCATCTACGCCTAGAGCGTTAGCGATATATCCGAGAGCTAAATCATGGTTGTCCTCATCTTTTATGTTTGATTCCAAAAGTTTTCTACTTTTCTCTGGA
>VTLG01005340.1_pt1 | contig 22045 bp, 42 predicted proteins | sample 4694571 | NCBI WGS metagenome assembly VTLG01 (sample SAMN12604809, study PRJNA352737) | marine metagenome | biome: ENVO:00000447; feature: ENVO:00000209|ENVO:00000569|ENVO:01000036; material: ENVO:00002151; isolation source: viral sequences binned using virsorter ... | reverse complement strand
TATGTAGCTGTTTGCTGCTGCTCCCCCTACTGTTGCGTCTATTGTGATTGCCATTTTGTTTTAGTTTGGATTTCTTTTCTTTTGAGGGAGCAGAGACTACCAACTTGGCAGCCTCTTGTTCTCTCATTCGCTTAAATGCGAACATTCCCATTAGCTTGAAGCACCCTTAAGTGCGACAAAGTTAATAACAATAGCTTCACTAAGTGAGCCGCCTGATACGTTTGTTACTGTTACTTTAAAAGAACCAGCAGCAATAGCTGAAACTCCAACAATATAAGAACCAGCAGTACCAGCAGAACCATGACAAGCTACAACAACATCAGTAGCAGCGATTTTATCGTTAGTTACTGTAAATGTTGCTTCAGCAGCAGCACCTAAAGCTGCGTTGTTCATAGTAATCTGGCCACTCTCTGTATTGAGAGTTACACCTGTTGTTTTATTAGTTGCTTGTGTAACTGTACCGCCTGTTGTTGGTCCAGCTAATTTTCCAGCACTAATCTCAAATAAACTTGGCATAATTTAAGTACCTTTAGTCTTGAGTTGAAACGTTGGTAGCTCTTACGATACCAATGTTTTTTGTTTCGTAGACTTTCGACCAGTTGCCTACTGTTGCAAGTTGTGTTCTGTTTGGGTTAACAGTTGTAACTGCCCATTTAGAACCAACAGGGTGATATGTGTAATGCAAGTCAATAGCCATTGCATCTGATTTAGCCAGAATGTCTCTGTCTGTTTCAGTTGTTAGACCAGCTTGCTCTCCACTTGCTACTGCGCCAGCAGTAAAGAAATATGTACTGTACTCAGTTGAAGAGCCTGACCCTGCGGTAGAAACGTCATCTGAAACAATAACTCTTAGTCCGCAATATGTTGGAACAGTATTGTCTCCACCATATGCACCAGCGATAGAACCACCAGATGCAGTTGCAGAACCGCCGTTGCCGTCTGAGGCAAGAACGTAATCAACCATCTTTCTTTCAACAAGGTCATAATATACCTTGCTATGCATACAAACGGCTGTAAGTTTGTCTCCTTGATCGCCAAGAATTGATCTTGCTTTTGCTACGTGTCTAGGAGATAAACCTGTTGGTGTATCACTAGAACCGCCATCAATAGTAAGACCAAAAAATGCAGCATTAGAGTCTGTTGAGTTAACAGAACCAAATACTCCATCAAGACAAGCAAGTAAATCTTTTTGTCTTTGGTTGGCAATATATGCACCGATCTTTTGACCGATTGCTGCCATTGGATCTGCACCTGATGCAAGTGCAGCTAAATCTCTTGATTCAAATGCACGACCTCTATGCAAGATAACTCCAACTTGTTTATCAGTTGAAATCTTGCCGGGTGTTAATGAAGAAGAATCTGAAAGAACCTCAAAATCGCCACTAAGGTTAGCGGAGAAAAAAGGAACATTTACGAAATCACCACCCTCTGTTGCATTTAGCTCTGCCATTGGTGCGACCACACCGCTTGCGAGAAATGAATCTCTTTGAGTGGTCTGTTCAATGACATAAGGCGTAAATATCTCAGGGATGATTAAATCACTCCTTAGAACTGCCATGTCCTGAATAATAATGTTAACGGTGTGGGCGTAACCCTATTTGGCTTAGCGTAACTTTGCCTAATAATTCTATATTAACGTGTTTTTGCTATATCTCTCAACTTTTGCCAAGTTTCTTTTCCATATGTCTTAAAAATACGCCCTTGTTCTGTAATATCTTCTGTTGATTTTAAAAATGGTTTTAACATATCTTCAGAAAAATTATCACTAGAAGGTCTTGATATCGGCGCACCACCACCACTTGGTAATTTATTTTTTAACAGATAAGGTTTTTCTTTTTCTAATTTATTTTTTACATAATCTTGTACTGGTAACTGTTCGTACCCATCTATAACAACTGGTATGCCTTCTTTAATCTGCATTTGATCTTTTGGTACGAGATTATTTAAAACAAGCTCAGGGTCATAAGTTATTTCAGATAAAGCTTGCATTGCAGGGGCAATAAGTTCAAGCTCCCTATTTCTTGCGGTTAACTCTTCAATTCTTTTTTTATCTTCAGCAGATTTATCTCTGTATTGCTGTTCTAATTTCTGTGTAGCTTCTGTGTACTTCCCTTCACTCTCAAGCTGTTCTCTTTCATGTTTTTGTTTAAAAGCTAACAAAGACTCGTAATCCTCTGGAACTTTAGTATCTTTTTTTTGGTTTTGAAGCTTCCCTATGAGTTCGTAGTTTTTAGCCTCTAATTTTTGTATTGATTCTTTTAACTGTTCAACTTCTGTGTTGTTTGGTGTTGGCGGCGTAACCACCTCTTTGTTTTCTTCAGACATAAATGAAAGCGTAGCCTTTAAAAATTAATATATCAGAAAAATTACCATTTGACTTTATCAGCCCAAAACGCAGCACTCATTTTACCTTTTGCAATATTTTTTGCGTGTCTTGCTTTAAATGATTTACGCTTTGCTTTATCTGCTTCTGATTCGCCTTGTCTAGGTGGTTTATTCTTAGCGCCCTGCATACCAAATCGTATTAGCTTTATTTTGTCGCCCTCTTTGGCAAGTACAATATGCGATTTTTTTGGGTGGCTTGGTGTTCTTTTAGGTTTATTAAAACCAGCGAGGCCAAACCTTTTTATTCTTGGGTCAGTCATTTTTTTCTATATTTTTTGTAAATTGCCATATCAACTGTTCTTGCTTTATCACCTCGCATATAACTATTAACGCGACCCATAGCCCACGCAGCCATTGGCACATTTCGAGAACCACCAGAAAGATATGCCCCTTGCCCTTTTCTATAAACAGCAGCAAGTTCGCCATATTTAAACTTTGTACCTTCAGCCTTTTTTTTAAGACTTTTTTTTGTTTCTGCGCTTAGTGGTTTTCTTCTGCTTTTTTGTGACATCTTGGGCAACCCTTGATTTTTGTACAGCTTTTATATCAATATAAGCACCTTTTTTATAAAGTTCTGCTGTTTTTTTTATTTCAGCAGCTTTAGCAGCACGGTTTCTTGAACCAGATAAATACTTTTTAGCAATGCCAGTTTTTTTGTCTTTAGGAACCCTTCTTAGTTTTGGCATCTTTCTTTTGTTTTACTGGTTTGCCTTTTGCTTCAGAAATTTTTTCCCATAAAGTCTTTGCCACTATTTTTTACCTCCTTTTTTTACTTTTTTCTTTTTACCTTTAGGCTTCATTGAACCATAATGTCCGGGCATTTTTATAAAGCAACTATTTATATAATATCTTTTATTTTGTTTTTCGTCTTGGTTTTTTCTTTTTCTTACCAGCTTTTGACAAAGCTATAGCAACAGCTTGGCTTCTTGAATAACCTTCTTGCATTAGTTGTCGGATGTTACCTGTAATTGTCTTTGTTTGTTTTCCTTTTTTAAGTGGCATTTGGGTATTTTGCAGCTAACTTCTTTAATGTTAGCTCTGTTCCATCATCTTTAATAATTAATCGCAAAGCCTCTCTTGGACTTTTTCTTTTTTTATCAATTAAATAATTAAAAAATTTCTTTTTGCTCCCAAGTGTCTTGTCTTGTATTGATGGGTTATCTCGTAACCATGTGGCATAGTTAGTATCTTGTGGCACTCTACCAGTAGCACTTGGCCTAGTATCAGGAAAACGTCTGCGTAAATCGTCATCATCTATTATTGGAACAGTAGTTGACCTACAGTTAAAATGCTGTGGTGGTAATGGTCCTTCGTTATATTTAAAAATTTTGCCATCTAAACTTCCGCAAATTTTACTTGTTCTTGCATCTAAAGTTGCAACATATTCATATCTTTGGGTTACATCTTGGTTTGCTGCATAAGTTGCTTGACTTACAGCATTTTGTACTTGGTTAACAGAAGTACGAACAACAGTCATTACCTGCGTATTAGCAAGTCGCATACCATTACCACCTGCAAGTCTTTGTGCTTTTGCTGTCATATTTTGGTTTGCCCCAAACTGCAATCTACCTCGCAACCTTTTTGCAATTTTTGGTATAGATTCTCCTTCTGTAATTCCTATACGAATCTGACTTGATATAAGTTCTGCTTGTTTTGTAGAAATTCCGCGAAAAGCTTTTGCTACAACTTGGCCACTAGGTAAGGTAATTGCAGAACCTTTTGCAGCAGTTAAAGGAAATGTTTTTTGTACAGTAGATTCTAAATCAGCAGGTAAAGTTAATATGTTTACTTCTGTAGGGTCGGTAAAAACAACACTTTGAGCAAAGTTAGGCGATATTTTTACAGTATTAACACCAACAGCACCTTTTGGTAAAACTCTTTCAAGTTGATCTTTTACAAATTCTGTTTGAAATACAGCAAGTCCTTGTAGTTCATCTGCTAAATAAATTGAACTTGTATTTGACCAACTCATAAGACTTTCTTTCATCTGCACCAACATTGATCTTATTCTTGCAACGGTAGCTGGTGCTGTTACTTCATCTATCGTCGCTAATTTATTGGTTAAATCTAAAATTACATTGTTGTAATTCGTTACAATCTGTCGGGCAACTTGGTTGCTGTAGCGGTTTAAGTCAATCGCCTCTCTGTAGAAAGTCTCAGGTGTTGACATAAATTACTCTGCATCTTGTTCTGGTTCTTCTTGTCTTGGCTGTTCCATCTCAACCATGCCACCACTTTGTGTTGCTTCTATTTCCTCTTCAACATCAAACTCATCTCCAAGAACCTCACCTTCAGTAAGTTGGTCAAGAAGTGTTTTCTGCGAAATAGAACCAGATGTATACAAAGTAAGAAGTGCTTGTATTTCTTGTGGTTCAAGTCTTTGTGATAGAAAGTCTCTATTAACAAAACTGCTGCCAGCTTCAGCATTTATATATATTCCGTGAAATGCAAGACAATTATCAATCATATCTTGCATCTGTTGTGCTACAACCATCATTGTTGAATCGCCTTGTGATCTATCTATTCGCTTTGCTTCTGCTGTTTCTGCCGATAACTTTTGGCCAAGTACTGCTGCAAGACCAAGTTCATTTATTTGACTTTCTAACCTGTCGAGTCTACGAAACTGTGCATCATAACTTTTTCCTTCTGGTTCAATATATTCAGCACGACCATCTGCTGGGAACGCAATAGCCTCGCCGGGTCCAGCTGATACCTCTTCAGCATTTTGTGGAAAGCCATAAAAGGCCAACATAGGTACTGCAGATATATGTAATTGGTTATCAAGATCAGATTGTATTTGATATGCTTTTAAATTTAATTCAGCTATGTCTGCCATTGGTGGTCTTGAATCAAGAAGGTTAACCCTGTTTGAATAAGCAACAGAAAAAGGTATTTTATCTACTGGCATTGTGCCTTCATCTACTTTTACAAACTTTCCTGTCTTGGCTTTTCTATGTATTTCAAAGTTGCCGGGCGTTAACAAGCGAACTTGCTCTACAATTTTTTCACCATATAGACCATCTGGTTCAGATACCTTTTCTTGTAGCCTTAGTTGTGTAAATTGCATTTCACCATCTATCATTTCTGTCCGCCAACCTAAAATATCTCTAGGTGTATATGTTACCCAGTAAGGCCTACTAGCATTACCAGTCTTTGGCGCATCTACTAAAACACCAACATGGCCATACCGAATCATTTTTCTAGCAGTTTCGTATGTCCAAACATTTAAATCATTACCCTGCAAATCAACATCAAATAATTGTTCTCTTATGGCGTCACCTGTTTCATTTAGTCTTACTGGTTTGCGAGTTAACATACCAGCTAACATTCTTTCTAGTCTTAAGAAGTAAGGGGGGCAAACAGAACGTGCCAATCTATTATCATAACTTTCATCTAATTCTCTAGGTTCTTGCATAAGATATTTTCTATGCTTTGACCTCATTTGATATGTACCACCAAGTAAATCTTCTATTAATATCCAATGTGGTTCTTGTTGAAACCATGTATTATTAGGGTCATTTATTTCTGTACCCCTACTAGCTGTCTGTCTGTTGTAATGACTATATCCAGAATACACAGTTTTGCTCCATTGTTTGTTTATAGTTTAGACAATAATCTTAATAAAGCCTAATACCAGTTTTACGACCAGCCCCCATATGTAAGGGATTGAACAACCGCCAAGTTATGTAACCAAGCGCATCATTCATATGATCGTACCCTGCATCTTTGTCTGGTTCTCCTCTTTCGTTATAACTTTGTAATTCTAAACATTCAATTAATTTTATAGCTTTTTTGTTAATCATTAATCTTGTTTCACCTTTACCGTTTAAGAGTAATCCTTGTACAGAGTTTACCCTATCTCTTACAGGTGGGTTAGATAAAGCAGATTGGTTTACAAAGCCATATGTTTCTAATATTTGGATGTCGGTCTTTGTAGCATTTGTACTTCTATTGCCACCTGACGCATCAGGATAAATATATATTTTGTTGAAAGGGTATCTAGATTTGATTTCCTTTGCAATGCTGTCGGTGTCGTGACTTTTTGAGATTTCATCTATAACAATAAATTTATTACCAACTGCCACACCAATAACTGCGTTCATGTTCCCAATATTAAAGTCAATTCCAATTCTCAAAGGTTCATTATCATCTACATATTGGCCATTCTGTAAAACATGAATTTTGCGATCAAACTTATCATAAACTTGCCCCGAGGTTAAGTTGCAGAAGTTTCCGTTGAGGTAGGCCTGTATAAGTTGTGGTGGATAGTTTTCTAGTAATGAATCAATGAAACCCTCTGGCAGATAAGGGTTATCAGATGTTTTCGCTTTTATTAACCTAGTATCTTCTTTGGCGTTTTTTTCAAAAGTATCAAACGCCCATGAATGACCCTCTGGTGTTGTAGTAGCGTAAAACTGTTGAACATTACCTGAACGCAGTCTAGCAAGTGCCATGTTCATTGCTTGTTCAGCATCACGTTTTGCAACGGTATCTGCTTCATCAAAACCAACAGCACATAAGTTTTGACCACGCAATCTTTGGTAAGTCAATATGGTTCTAAGTAAAATTGTATGTACACCTTCTTTAAACTGCAGTTGATACTCTGGCAATGGGCTGGCTCTAAATGTATATGGTATCTGCCATTCATCTAGCAAGTCATTCATAGTTCGCATCAGTATGTCTCTTAACATAGGCGCCGTTGGCTCAAAAATTGCTGAGATATGACCAACATTCATAGACGCTAACAATATTGATTTACTTACAAGTGCATATGTTTTACCAGCACCAAAACCACAAACCAATGCTAATTTTCTATGTTCAGTATCTGAGCAAAACTTTTCTTGATGCGGTAGTAAATTAGAGGTAATTCTATCTTGAACTGTCTTTGTAGTAGGTAAATCAAATAGGCCATCACCAAATAGTACATGGCCTTTTTTAACTGTTTCAAGGATACTCATGAGCAAAGGTCTGCTAATTTAGCTGCAGTGTTAATACAACCAAGTGCAATATTAAGTTGCCCGCTTCGTCTTGCTTCCATATGTAAAGTACTGCACTGACTCAATAAATCAGCAATCATCTGTGGTCTTTCTATATCCCAATCTGCTCTTAATTGCGCCCTTGCCTCTTTAAGATAATTATCAACTGTTCTTTTACTTACCCCCCAATTTGTTGCAGCGTATTGAATACAATCAGACCTTCTTCCACCATTAGCGATTATTCTTGCGCATCTAGCAATACGCATTTCTGTTTCTGCTTGTGTTGTTGCTGAAGCTGCCATTATGCTGGTTTTTCTATTAGGTATCCAGAGAAATCGCCAAATTTAAACCAATTTATGAAATCGCCAGCAAGTTGATCTTCCGTTATAGGTCTTTGTACACCTGACAAAGATAATTCTTTTTCAATTATCTCATCTGAATTTGTACCAGATGCTTTTTTGCCAGCAAGTGTAAGACGATAGAAAACAGTTGAAGCGTAGCCACCAATTGGTTCTAACTTGTCAAAGACAATGATTGCCCCTCCGGGTTTACATTTCTCTCTTAGTCTTAGCATAAGATTAAATCTTTTGGCTGGTGGAATAAACATTAAACATAAAAATAAAACAGACAAATCGAAGTCTTTAGCAATAAATGTTTCTGCTTTACTGCATACTATTTCGCCGGGTGCATCATAAAGTTTTATCATTTCTTTACTAGGTTCTATACCTATTAAGTGGGCATTTCTTTTAGTTAGTATTGGTTCTAATGCTCTACCAATATTGCCAGTAGATGCACCAAAGTCATAAACAAGACCATCTTGTGGAATGTAATGTCTAGCCACATGAAGTATTGCATTTGTTGCGAGGTCATACCAAGGCAGTTGTTCTCTTACATGGCGATCAAAACCCTGTGCAACACCAGAGGTTTCAAAAGACCAGTTTGTAGGTATGTCCATTTAGATTTTTTCTAATATTTCTTTGGCTACGGTTTCCGCAACCTTTGCCATCATCATAGGCGGTACTGCACGACCTACTCTTTCCCATTGCTGCGAGAATGTACCAGTTAATTTAAAATCTTTTGGAAAAGTACTAATTGCTTTTAATTCTTCGATGGTAAATGTTCTTGGTTCTGACCAATGGTATTTATCTGTGCTGCCTTGCACTACGGTATTTGCAACACGAAAAGGTGATTGTTTTACATGGCTATAAAATTTGTTTTTACCAGTTAGTTTCATTGCAGCTTTCCAGAATGAATCGCCAACTTTTGTATTTTCCCAAAGCCTATAAGTCTCAGTACCTTTAATAACATCTTTGTAATTATTAGTTTTTTCAACATTAGCTAAAGCATCACCAACTGTATAGAAATAAGGCAAAGGTTTTGGATGTACTGGTGCCATGTTTAAATCTTTTCTAACACCTACAAATATCGTTCTTTTTCTCATCTGTGGTATGCCAGCCCATTGCGCATCTATAATTTTACATTTAACGTCATAACCACAATCTTTTAACTCTTGCAAAATTCTTTTAAAATAACCTTTGGCAGTACCTATAACTAAACCAGCGACATTTTCTGCAACAAATACTTTAGGTTGTAACCCTTTTAAAAGTCTTGCGTATTCATAAAAAAGATCATCAACCCTTTGTTTTGTATCACTATATTTTTTTTCAACACCCCAACCTTTTTCTCTTTTACCGCTAATAGAAAAAGAAGCACAAGGTGGTGAGCCATCAAATAAATCTAATTCACCTTTTTTTAAATTAATTTTTTCAAGTATCTCTTCTGGTCTTATCTGTCTTACATCACTAGAATCTAAAATGCTGTTAGGGTGATTAGCTTTATATGTTTCCTGTGCAGCTTTTATAAACTCATTTGCATATAAAACTCTATAGCCAGCCATGCGATAACCTAAACAACTACCACCACAACCTGAGAATGTTGAGACAACATTAAATCCATTCCACTTTATGGCTTCTATTTCAGCCATAGTCGGTATATAAAAAGGTGGTTTATTAACTTTGTTTACCACTCCACTCGTACCCACAAGCTGGACAACGATGTTCAATTTCTATATTTTCATCTATTTCTTTAAAATCTTCTGGTGCTGTTTCTTCCCTATGATCCATTAATTCAGTTAAATCCTCTGGTTTAAACCAAGGTTCTAAATCATGTTCCATTGATAGATGGTGCAACATAGACGCATCCCAATCAGATAAATCAGATGTTCTGTTATCTGCAAGAGCAAGACCAACTTTTTCATCTTCAGATAAATTGGTTCTTTTAATTGCAATAAGTTCTTTGCCGTCTGTTTCTATAACCCTAACGTCCTCTAAACCAGCAGCTTTAGCACCTTCTAAAGTACCGTTGCCAGCTAAAACACGACCATCTTCATCTATGACTATTGATCTTGCCGCACCATATTTTTCTAATGATTCTTGTATTAAAGACGCAGAACGGTCTGTTCTTTTTCTTGCGTTTTTATGGTCTTGCTTTAAATCGTTAATTTTAGTCATTTGGTTTTGTCATTGATTTTACAATAGCTTTTTCTGATGGAAATGAAAACATATCGCCTACTTTCTTTAATTCTTCCTTTACTACTTCTATGTAATATGGTGTTTCATATTTTTCTCCTTTAGCAATTTTATTTCTAACTAAATTTTGAACCATTGCTGTATTTTCCCAACAAGCTTTTCTGTCTGTATGTATTTGTCTAATTTTATCTTTTTCTAAAGAAACACCAAGTGCTTGTGGTTCTCCTCTTATAGAGTCTGTTGTTCTTATGTTACCTAAACTATCTCTAAAACCTACTCTTTCTTTTTCATTTTCGCTTTGACTATCACCGTAAGCAGCTTTGCAATGGCAAATTATTGCTAAATCTTGCCCGCCATTTTGTCGGCCTTTTTGGTCTTTGTCGTAGTCTGGTATATATCTGTTTATAAGATTATCACCGTTAGAAACAATACCTGAATCATAGCAAGCAAAACATTCTACTTTAGGTATGTAAAATGTAGAGTCTCTATAAAGTGCTGTTCTTCTGTAATTAACTGGCATGGGAGGTTAAAAGGGTAAATCTTGGCCATCGGGTTTATCTTTTTCCCAAGGCCTTTCTTCGTTTGTAACACCTTTTTTATTCTTGTACAGGGCATCTTTCTCATCTTTTACATAGCCCTCATAATATTCATCTCTTAACCATCTAAAGCAATTAGGAAAACAAACTGCAAAGCCACCATCTCTTTCTGTTGCTCTTTGTTGTTTAATGGCAGCAAGTAAAGAAAGTTTTATATTTATTGGTGTTGTTTTCTTAATAGCTTTTTTCCATTCTTCCCAAGCTTTTGGTTTATTCTGGCCACTAGCCCGTTTTTTAATATCTAAATATAAAAACCAAAACTCAAGAAAGTCATCTGAATAATCTTTTTTATTAGTTTTTTTATTTAGTTCTTTTGTATCTAGTTTAATTGTATCTAGTTTGGTGGCATCTGCTGCTATGGGGCATGGCATATTTTGCCATGGGGGCGTAGCATTTCTTGCAGGGGTGCAGGATTTGCCACGCCTACCAATACTGGGTTCTGGCACGTTTGCTAGATGCCAAACAGTAACTTTATATAAATTACTACCCTGTTGCCCGTTATTACCTTTTTGGTGGGTTCTTTCTAAAAGGCCTAATGAAACTAATTGATTAACAACCTTCTGCGCTGTTCTCTTACTTAAGCAAGCATTATCTGCAATAGTGTTTAAAGAAGGCCAACACTGTTGATCGTCTTTATTGGCATAGCTTTGTATTACCCATAGCACCGCAAGTTGATTTGGTTGTATTTTTCCTCTAAGATTTGTAGGTAATGCGGTAAATTGATAACCTTGTGGATTAAATGACATCTTTTAAATTTTCTGTAAATGGTCTTGAAGCTGCACCACAAGGCAGTAAAAAATATATTGGAAAGGGTCGAATGATTGAAGTAAGTAAAAGAGTAAAACCATGGCGAGAGTTGGTTAAAAGAGAAGCTAGTAAAATAAAACAAACGCCTATCAAGGGTGCTTGCTATGTTGAGGCCACTTTTCGTTTTAGGAGGCCGAGAGCTCATTATTACTCAAATGGCACTCTCCGTACAGGGTCACCTAGAAATGTTACGGTTCGAAGAAATGACCTAGATAAACTTGTAAGGTCTAGTTTAGATGCTCTTAGCGGAATAACATTTGTAGATGATTCTTTGGTAACAATTCTTACTGCTAAAAAAAGGTACTGTGAAGAAGGCGAAGAAGTGGGTGCAGATATTCTTGTTGTTGAATTAGAAAGTTAATCAGGGTATAGATCGGTCAACCTCGCCGAGACCGCCCTGCCATTACAGCTTTCAGCCCTCGTGTTGCAACGGGCATCAGGCTCCCTGATTATTTATAGTTTACACAATAAACAAAAAAAAGACCCTTTGTACAGGGTTTTTTTTAGAAAGGCGGTAAGGCGGTTCTTTAAGGAAAGATTACTTACGCTTTAATGATAACAATAGTACCTAGTCAACCTAGACCAACAGCAGTATTATAGTTACCGGTTGTATTAAAACACCGCAGTAGGTTAAAAGAAAAGCTGCCCGATTAAGAGCAGCTTGTATTTTAGTTTCCAGTACCAGTGTAAACTTCCCAAACTTCTTGGCCAAAATATTTTGTAGCCTCTGGGTCTGGGTCTTTTACGTGTGGGTTGAAACTTGTCCAATAAGATGAACCTCCGTAACCGCAAAAGTTATCTCTTACTGCGTGGCAGAAAGCCGCTAACTTATTGTTATAAATGTAGCGGTGGAGATTAAAACCTATGTATGCTCCTGATGGGTAAAACATTGACTTTTTATCTTTTGGTTTATGTAATTCATTATCTAAACCTTTTGGAAAAGTTTTAGTAATGAAAGCATCAACTTGTTCGAGTGTTTTACACTCTTTTAGCTCTTGAAAAGCTTTTTCCATAATCTTAAATTTGCGAGGTAAAGTTTAGAGAAAGCTGCCCATGTAGAGCAGCTTGTATATTAAAGGCCATATTTAGAAAGGCCGGGAATACCTGTTGAACCATCTTCGTTTTGAAGATGCCAACATTCGCCAATAGCGACACCTCTGACTCTTTCAAAATTATTTTTCTTAAAGATAAAATAAATTTTACGAAGTTCAGATTCTGTAAGTTGATGTTTCTTATCAAAATCATGTTGAAAGAAACCACCTTGCTTTGTTGCAAGCCAATTATCGAAAGATAACATAGTATTAAATTATCGAGGTTCAATAAGGACAATCTCTTGCCCTTACTACCATTATAAGGTGTTGGTTCCCCATTGTCTACCAACTTGCACCAGTTCATAAACTGTCTACTTTTTCTGTACATACACATTGGGGAAAGCTAATATATAAATACAGGGCAGAGATGCTCGCAACCTCTAAATAAATGAAACTATTACCACAAACACTTTTAAAGAAATTACCACCTCTTTATTCTCAGCCAGCACACGAAGACCCAGAGCAAGAAATGGTTTTCCATATAAAACTATTTACACCTTGGGCTCAATGGACTTGGTATATAGCAGAATATGACCCAGTAAATGATATTGCTTGGGGCTATGTTATAGGCAACGAAAAAGAGTTCGGCACTTTTAGTATCGAAGAAATTAGAAACTTAAAAGGACCATTTGGTTTAAAAGTAGAAAGAGAAAAATGGTTTGAAAGTACTAAAGAAAAAGACTTAATGGAAAAAATTAAAAAAGGTATTTGTTAGTGGAAGAGCCTTTAACAGATTTACCTTTATTTAGACCAACCCATAAGAAAAGCAAACTTGCCGAACAATGGGATGAATGTAAAAAGAAACAACCAGACCTTTTGCCAAAGCTTGCTGAGATTGCTCGCAAGCTAAAAGCACGAGGTTATACCAAATATAGTATAAGTGGATTATTCCATATTCTTAGATGGGAAACAGATGGAACAACTGGCGATCTAGGTTTAAAAGTAAATAACAACCACCAGCCATTTGCTGCTCGTGAATTAATGGTAATCTACCCAGAGTTAAAAGGCTTTTTTAAAACAAGAGAACAAAAGCCTAAAGGTGTATGGGGGCAACTTTATTAACCCACATTACAAACCGAACATTAAGGGGGTAGCCAATAGGGAAATCCCACACTATAATTGAATTAAGGGCGAGAGCCTACAACCCCCAATTCTTAAATGAAAAACTTTTTTCTTTATTTAGTAATAGGCGGTATTACATATACCGCACTTACTTCAACACTACAAGACATGACCAAAGCAGATTGTCGTGCTGGTGTCCTAGCAGCTTGCCAAGAGGTAGCTAAATGGTAAGAGATATGCAAAAGGTTCTTGAAACTTTAAGAGAGCAAGAACAGAAACAACAAGTTAATAAGCTAGAAATTGTACGAGGTTGTATAGAACTTACAAACATAGTACAAGAGCTAGGCGAAAAGACAGGTATTACTTGTAATGCCTTAGATGAAAAAACAGACATCATCAAAAACTTTATCGTTAAGCAAGCAGAAAAAATTACCATGCTTGAACTTCGTATAGCAAACCTAGAGGACAAACTCAATGCAAAAAATTGAAGCTGGTTACATACCAGCACAGCAATACCACGATGACCCTGCGTATTCTGCCAGCGATCTAAAGCTTATTACAAGCACTTGCCCGCAAGTCTTTTACCAAACCAAGTATGAAAAAGTAAAGCTTGAACACGAACCAGCACTAAAAAAAGCATTTAGAGTTGGCGAACTTTGTCACGCATTTACTTTAGAACCAGACAGAGCAAAAAAAGCATATGGTGTTTGTCTTAGCAGATCAACTAAAGCTGGTAAGGTGCAAGCAGAAGAGATGGCAGCCAAAGGTATAGAACCTATAACAAGCCAAGAATACGAACTTGCATCTAGTGTTGCCAATGCTGTTTGGTCACACCCGATAGCAAAAAAACTTCTTTCTGATGGCCTAGCAGAACAAAGTTTTTGGAAAGAGGATAAGGAAACTGGCTTAACTTGTAAAGCAAGATGCGACTTTTTAAATGGCGATACTATTATCGACCTTAAAACAACTGGCGAAGGTAACAGCCACCCAGACAAATTTATAAAGTCAATAGCCAACTATCTTTACCATATGCAAGCTGCTCATTACTTAGAAGTAATTGGTGCAAAGCGATTTGTATTTATAGCAGTTGAAAAAGTCTACCCATATGCCATAAGCATTACCGAGTTAGACGAGGCTTCATTGGAATATGGTTTAAAACTTCGCCAAGATGCCTTAAAACTTATTTCTAAATGTCATACAGATGCTCATTGGCATGGGTATGCAGAAGAAATACAAACACTTAGCCTACCAAGTTGGGCATACAAAACAAACTAAAACAATGACAGATTATCCACAACACCCCTGCCAAGAAGTGGCAACAGCTTTACAAAAAGCACAAGCAGAATTTCCAACAATGGGTAAGACCAAACAAGTTGGTGTAGGTTCTTATGGGTACAGCTATTTGCCTTTAGAGCAAATGCTTTCCTTAGTTACACCTGTTCTTCTTAAACATGGTCTTTGTATTTCCCAAGGCTTTGGCTGTAGCCCTACAGGCGAAACACTTATAGTTACAAGACTTATACATAAAAGTGGTGGCATGATAAAAAGCGAACTGCCAATATTTTTATCTGAAAGAGATATGGCCAACCCTAAGAAAAACCAGACACACAACTGGGGTGGTGCAGTTACTTATCAAAGAAGATACAGCATTAAGTTGATCTTAGGTCTTGAAACAGATATGGACTTTAATATGGAAGAAGAAGAAAAAGTGCAAGAAAAAAAGATTAACAAAGGCGAGGTTATAGAGACTTTGCGAGAGCAAGTCAAAGAAATATCAAACACATCTGATACTGATAAAACTTTTGGTCTTGCAAAAAATGCAATACTAAATGCAAAAAGCAAAGAACAATTAACAGATCATCAAAAAAACATTGCAACTCGTTTTGCACAAGGTAAACTAACTATTACACAAAAAGAGCAATTAGAAACTCTTATTGTTAACAAGATAAAGGTACTTAAGTAATGGAACAAGACCAGCCTTATCTATCAACCAAAGACCTCGCAGAACGATATGGTATTACTCAAAGAACCATAAAGAAGTGGCGAACAAGTACAAGGCGAGGTAAAGCAGAAGGTCCACAGTGGTATTCAGTACCACGACAGGCAACTGCTTTGGGTTCTCCCCTTATCAGATACCCACTTCCACAAGTACTTGCTTGGGAAGAAACAAACTCAATTATTCCTATTAAATCTTTTTAACTATGGCCTACGAAAACCTTTTTACAGGGCGAATTGTCCTCTTTGAAAATAACGATAAAAAATCAGAAAAGTCACCAGACTTTGGTGGCAACATTGAATTTACTTTATCAGATGCCATGGCACTTACAGAGTGGATTACAGCACAAGAAGGCGAGGACAACTATGCTGGCGAAAAAGTTGTAAAGATACCAGTAAGTGCTTGGAACAGAATGTCTAAAAATGGTGCATCTTTTGTATCAGGTGCAATCTCTGTAGCAAAGAAAGAAAAAGAAGAATTACCTTTTTAACTATGACAAAAGTACTTCGCAAAGTATCAAACCCAGAATTACCATTAAACGTCGCAGTATTTCAAGACCATTTAGCACTTGGTCTTGATTGCTTCGAACTAGATTGGTTTGATTTTGCACCAATGACTTGTAAACACAATGAATATGGTGACGGCATAGCTTTTTCGCAATACGATAAATACCATACAAACCATTGCAAAGCAGAATACTGTTTAATTGTTTCTCAAACAGGTATACATATACCAAATAAAAAACTTTTGCCGTTTAGCAACGAACAACCCCCAACAAAAATAGCCTTGCTGGTTTTATCAGCAATGGTTATACAAGAACCTTTAGATTTTAAATCCGGATTATGCGACTAGATTTTACAAACAAAGCACTTGAGGATTGGATTAAACTTTGTCCTTTTCCTATAACAGTACAACAAGCGGTTACACAACCAAATGCTTGTAAACACATAACAATAGATATAACTATTGAAGCAAGTAAAACAAAGCCAAACCCAGACTTTGTTTCATCAGACCAACAACAGTTTCTTGAGTTGAAATATATTGAAGTTGATAAAAAACTAAATCAACTTACAAGACAGAGATTTCAAGAAGATAACCCTTTAATACAAAGAAAAATATCAAAGCAAATACATAATTTATTAGACGAAAAACACGAAATCGAAAAACAGTTAGATGTTCAAGAAAAATCGTAGAAAGCTTGTGGTCGACTATGCCGACCTAATGGGCAAGACAGTAAAACGTACCTTTGATGGTGCGAAGTTTAAATGCGTAACTATTCAATATGCAAAGAATACAGAAATTTTGTATGTAAGCATCTTGCGTTGTTATGACTTTGAAAGTATAGATAATGCTACTGAATATGCCAATGCAGTAGCAAATAAAGCTATTTTTATTGATTGGGATAACTTTTTCTTAAATTATGAATTTTCTGAAAAAGATTGCGAAACAATCTCTGGTAATAATTTTTCAAACAACTTGATAAAAGCCAACTGGAAAAATATAAAAAAAGTATTTGTAAAAGATTTTAAAGACGGTTCGCATGGGAAAAAGAATTGATTTAAAAGACTTACAACAGTACATTGATGATAAGGGATTTATCGTACAAAACCACTGCTGGAAATGTCAGAAGATCAGTTACAGAAATGAAAAAGATGCCAAAACAGTATCAGCAGATATGTTTAGACTTGGTAAAGGCCATACCTATACATATGCTTGTCCAAAGGGTAATGGCTGGCATCTAACTTCTAAAAAGCCAAGAAGCGCAAACTGTCCTAAACAAAAAAAACAATGTAAATCAACACGACAAAGTAAACCAGAAAGGAGGCGACAATGAGTGATTCACACAAGCTTAGAAAATTAAAAGAAATGCGTTTGGCAAACTTAGAAAAAGAATTGCTAGACGATACCTTAAAAGGCTATGACCATTATGTTTTTATCAACGAAAGAGGTAAAGCACAAGTTGTAACAGAACAAGGTCGTTGGGTTGCTGAACATATACGAACAGCAATTTTAAAATTTAATTTTCAAGTTGATCAAACTAAAAGTAAAAAATCTGTAAAAGAATTTTCAGAACAAGAAATATTAGCTTACGAAAAAAAATTTAACTCTTGAATAATTTTTTTTTAATTTTATTAAACATATTTGGTTTTTTTCTTATTTCTTTAACTACAAGATTTGCTTCAAGTTCAACCAATCTACCAAGTAATGATGCAAGAAAAACATCTTGATGCATTTGGTGTCTTACTAAATGTGTACAGTATCTTTTTATATTGTCATAATCTTCACTCTGCATAATTTCTCGGCAACGCATTTCAACAGATAACTGCAACTCAGGTGGTGCTGGTTCTATATCAATGTTGAGAAATTTTTTTAGGTTCATTTACTTGGGAATAATTGTTTTTCAAGAATGTCAACAGCCCTATCATCAAGAGTATTTGTAGTTTGTTTGCAAATTGCTCTTAATAAATCAACAACAAGACGTTTAACAGTAGTTGTTGTTAAAAAGGTCATTAATATTGGTTTTAAAATTTTAATCATAATTTATTGTGTTACTTTCCAAACATAACAGTATTTGCTACATTTGGCACATACTACCCTAAAGCGGTGGTCATCTCTTCTTAAATGGGTAGTATTTTATGGCAGAAGAACAAGAAGAAAAAGAAGGTACTGATTGGGGCGAAATCTTCGGCCATGCTGTTCGATTTATGATTCTTTGCTGGTCTTTGGCAATGATGACTCTCGGGTACATGGACAAGATTCGTAATGATGGTGCTTTTTTGGCAGGCCTGACAAGTGGAGTTTTAGGTAGCTATGGTATCTCCGTTAACAAAAAGAAACCTACAAACGCTGCTAAGATAGTGGATAACAAAGACACCAACGTAGGAATTAAATGAAAAAACTATTTGCATTGCTTTTATTTTTTCCATCTGCTGCTTTCGCAGATATAAAACAAGAGTTTGTTACGTCTGCTCAGATTACTGTTGATATGCCATATGTAGTTACAAATAAAGTAGGTACAACATATTCATTAAGTGGAAATAATATTACACCATCTGTAACTGTAGGAGATACAACAACATCTGGAAAGATTGGAGGTATCAATGTTGGTAGTTTATCTGACGGAGTGCCAGCTATGATTCAAACAGATACTACAGTTACAAGTGCAGGGTCAGCTTTTAGTAAAACAGAATCAGTAATTATGGGTGATGCCACACCATCTGCGGTAACACCTAGTTCGGGTATTGCAGCCTTACCAGTTTTAGGTGGACAGACAACAATAGGAAGCGGAGGCACTGCCGGATCGCTTGCGCTTACTTCTTTATCTAGCGGAGTCCACACTTGCACAGCAGGCGGTAGCGGCACAAGTTGTATAGGCTCTACAAAAGTAACTATAACCATTGATTAAATTTTGGCTGTTAGTTATAATGGTATATCCGCTAAGAACCCTTGCTACACCTGTGGTTCCACAGTTTCGTTCAGGTTCGCAAACAACTTCTTCAACAAGTCAAAGTGTTATAAATGAAACAATTACATCATACCAATACAGAACTGGTTACTCATATGCAGCAAGTGGACATAATATCGAAGCTGAAACAGGATATATCAACCCTACTGCTACGACTCAAAGCACCCAAACAGTTGGAGGAGTGAACTTTAGTTGGACAAGTCCAAATCTCGAAGCGGTACCTCGTTGGAAAATAGCAACAGATGGGGCAGCATTTTCGATACAGGAAACTCTCATAACACCCGGCCTAGATACAGTTACAAACATAACAAGAACCATAACAACTTCTACAACTTCAGAAACCACAAGTACCTTTGGCCAATAATATTTTTACTTTTACCTGTAAAGCCTTTATATGCCAACACAACAGTAAGTAGCCCACAAAGCCAAAGTACAGGGGTAGTTAACAATAATGCCACCATGATAACCCCTTCCAGCCTGCCACAGAACCGTTACAGCCAAGGTATTGTTTGTACATCCCCTAGTCTTACAATAACACCATATTTAACAGATGCTTGGTCTTTTAACAGGCCAATAGAAACTGTAACCAGACAAGCAATTTATGATGAGGATACTGGCGAGATTAGATATTACCAAGAGACACCACGTTTTGAAAAAGATAACTATAACTTAAATTACGGAATATCTGCTCAATTTAATATACCGCTTGGAAATGGTGGAAAACTTTGCAAAGAAGCAGCAAAAGTAAATATAGAAGCACAAAAACTTCTTATCAAAAAAACACAATATGAAATAAGCTTATATAGGTTGGAGCAATGCGCCAAGCAGGCAAAACTTGGCGTGAGCTTTGTTGCTAGTAGCCCTAGTGCAGTTACTTGCCAAGATATTGTTATAACAGTACCCCCAAACCAAGTATTACCGCACAAGCATATTATTAAGAAGTAGACGAGCAACGGGTATTACACTCATCTACAAATATTTATTTTACCTTATCTTTTTTCTTAGTCAATTTAGTAAATATCTGTTTTACAAGAGGTTTTACAATATTAATAAGAATCGGAGTGCTAGCGGCAACCACAGCAATAGCAGCAGCATTAGTAATAGCAGGGACATTAGGAATGTACTGCTCGGTAAAGCTCGTGTCCTCATACAAAGTAATGCATTTACTTTCATCTTCGTTTAATTTATGACCAACAACACGTTCTAGTCTTTTATCGTTACGAAAATCCCCGACACGTTGATCTTTTTGTGGGTCAGGGCATTTAATAAAAAACTCTTCTTCTTTTTTAACTTTTTTTTGCGTAACCGGTGGTTTTGGTTCAGGTATTTTGGGGTCACTAGATGTTATTGGTGTATTTTCTGACATTATTAAACTGTTTGGTTGGTAATTCATTGGATTAAAACTTGGAAATGGTGCACCACAAACAGTAAATACACCATTAGGGTCATCAAGTAATAAATTTCTATTGCCAGTATTTTTTACATCTCTATGTTGGTATGTACAGCCCGGAACATTAATTGTTAAAGGTATTATTTCTACTGGCTTTGTAAAGTCATATATTGGTTGTATTTGTACATCTGGAATATTTAATTCTGGTATTTCCATTAAAGAGGCATTGCAGGGTAAGTTGTTTTAGGTATTTGCAAAGGGATTTCTTCAATCATTTTTTCTTTTAAATCACCCATAAGTTTGTTTTTTAAATCTCTTTCAAACTCAGGTGATTTCATGTAACGAACAGCAAAAAATGCACCTACAGACATTGTACTTACCATTACAAATGAGATAATACTTAAAACATTAGCTATTTTTTGAAACATGATAAAATTTGCAATTTTAAAGGCTATGTCTGTTATGAGCATAGCCGTATTACTGTTGATTATAGGTCTATCACCTTTGTACGTCACATTAGGAATAATACAACGTCAGATGCTAGAAAAATCTAATTAATCTACTACCTCTGTTGCAGGTTCTTTTGCTGTCTCTTCTTCTTTTACAAGCTCAACTAATTCTGTATATTTAGCATTAGCTACTTTAAACTGCTCAAGAAGTTGTGCATTTGCATTGTTTAGCTTTTGTGCTTCTTCAATACCTGCGTTGTACTTTTCGGCAAGAGCCTGGGCTTCTGCTTTACGTTCTTCGCATCTTTTAGATAAAGCTGACATAAAAATTTTGTAATTATTACAATAATACCAATACGTCAAGTCTTTGTCTGTTGTAGGTACTACGAATAAACTTTTTTACCATCAACAACAGCTTTGTCGATAGCAGTAAAATCTTCGCTAGTCCAGATAGATGTAGTATCATCTGTTTTTTTGTATGCCTTGATAATTTCAAGATGCTCTACATTACGCTTGATCTTGTCTTTGTATTCATCATCAGTTTCATCTGATGTTTTAGCAGTGTTGATAACAGTTACGCTATCACCAGCAGCAGAAAAGATTGCTGCTATTTCATCTGCGGTTCTTTCTTCCATGATTACCTTTTTGTGTAATGGTTTGTTTTTAGTTTACCCTGCTTCAAGGGCTTTGACTTTTGCGGATAACTCTTTGATTGCATTTACAAGTACAGGTATTAATCGTGAATATCTTAAACCATAATGTTGTTCATTATCTGACTTATCTATAAATAAACAATCATTTTCAGATAAACTATATCCATTAGCTTTTTCTACTGTTTCAACTTCCTGTGCAATTAGTCCAATTTCTGTTCTATTACCTTTCTTTGAACCATCAGGGGTGACACTTAAATCATTGCTGTAGTTTGATCTCATATCCCATTTATATGTCACTGGTCTTAACGCATTTACAATATCGAGACCCTTCGTAAAATCAATTATATCTGCCTTATCTCTTTCATCAGAAGTTACAGTCCAATCAACTTTTATATGTGCATTTGTAATATTATTATCGCCTAGAACAATTCTATTACTGTGATGAGTATGCTGACCATTTGGTGCGTTAGCTAATCCAGCACCTTTTCCAAGAAAAAGATTATTACTGCCTGTTGTTGTATCTCGCCCTGTTTCTCTTCCAATACAAACATTATCACTACCAGTTGTTGCACTTTCCGCTGCTCTTTGTCCTAAAATACTATTACCTGATCCAGTCGTGACTCCTGTTAAAGCTAAACTTCCAACA
>VTLG01005117.1_pt1 | contig 22046 bp, 19 predicted proteins | sample 4694571 | NCBI WGS metagenome assembly VTLG01 (sample SAMN12604809, study PRJNA352737) | marine metagenome | biome: ENVO:00000447; feature: ENVO:00000209|ENVO:00000569|ENVO:01000036; material: ENVO:00002151; isolation source: viral sequences binned using virsorter ... | reverse complement strand
ATTGAGGGTGGGGTAGATGCAGGTAAGATAAAATCAAATGCACCTTCGGATAAAGCTTATGGTCATTTCATTGAAGAAGGAATGCCTAGTTTCTTATGATTAAGCAAAAGCTTTATATACTAAGTTAAAGTAATTAAATGGTAACGAGTGGAATGCCGTGAATAGTCTAGACAATAAAGGAGAAGAAAAATGGTATATTTCCTAGGAAGAGACGTCGCAGTCGCAATTTCCACCGAATCAACTGTAGCCGCAAATGATGTTAGTGTAGCATCAGGTTTGTGTATCTCAGGGGCAGCCTCTGGTATTAGATTCGCAGCTGATATGAATGGTACTACATTCGCAAGCTTTACAGCTGGCAATGGATTGGTAGAAGATTTGACAGGCGTAGATATTAGCATTGGTGCTATGGATGAAGACATTACCTATATAGGCCAAAGAGGCACAGGTAAAGTCGAACAAAAGAAAGAAGTTAGCGTAACTCTAACACACAAAAAGAAGAATAATGTTTGGGATGTTATGTTCAATGGTCCCTCACAAGCAGCTTCATTAGAAAGTTTTACTGGAAACCAAAAATTCGGTGCACGTTGGGGTCTTGATATGACTACCGATGATTCACCATATCTTGGTGATGGATTATCAAATCCTAAAGACGTGATAGATTCAGGTTCTACTAACGTATGTTATGGTTATAGAGTACACGTAAAGATGTTGACAGGTTCTACAGATGGAACAACTGAAACAATATCAATACCAAATTGTACAATTACTGGGTACACAGTATCCTTAAATGCAGATGGTGTTACTGAAGAAACACTCGAGTTGTCTACTAATCAAACACCACTCTATAGTGCTGGTGATAATATTAATAATACACTCACTGCACAGGCGGATTTCTAATGGTTTACTATCTTGGAAGAGATGTTGCTGTGGCTTTAGCAACCGAAAACTCTACAATAGGTGTTACTGCAACTAACGATTCATTAACAATGACAGCAGCAGCCTCTGGAACCGCAATGGCTTTAGGGTCAGGTGGGTCCGCTACACCAGCCATTAGCGCATATCCTAATATGCAAGATGTCACAGGAGTAGACGTCGGTATAGGAGCTATGGATGAAGATATTACATATTTCGGTATTCGTTCTGTAACAAAAGCCGAAATCAAAAAAGAAACTACCGTAAGTATTACCAAGAAGAAAAATAGTTCTGAATGGGATACTTTATGGAATGACGGTCGTTGGGGTGTGTCTGGAAGTACAGTCGCTTGGCCCGGACTTGAAGAACCTACTGCTACTCATGGATACAGAGTATTCGTACAGTTAAACAGTGGTTCAGAAGTTCTATCAATACCAAACGCTTGTATACAATCATATTCCACATCAATAAATGCTGATGGAGTCACTGAAGAGACAATAGAATTTATGTCTTATGTAACTCCTTATATTAGCACAACCTGTATAACAGGTGCAACAAATCCATTCTAGATAGGTAAGGGGGTATAAACCCCCTCCTCCTAGAGGAGAATAAAAATGACAGAAGAAAAGAAAGAAGCATGGTCAATGGAAGAATTAGTAGCACTCACTGATGAAGTGCAAATCTCTGAAACTATTTTTAGAGGAAAATTAGTGGAGTTCCAATTTTGTGAACTCGTAGAAAGTGAAGAACCCAAATTAAAATCTTCAGATAATATGTCCGAAGAAGAAAAGATGGGATACTATCAAGAATTAGGTGCTGAAAGAGTATTTAAAATGATAGAAAAAGCAACACAAAAGAACCCTGATGGTCCTTGTATAACTAGAGAACAGTGGTCTCTTCTCCCTACTACTCTTAGATATCAAATAACCAATCAAATATTAGGCGTTGAACAGGAAGTGAAGGAAAATTTTACCATCTGATGGTAGAATCGCCTGATGCGGTATTTTTGTATGTCCCTTTAATGAAGGGATTGGGAATGAGTTGGAATGATATAAAGAAAACGCCCCGTAGTGAACTAGAATGTTTACTTGCTGCTTTTGTGCAGCATGAAAATTTTCACTCAATGGATGGATATAATGATAAAGATGTCACTAATATGGCTAAAGATAGACCAGAAGTAAGACAAAATTATCATAGATATTTAGAAACACGAGCTAAATATGAAGAAATGGTAGGGAAAAGAAGAAAAGCAAGTTTCGGTGACTTATAATGGGTTTCGCAGGTCAAGTTTTCGCAGCGCGTATAGCTGTAGGATTAGCCGTACCAAGTGCAGGTGCGCTCAACCGTACAGGTGGAGTATTAGCCAAAGCGGCTGGAGGTATTTATTCAGCCTTAGCTGGTAAAAGGAAGGCAGCAGCAGCTGAAAGACTTAAAGATGCTCAAGCAAATGTAGACCGATTAGCTAAAATAGCTGATGAGAATAGTAAAAGCACCACCGCGAGAATAGCCGAAAGTGCAAAAAGTGGTGTTCAACGTTTAGAAGCTATAGGTAAACGTGGTGCAGCTACTTTGAGAGCTGGTGGTAAAGAATCCATGCAAGCTATGAAAGCTGGAATGGGTACTGAGGGTGAAGCATTATTCAAAGGTGTACAGAAGTCGATGACACCTTTAGCTAAACTAAGAAAACTGACTGAGAATTTTGCTACAATGAGCGAAGGAGCCCAAAAAAGAGCTCTTAAAAACACAAAAGAAATAGTTAAAGCTAAAGAAGAGGATGTTGAAACTAGTAAAGAATTACTACGTCAAGCTCAACGAGTAAAACAGGACCTTATAGACTCAGGTAAAGCTACCAAAGAGGAAATGGATTGGATTGATAAGAAGATAAAAAGAAGAGAAAAGGGTTTAAAAGTCGCGAGAGAAGAAAGAGATTTAGTAGTTGAAGAAGCTGAGGTTATTCGTGGTGTCGCAGTTCAGGCTCAAAATGCTATTACTGAAGTAAAAGAAGATAATTTAGAAGTAACTAAAGATTTAGAAAAGGCTACACATGAATTAGAGGAAGCTCAAGAAGAACTGGATGAATCAACTAAAGAACTCACTGTAGATGCTAAAGCCTTTGGAGCCGCAGTCACTGATACTGTTAACGAAGCAGTAGGTAACTTTAAAGAAATTTTAGTAGAAAGTATAGCTACAATGAGTGCATTTTATTACAAAATAAATCAAAATACAGAAGCTCTTATGGATTTTGAAAGAGAGTTAATTAATGCAAACTCTGTATGGGGTGAGACTAACCAAACTATGTTCGATGCTGGTGAGCAAGTTACTCAGTTCGGACAACGTTATGGTATGAGTATGCAAAATGGTGCAACTGGTCTCTATCAACTGGCTTCGGCTGGTTTAACAGCATCTGAATCAACAGATGTCTTAAACAATACTTTAAAACTATCTATGGCTGTACAAGGTGACCACAACACTATAGCAAAACTAACCACACAGACCTTAAAAGGTTTCGATATGGAGATGAGCGAATCTGCGGTCGTAACAGATAAGTTTGCGCATGCTATACAGAAGTCTTTAATAGAGTATGAAGATTTATCAAGCGCTGTTAAGTTCGCTTTACCTTTCTTTACTAGCACAGGGCAAAGTATAGACCAACTATTAGGGTCTCTACAAATCTTGACTAATAGAGCTTTAGAGGCTGGTATCGCTGGTAGAGGTTTAAGGCAAGCTTTAGCAGAATTTGCTGAAGGTGCTGAAGATAATGATAAAGCCTTTAAGAAACTCGGAATAAACATATTAAATGCCGAAGGTGAAATGAAGCAGTTAACCGATATAGCTGCTGAATTTGCTGCGGTAGTTGGTGAGGATACTATAAACAATACTGAATTATTGACTACCTTGATTGATGACTTGAATGTTCGTGGTGCAACCGCTTTTGTACACTTAGTTCAAAATGCAGATGAATTTGCTGAAGCTGTTGAAGAGACAGCTAATGCTGGTGGAGAGTTAGATAAGATGGTTGAGAAACAGAATGAGTCTTTAACTGCTCAAATCCTAATTCTACAAAATAATGTTCAAGCTATATTCCAATTTCAAGATGCAGCATATGAGGGTACAGGATATCTTAACGCTTTCCATGAAGCAGTTAGTAAAATGATAGAGAATTTATCAGGATTACTTGTGGTTGAAGAGGAGGGTCAATCTATACAAGAAATAGTAGTGGGTGGAATTCAGGCTTTAGAAGAAGTTCTTATGCAAATTATACCTGTTATTCAAGAATTTAGTAAACAAGGATTTGTTAATATTGATATGATAAGATTATATACTCTTCCTCTTAGATTAATGGTCACACTATTAGATGCAATAGGACCAGCTGTAACAAAGATGTTATTGACCTTTTACGTAATGAATAAAATTATACCAATTACTACTGGACTCAAATTATTATTGGCTACAGCTGCTACTCTGGTAGCTCTTGCTCAAGCTAAGGAAAATGATGAGACTGTGGTGTTAACTGCTAATCAAGCAGCTTTGGCTGGAGTTACTTCATATTTAACTAGTATAGAATGGGGTAATGCTTTCTCATCATGGAGTTTGGCTGGTGCAAAGAAAGCTCTTTGGGCTGCAACGGGTGGAGCAATAATAGCTACTTATGGATGGATTAAAGCACAAATTCTTGCTATCTTTTCTACAGAAGCTTTAACAGCGGCTACAATAAAAGCTAATTTAGCTTTGTTAGCAGGATGGGGTGCTGTTATCATATTAGTAATCGCAGTAGCTAAATTAATTCACGAGTCGGGATTATTACAAGGATTTATGGAATGGTTAACAGAACCCGGTGGAGCTATGTATAGGTGGGCTCAAGGATTTAAAGCAATAGCTGATGTTTGTTGGGAAATTGGTGAAGCTATTTGGTATCTTATTGATGGTGTAGGTAAGTTAATAAAGCTGATTCTCTCAGTTCCCGGCGGAATTGCTAAGTTTTTTGGTGGTTTAAGTATGGGTACAGGTGTTGGAACAGGTGGTGTTCCTATGATGGCTTCAGGAGGATATATTAAGCCTATGGCAAGTGGTGGATATCTGGTAGGAGAACGTGGTCCTGAGTTGTTTAGACCTAATGGAGGAGGACAACTTTTAAATAATACCGCAACCAATCATATATTAGGACAAACTGCCGATGCTGGTTTCTCAGGAACTGGTGGTGGAATGGTCGTAAGTAGTTTAACAGTGGAGTCAGCTGAAATGAACCAATCTAATTTAAATCTGGATAGTTTTGCAGGTAATCCTGCTATGAGGAGAAAAGCATGAGACCTGTAGCAAAAAATACTTTTTATAAAGCCACAACTATTAATCAAGCAGTGGCAGTAAAACCTAATTTTGGTGATATGGCCGATGGTGGAACTGACACTAAAATGACACTTAAAGGGGGTATTGACCCCACTTATTTCCTTCTATCTGGAGCAGTAGCTACAAACCCTGCATATGGAGAATCTGAAATGGTAGGGGGATATTTACAATTATATACCGAAGGAGTTACAATGCCTACTACTCCCTCAATGCCACAATTAGTTCTTTATAGAACTAAAGCTGGTACTGAAATTAATGAAGGCACTTTAAAACCTTCTTTTATTAGTGGTAGCAGTGCTAATGACCACACAGGTCAAGATATAGCAGTATACCGTTCAACTATTACAAAAGATAATTACGTCATGATAGAAAATTTTGACGGTGCAGATAAAACTATAGGTAGGGTGGAAATGTTACAAAGTATAGGTAATGGTAGTGTTTCTCTATCCGACGCCTATTTAGATAGAAAGACTGCTCGAGATAAGATGATAGGAGGTGGAAATATTATGGGTAATAGAAAAACCTTTTCTTTGAAACAGTTCTGGAGTCCTGATGGAGGTTCTACCATACCTATCGAGCCTGAGGGGACAGACCCTAATGGAGTATGGAGACCTTCTTATGATGGTAGACAAGGAAGTGTAGCAGGAGTATCTCGTAAAACAGTATGGAGAGAACCTTATTGGAAATATGAGAATATTAAACATAAAATAAAATTCAAACAACAAACTCAAGTATCATCTGACTTAGATGCTGCTCCATTAGCTGGAAGAGGTAACACTATTTTCGACGAAGTAACTGCAACAGCAGATATGAATAACCCATTTACTTCTGATGTTAACAATCCTTTAATGATGACTAGTTGTGAATTGTCTACTGCTAAAAAATATAGTGGGGGTCAGGCTTTTAGAATGTATCACTTGTGGGATTATAGTGAGCAAAGTGCTCAATTACAAAAAGCTATGGGGGGAAGGGCAATAACACCTTCTATGACTCGTGCATCTATTTACAATATACCCAGACCTCATCCGGGTCTAGATGATGACGTAGCTTCCTCTAACCAGCTTGGGTGGAGAGCATCTATAGTCCCTTATATAGAAATGCGTGCTAATATTTCTAAATTAAATTTTAATCCTTTTATGCAATATTGTACTCCCGGGGGTAGCAGTGGTTACGAAGCAGGATTTTCTAAGTATGCGTCAATATATACTGGGGCCTCCACCCCAACCACGCCACCTTATGAAACTTCACAATTGTTAGGTTTTGTCAGGTCTATAGCAATTACTTTTTCAAATTATAAACCCAAAGCAGAACACACTACTTTAGATAAATTTTTAGATTATGGTTTGAGGAACTTTTATGGTTCCTCTTCAATTAATAAAGAACATGTGGTCGGTGGTGTTATGTTTTCTAAATCTCCTATTGATATCTCTTTAGTAGGAGGAGACCCTGCTAATATAACAGCCACTACAATACCAGTTACTCCATATCAAGATGCGTCAGGTTCGTCTATTTTAAGAACAGATGGTATGGCTCAGTTTGGTTTTGACAGTGATGATGCAATAGATACTTTACTTTTAGCTACTCACCCTAATTCTTCAAATTCTGGTGTAAATGGGGCTAGACAAGTAACACTCACCTTAGATTCTTGGTTTAATATGAAATTCTATACAGATGCTTATGCTAAAAATACTGTAAATTCTGCTCAAGATGATTTGTATAACTATGGAGGTTCGAGTTTAGAAAACAAAGGATGTCCCATGCGCGTATATTTTGAAACTGAAGTGGATACATCAGGAACTACTGAAACTACTGCATTACAAAATCAACCTTATTTAGATGTTTATTTCCCTGCTGTATCAGGTGGGAGTTCAGGTTCTAATAATCGGTCTGGAGAATATTCCTTTAATGATGACCCTGCAATGTATCCTAAACATATGACTATTTGGGTGCAAAATTACAGGTGGATAAGTGGTACTTCTAATGCAACTTACGCCGACTCTGGTTTTGATGGCTCTTATGGTTTATTTTACTGGGGTGATGATGATGCAGGTTTAAAAAACGGTGCTGCAACAGAAGCAGAATTATTTATAGATGATATTAAATTTGTTAATTATACACCTGAAGTAACTAATTGTAGTATAGGTGGTTCTATTAATAGTCAACAATATTTTGCCTTTGGTTCAGAGGGTCAAAATTCACCATTCCAAACTATGTCAAGTGGAAGTGGGGTTAACCTTTATGAAGTGAGAGGGTGGGCTGTGAGTGGACAATCTACGTCTGGTAATCTCAAAGAACAAGTATTATCCGAACAAATGATATTTGGTTTTGATAATCCAGCTCAGTTTCCTAATGCCACTGATTATGCTAATGATTGTTATGGTTATATAATGGCAAATGGGTTTAGTACCAATCTTTATGGTAGTTTACAGCGCATTCCAATAGAAGGAAATGGAGGTATATCTTATATCAGTGTATCTGGAACTGACATTAATCAGAAAAAATTAGGGGGACAATTTATGGGTTCACACGGGTGGCATGATGATACTGAGGTTAGTACTCCTACAGGAACTAGTCTAAGTGGGTCTAGTATACTCAGTAGTGACACGGCTGATACACTGGGTGGAGCGGCTACTGGTAGTGTTAATTATGCTACTGGCACTACTTGGGATTTCCCTTCTACAGATGGATTTACTCAGAAAGGTTTGTTTAGAGTGGCACTAAGTGGTGCTGGATTTAACGGAGACACTACATGGACTAAACGTGAGAATATATCAGTATCTACTAAAATTACGGGAATAATGGGGGCTTCTGGTCCCGGTGACTCTTTGAATGCTAATCAGATTAAAGTAGCATCTACTAATATATTTAATAAATATCAAGATGATGAGTATCTGATATATAGAATAGGTAAGAATATGCCTACTGTTACGTCGGGTAATTCTAGTACTTTAGGTTGGGGAGTAGGAAGTGATGAAGCTACTGCATGGCCTAATGTAACTATAGCTAGCCGTAACATATTAAAATTAGCAGAAGATGCTGCTATTAACGAAGGAAGTAGTATAGTAACGTTGGATATTACAAGACAAGGTGTAAAGAGTTCTAGTTTAACACATGCTGATGATGGCTCTACTGACTTGCTGACTGAAGCTAATTTGAGTGATTTATGGATAGGTCCTAAAAAATACTGGTTGAACTTATTATGGCCAGCAGCTCAAACACAGCGGACTTATCAAAATTTCTGTATAGTTCAGAATGTAGAGGCTGGTGGGGCAGGTAATGCTGAGCCTACCGCCGCAGCTGTAACTGGTAGTACATGGAATGAGAGTATCTTTAGTTTTGATTCTTCTGCTCGCAGTACTCTTGGAGGGGCTAATCTTTATTTAAGAAATTGGAATCTAAGTGATGACCCTGAAGATAGTACTCTTATAATGAATGAAGACTTTGGTTATGGTTCTTTTGATGAAACAAAAGGTTCAGGGGGACAAGTAAGTGAAGCTACTGCTTCTCTTAATAATTGGGTGAATATGGATATGTTAGGATTAGCAAAGAAAGTTACATCTGGTGAGAATATTACATATTTATTAGGTTTAGCTGATGCTTCTAGTTCTCAGACAGTTACTCTTTCAAGTGATGAAAATGCCTCGGTAGGTCGACGCCCTATTATGTATTGGGAATATAAAGATACTTTACCCAAATTATCTGCTCCTTTGCAGGTTGAACCTGTTTATAATATATTAACTGGTAGGGGTTCTGATAAAATAAACCTTTACGATTTAGACCGTGAAGAACTTAATGCGGTTAAATTTACATGGGAGGAGGAATCTGATGATATACTTTATAGATTATTATATATAGATACAGGTTCTATCCAAGATAAGTATGCTAATATGGATTTCCATGCCCCTATAAACGAGATACCTAATACAAATTCTCAAGTTAAAGGTTATTTTTATACAGGAGGTTCTAGTGTAGGTACAGAATTTACTGCTGTAACAAATCGTCGTATAACTGGTAGTGCCGGTTGGGCATGGAATGGTACAGGTAATGTTGGATTGTCCGCAGATTTAAATACTTCTCCTTGGTGGGGTAATACTGAAGCCACATTTATAGCCCATTGTATACCTAATGAGACTGGTGCTTCTTCTTCAGTTATGACACTGATGTCTGATTATTTAGATGATACTTTGGATTGGGGGTCTGTGCATATGAGGTTGACTAAAGGTGCAGGAGCCAATACAGATGTTACTCCAAAGATTACTCTGGTTTCCGGAACAGGAGTAAGAACAGGTAAGGAATATACTTTAACTAGTGACTATACCTTTAAGAACGACGGAGAAAGTCCCGTATTTATGGTGGTTACATTTAATGCTAATTTACCTACTGATAATGTTAAGATGTATGTTAATGGTGTATTAGCTGCAAAGTCTGCTGGTAATTGGGCATCTGGTAATGCGTTGAATACTAATAGTGGTGTTCCAGCAGCAAGTACAAATACGAGAATAGGATTCTATAAACCCGGCTCGTCATCAGCCACTAATTATTTCCACGGAACTATTCAAGAAGTATTGGTTCATAATAAGGAACTACATGTTCCAACATCAGCCAATGAATATGTACTACCTACAGATTATTTACCAGATATGGATTCAGGTACAGAGTTAAAATATAATGCTCGCTTATTTTTATTTGATTATCATAATATAATTGGTTCAGCAGCTGATGAAGTGTGCTCTTCCAATACCGTTCGGTGGGGGGCTACTGGAATATGAGCTCTTTAGATTGGTTTACAGATTCAAGCGCTACTCAGGCAGAGACTACTACTCAAGTATTCGATAAACGTTACGCTAAATTAGTCTTTAATAAAAAAGACGTTCGTGCTATTTATATTGATTGGGATGATGGTACCGATAACAGCAAAGAAAATGCTAATTATCAATGGTTACAATTCGATTATCCAATAAGCTCTACTGTGGTCGAGCATACATATACCAAGACAGGTAGTTTTAGACCTATTGTACAAACAGTTAATTCTCAGGGTATCTTTTCTAAGTATTTCCAGAATGCTAGCAGTAACAGCTTTATAGGGCCATTAGAGTCCTCTAGCCGTATTGAGACTATAGGAGTAGATGATAAGACAGCTACGGGCGTAATGAGGCTTGAGAACAAGCAAGTGCTTAGTGGTATTGATAATAGTCTGTTTGATAAATATGGTCCTATGGACCTTTATTTTGCTGCTGCCCCTACTTTATCAGCTGGTGAAGCTGTTACCCCTGTAGGTGAGGCTCCTGTAATAGAGATAGAGGCTGAAGTAGTGTATGGTGTGGTGTCTGGAAGTGAGGGACCTGATGCTGGTGGTTCATCTGCTTTAATTACAATTACTCATACAGGAACTCAGATAGATGCTGGTGCTGGTGTAGAACAGATTAATGCGGCTACTTATAGAGTGAGACGCATTACTAAAGTTAAATGGATAAATTCTAAGTTAATACCTACTTCTACTTACTCAGCTTCTGAGAAATATGATGAACATCAAAACTTTAACAAATTAAAATTATTTATACTTACTTCAGGAGCTGCTTTAACCGCCGGTGGTTCAAGTACAACTCCTTATTACCCTATTACTTATGTTACTGATGGGTGCCCTATTAAATTTTCTGATGACGCTCGTCGAGTAGTTAATTTCGATATGTCACAGAGTCGCACCGCAGCAGCTAATACATCCATTTCAGGATATTATTATGCTAATGGTAAGAATTGGTTTACTCCCGCAGAGACGTGGAGTGGGACTGCTACTACCTTAGTTGATGTATCTGGTGGTACTACAGCAGATTATAATGTATCTTATACATACCAACCTCGACCTGATGGATTAATGCAAAAAGGAAATAACACTGATGAGGATGATGATTATGTAAGAGCTTTTAGTAGTAACACATCTGTAGGTACATGGATTACAAATGAAACTACTATGATGCCTCGTCAGGACCAATTTTTATTAGATGAGTTTAATAGGTTCGTTCCTCAAGGTCATCTTCTCAGAACGTATGTCTCAGCTTCCTCAACAAGTGGAAGCTCTTTAGATAATTATAAAGGAATATATAGAGTTTCACCTGCATTAAACTGGAACATTACAGGTGGTCAAAGAGTTGTAGGTGGAGCTGCTCAGTCTATTTGTAAAAACTACGAAGACATAGGAGCTACGACTATAGATTATTCTAAAGATTTAACTGCTAATGGATATAGTAATACTCAAAGTGGGCAGTTAGATTTAGATGGTGTAAATACTCTAGCTTATAAAGACCGAGATAACAATACCCGAGTGGCCTATGAATATTTAATTCTAGTCGGTTCTAAAAAACATAATAAAATATTTGTACAAGCTTCTCCTTATGCTAAGAACTTAATGAGTAATGCATCAGGGGGAACTAATAATAATGAGATAGCTGGATTATATTATTTACACGCTGAGAATCACAGGACTGTTTCTCAGAACTTATATTGGAAACCATTGAAGTTTGAAGATGGTACAAAGGTAGTAAAAGAATATAGAGATACTAGCGGAGATACTTACACTTCTACAGGTGCTTCGTTCTCTAAGTCAGGGTTTATCGAATTTGATATGCCTACTGATTGGAGTGGTGTTTCTTTTTTCGATGTATGTAGTCAACCTTCTGACTGGGCAGGTTGGGGTACCGCTGAGAGTGGTATACCAAGTGCTACTCCTACTGTTAATCAATTTGAATTTCAATTCACTGCTAGTTGTAGTGCTGCTAGTGGAGGAGGAACTCAAGGTAAAACATGTACATTTGTAAGAACTGCTGGTGAGTGGCCAGCGGGTATTTCGGGTACTGCTTCTAATATAGGAGCTTATAAATATTTAGCTATAGTAAAATCTGGTAGTGTAGGAGGAAGTTCAACTGATGGTATTGGTCAAGCTTATTGGGTAGCAGATGGATTTGAAGATGGTTATGATGGTACAAATACTATTACTTTACAAGTAGGAAATAACCTTTATGTGGGTGGTGGAGCACCTGCTGTTTATGGAGCTTTTGCAGCTGACGATAGTAATTATGTATTTACTCTAAGACGTATTAATTTTTATGATGTTTTTGATGGAGCTAGTAAGGTATGGAGTACTAATGCTAGTGGTGCTGCTGCTGATGCATGGTTGATTGATAATGTAGATTCAGATGATGCTACACCATGGCCTAATAGGTTTGGTTTCATGACAGGTTCTAACTTGGGTGATGCTGTTAGTGATGGTTGGGGTGGTAACGATTATTACGCTATAAAAATGGTATTGAAAGGTAGTAATTGGGAAAGTGGTTCTAGTACTAGTTCTCCTTTAACTGGTTCTGGTGTAGGAGTAGTAGGAACTGAGGTATGGAATATACAGCCTTATAATGACAGTGCTTCTCAGTACGTAGAAGAGATAGATGATACAGCTTATACATTAAACTCCCTACCTATTACAAGTGATATAGGTATAACTAGGAAAGGTAATTACTACCAAGCTATAACTCGAAAGGGTAAAGTTTTTATTGCTAAGACTGGAGTAGGTATAGAAAAAATATCATTTAATAGTGTAGCTTTGGGTGACGAAGGTGATACTACGAGTAATAAATTTGATAGTCATGGACCTTCTACACTTTATGGACATTTAAGAACTATAAGAAATTTACAAGCTGAGGCAGTTAGAGTCTATTGGGATGAGCAACAAAAGGATGGTACTTATATTAGATTCTGGGGAATTATAACAGATGTAGCTGATACTCGTGGTGCTAATGGTCCTCGTTCTGTAGTTAATTATACTTTCAATATGACAGTCGAAGAGATTGCTATATATGATGGTAATAAAAATATGATAACAGATATCTTTCCTTTGGGGGGTATAGAAAGTGTTAGAACTTACTCCTAGAATTACAATTGATGGTAGAGATGTCGATTTTTTAAATGCGGGTCTTTCTCATCAGGGTAGTTTGAAAGCAGCTCAGCTTGATTTTACATTACCCACTGCAACTAGTGTGGGTATGAATTTTTGGAATAAAGAAGTAACCTTTTTTATGAATACTAGTGATGCTGTTCCCTTATTTAGAGGATGGATTAAAAGAGTAAAGGAAGATTATAATAAGATACAGATACACGCTGAGGATGGATTTGGATATATGATTAGGGGTGGTGAGTTAGAGACAGCAAAGATAGCCCTTACTGATAGAAATAATTTAGATGGACTAACCGCAGGAGCTGCTATTATTAAAGCATTAGAATTAGCTAACCTCAATGATAAGATTAAAACAGATTACATAGGAGATACAAGTCCTGTTATTTCTACCTCTAAAAATTTAATACGGGGTACTAAGACTGTGATGGATATTTTAAAAACATTATTATCTCAAGCAGTTAATACTGACACTACTGATTTACCAAGACCTAATATAGCTAAACTAATAGATGATGGTACAAACACACAATTAGTTATAGAACTAGAAGCAGATATAGATACTGATACTATTTCTCACACATATACAGAAGAAGACAATATAACTAATCTAAATATTATTAATCGTAAAATACCTACTATTATTATTGTTAACGGAGCAAACGGAGTAAAAGGAACATTTCAGCATGATAGCGCAATTTCAGCTTTAGATAGGAGTTATTTAGAAGTATCCAATAATACATTAATGTCTCCTGCCGAATGTTCTAACTTTGCTCAAAAACTTTTTAAAGCTAATCTTAAAGTTCAATACGAATATACGTTTGATACTTTCGAGGGAGCTTATCTTGCTGAAAATAGTGTAATAAGAATTGTAACAGGAGAAGATGAATATGATGGGAACTATAGAGTTCTTGGAAAAAATATATCTTTCTCTCCTAGCTCTTATAAAATTAGTATACTCATCAATAAGAAACCACCTACTTTGGCTGAATATATTGAGAGTAGAGATAATTAAGCTTCATTCATATCAGGTGGTCCACGTGGATTACCTACTACACCATCATCTCTTCCGTAAGAAGGAGCATAGTCACCTGAGATTCCACCACCACCAGATACTTCAGAACCACCGGGATTCATAGTTCTAGCAGCGATTGTACCACTTGGCTGCATACCCTCGAATTTTCCACCGCCAAGTTTAACTACACTATCTATTCTACCTTGGTCATTAAGTCCTGCGTCACGACCCATTTTACGGCCGTATCCAGTTATATCTGTTTCATATTCCATGTTTAGATTTCACATTTATCTCCAACACAAGCATACTCAGCTTTTCCTTGAGTATTGTCATTCATCTCATATTGAGATAATTGTGTATAATCAATTACGGGGAGCTTCTTTATAAGCCTTTCGTAAGTTCGGGCATCTATTTCCTCATATGGAGCCAGTTTATACTTACCACCATCATATGGTAAAAAAGATACTCCGTTAATAATTTCCCAGTTTTTATAAACCCAATTACCCACTTCAAACCATTCATCATCTCTTACATAAACAGTCATACTCGCATTATGTTCACACCAATTATGTTGTAAGTTTTTATAATGGCTCAGTTGGTCGAGAGCTGAGACATCTTTACGTGTTATACACCCATCAGGAGACTTAACTGGAAATTCTAATACCCAAGTAGTAGCACTCTGTTTAGTTTGCCCTACTTCAGGGGTAGCTTTAATGCCAGCATCTTTCATCATATTGAATAAGGGGTCACGGGAGGATATTCTATAACGACGGATATAATATTGAGAGTATCTTGGATGAACTCCTGACGCTGAATCTACAAGCTGTGAAACAGTACCTGATGGCTTAACACAAGTGGTAGCAACTGGCACATTGATACCAAGTACCTTAGCTGCTTTACGAGATATGCGCAAAACACGGCTTTTAAGCGCCTTTAAGCATTCCGAAGTGAGAACTGAGGGGTTATCCATCTGACCGGTTAAACTGACGCCTAGAAGCCGTTCTACGTCACAGTTCTTTTTCCACTCTTTTCTCAAATACGGAAAGTCCGTAAAGGTTGCCTGTATTACACCAAGCCACGTTGCTGTCTCTACCTTGTCTAATAACGAATCGAGGTCATCGTCTTCTCTTATTACTACTTCCGAAAGGTTACAGAATTCCATATCCCGTAACATTATTTCTCCACAGGGATTAGTTCCCTGTATTAAAGGAGCGTAACGTCTTGATGGAGCTCTGCTCTGTGCAGCACTGAGGTTAAATATACCCCTTTCTCCTGTGCCTGATAGAGCTAATGAGGCCCATTCTTTTAAAAATTGTGCTGCGGAAGGCTTATCCCTAAATATTGCACTATTGTTTGCCATAGCACGTTTAATAGGAAAAGGCCACTCTTTAGCGTGACGCATGTCTTTGTCATCAAGGTCGCTTAAAGAGATTTGTGAGCTGCGTCTAACTCCACCTACTACCACTATTTCAGCAATTTGATTACAAATATCATGAGCTTCAAGTGTTGTAAGTTTACGTCCTTGAGCAGTGTGCATAGTCTCACGAATAAAGTCATGCAATTTTACTAGAGGTTGTGGACCTGATGCTCTTCCTCCCATAGTGTTAAGTCGAGCTCCTTCAAGTCTAATCTCTGAGTAATCGAAATAAACATTCTGACCATCATAAAGACTTCCCATTAAGGTCTTTACTGAGTCAGCCCATCCTGCTTTAGAATCCTCTATTATAATTTTTGCATTACCTTGTCCTGATTTAATCTCAGGTATGATAGGTAATTTATTTACTTCCTTTTCTTCAACTGAAAAACCAAACCCAGTTCCACACATTAATATATATAAACATTCAGAAAAAGCTTCTACACAATTAATTTTACCAAAAGCACAATTATAAATACAGGTATTATCAAAATCTGCTGCTGGCCCTGCTGCCCATAAGAAACGCATGGAGGGCATAACTGCAAATTGAGTCATATACTTTCTTATTTTATTTATTGTCTTATCTGGTATATCGGGGTTTTTTAAAATTATAAATTCGATAAACCTTTCTATTGTTTCAGGCCAATTTTCTCTTCGACCCTCTTTATCTAACCAACGTGAATACGTTCTTTTATATATAAATTCTGATACTTCGTTCTTAAACATTTTACCACTCCAATGCGGTTCATTACTTTAGTTTTTCCAACTATAAAAAGTTATGCCTTATAGTCTGTTAAAACACGTTTGCCACAAGTGCAATCCTCTTTGGGATTACACTCACAGCGAGATAGGGTCGTTAATAACCCCATCTAAAAATCTACCATCTACCCCATTCTGGGCAATTTGGGTCTTCACATGGTGGGCCTGAATGTCCTTTACACTCTTCAACCACCACTTCTTTAGTAACTTTTTTAGCTACTTTCTTTTTAGGCTCAGCCTTTTTTGTTGATTTTGCTTTCTTAGCCATTGTTCTCCTACTCGTGTGCAGTGGCTACTGTACCGTCTTTGTAAACATGTACTAGTTTACCACTTGGTTCTCGTCTAACTTCGTATTCGAGATTTTCTTTTTTCTCTTCTACTACTTCTTCGACAACTTCTTCTACGATTTCTTCAGCTTTTTTATCTTTTTTTGCCATTATTCCTCCGTGCAATCACATGAGCAATCGCATCCTTTTTTACAACACATGATTAACCAGACTCCTCAATCTTAGCGAATTCTTCACCAATGATTGTACTCTTAACCATTTCTGTCTCAGCCCACGGAACAATAGTTCCTGATAGGCCGGTAATGGAATCGGTAACCCCATTCCATGCGTATCCTGCTATATCGTTTGGTGTATCACCTTCAGATATATCTGCGTTAGGGACAACAATGTCCCAATAGCCAGATAACTTATTTGGACTACATACAGTTCTAAATCCTACACATACACCTGTTGGGTCTGTGTTAGGGTATACTTCGTAGCGTGCTACGTATACGTCTGCTTGACATCCAGCGTTTCCGGCAACTGTTATTGTTATTACTGCCATAATATTTCACCTTGTTTAGTCTTTGCCAATATTATTTCTTTTTGGCTCTGCGCTTCTTTGCTTTCTTTTTAGCCTTACGTTTGACTTTAGTGGGAAGTTTGGCGCCTTTAGGCGTCTCCTTCTCCCATCTCTTCGCCATCGCCGGCTTGTTCTTGTGCATCCAAGCTCTCTGTTTCTTGCTCTTGAACGGCATTTTCTTCAGCCTCCTTTTGTAGTTCTGCTATATGGGCTTGCCAATCGTGAACCATTTCGTGCTTCTCCATGAAGCTTTGAACTATCTCTGCGTTTTGCTGCATTGATTGCTGCATCATCATAGCTTGTTCTTCGGTGGCTGATAGTCTCTCACCCAATTGTCGGGTTTGTCCTACTAACCAGTTCAAGTTGTCCATTGTTTGTTTTGGACCATTAGCATTGTTAAAATCCTTAACCCATGCTTCTACATCGTTCATACGTTTCTCTAGTCTTTTTAATGTCGCCATATTTGACCTCATTCTATACACAAGAGCATTTGCCCTCGCATACTTTCATTTGTATTAACTTATCCTTTGAATATCTATTTAAAGCTTTCTGTCTCATATTTTCTATGATGTGTCCAGCTTTTTCAGGGTTCTCAGTATACCAACCCCAGTCTCGGCCGGGCTCGTTATAGATACTCTCGAATATGAAATGAATGTCAGGGTTGGAGTATCCTGCATTGATTAACTCCATACCAATTATCTTATTTTCTTCGTGGCTGCTATGTCCACGCTCTATGTTACGCTCTATTAGCTCTGTTATACACCCCCTTAAGGGCATTATATAATCATGCTGTATAGAGCTATGCTTAATAGAGCTTATATTGTTGTTTAATTTATCTAAGAGGTAAGTAACGCTTAATGATACATTATGCTGTATATCCTTTTCATCACACATATACTCAACAAAATGTCTAAAAGCTTTCTTACTCTTTGTAGTTTCAAATTCCTCAGTTCGTGGACCTTCCATAGCCATTGCGTATAGTTCTTCAATTTTAAGTTTCATTACTTCTTCTACTGAGAACTGTGTACACCATATCCCTGTGGGTGTTCCTTCTATCTTAGATATATATTGGGTGTTGGGTATTCTACGTAGACATGCCACACTATTATTTATACAAGCTTGGTCTAATGTTTTAAGTTTATATTTCGTTTTTAAGAATGTTAAGTAGTTTCTTAGCATGTCTCTTTTGATAGAATCCGACAAGTCCACGTGGGAGTATAGGTCTATGTTCATTTGAAAGCCCTTCCCCCCTGTAAGATATATCCTTGGGATAATTCCGTTCGGTTTGCAGTATTGCCTTATAAATTTTCTTACGTCCATTAAACATTTCTTTACGTCCTTCTCATCATCAAAGTCAAACCATATAGTATTTAAAACTGCTGAATCATAATTGGTTCTATGTTCTGTTCTATCTTGTGTGTCATCAAATACATACACACTAGTGTAACAGTTCTTCTTACCATTAAACTCAGCTATTCTTTCTTCGAGTTGGTCGACGTTGTAGCAGCGTGCAATTCTTGCAGGGATTCCAAATTCTCTAAAATACATTCTCCTTCTTTCTCCAATATTTCTATTTTTTGTGTCCAATCTCTTGGGATAGCCATAAGGTCTACACCATCACACTGAGACCCATGCATTACCACTATTAAAGCCTTTCGGTCCATAGCAACTAATTCACCCATAGTCTCACATATAGTAAGATGTTCTGATGGATTATCTCCATTGATTTTATATTGTTTAAATGTACTAGCAGCATCGTTCCATGTAACTTTGACAAGAGGACCAACACTACCTAATGTTTCTCCTTCTCTATCTGTATTATCTGTCATAGTTTTATCTCCTTTCTTATAACTCACGGGTAATCTCCTTTTTCCATTCCTCAAACATATCAGATATTATATTTAAATCTTGGTCGTGGGTATAATACTTGGCATTTGGTGGGGTTTCTGAAACCATAATAGGGTTATATGGTCTATCAAATAATAACCTATCGTAAGGTATTTGATTATCAGCTAACCATTCCTTTGTAGCCATAACCCAATCTAGTGAGTTAGGTCTCTTACACCATATAGTAATATGATGTTCATTCTTCATTAACCAAGACATAAAATCCTTTACGTTAGTTAATGGTTTCGCTCTTTCTACTTCATCGTAGGTTTTACATGGAGTGCTTATAACTCCATCCATACTGAATACTAAATTCATTTTTTCACTTCACTTGCTATTTTGTTGACATAATCTATCCAACGTTGTCCTACAACATCCCAACTATAATGTGCTTTTGCGTGCTTTCTTCCTGCTTTACCTGCTGCTAATTTCTTATCAGGGTTGTGGTAGTAGTAATCCAACGCTTCACATATAGCATTTTCACTACAGATAGCTCTTTGAGGAGCTGCTCTTACAGGAGTGTCCCACCACATATCTTTATATGGTAGTAATATACCTCTCTCACAAAAGTCTTCTTCTTCGAGATGGTCTCTACCATTTGGACCACAGTCATTATAATGTCCTCCTAATGGAAACATCGGGATGTCTTCGTTTTCTGGGTCTTCTGATTTAATTAATTCCCATGATGTAGTATAATTTGTAGCACATATAGGAACACCACAAGACATGGCTTCTAATGTAGGAATTCCAAAACCTTCTCCAGCGGTGGGTAATACAAATACATCCATACAATTATATAATTGAGCCATATCTTTTTCTGACACAGCTTGACCTGCGTCTAATGTCCCCATTAAAGGTGGCATAAGATATTCTTCTATTCCATAATTTTGAGCAAAATGTGGTAACTTCCAACCCATAGCATCATTCCAATCCATATGTAATATTAACTTAGCTTGGTCCGGACTGAGATTGTTTTTCTTTACGAACTGAGCAAATCCTTTTACTAAACGTGGTATGTTTTTACGATGTTGGTTACGTGCTACACATCCTACTATAAAAGCTTTAGGACAGGGCTTCTCACCATACTGTGGATTTAATATGGGTTTAAAGAGGTTAGTATCTACTCCATGGGGTATATATGTTGTATCTGCATCAAAATCCTTTTTTAATCCTATCTGTCCATACCGAGACATAGCTACTCCATACTCAATATTATCTATCTGTTGTTGCCATTCTGGTATAGAGGGTTCTCCATCATAAGGAATAATAACTCCTAATTTCCATTTGGTTCCTTTAGCTATTTCTTTATACGCCTTGTTTACTAAATCAGTTCTTTCTTTACGAGAAAGAGGTTTATTTGTTGTGGGGTTGTGTAAAGGTAAGCTAAGGTGGGTAGGTGATTTAGCATCTGTCATATGTTTAAACATTTGAAAATCAAGATGTCCTATAACTAAGTGGGGTTCACTTCTTTTCACCCATTCTGGAAAAGACTTCTCTCCAAAACGTTCTTGACCCGGAAATAAAAGAGGGAGATTCTCAATAACTGCTCTCTTCTCAGTTTGTCCTAATGGCCACGGTGTAGTCCACTTTTGATGTTGAGGGTTTTGACATCCTCCGTATGCTATGTGGTGTCCATCCTCATATAATATACAGGCTATATTTTTGGTGTTTGTACCAAAACCTGTGGGTGCCCATGGACTATCAGATATAAGTAATAATCTTAATTTATCCTTTAATGCTCCTCTAAAATCTAAATCTGGTTCAATCTTACCAACTGTGTTCATGTCATTCTGTTGCATTTGATTAGTATCCTATTGTTTTATAGCTATAATATCACGTTTATTTACAATAACTGTGCCTTTATCTCCAGTAAGGTATACAAAATTCTCATCATCATTCGTTATCATTCCTCTACCTACTTTCGTTCTTTCTTCTTCCCGCCAAACAACTTTGACTTCTGCGTCCGACAAAAATGCCGACAACGGTTTACTTTCTTTTTCATCCATTTTATCACTTCCCTAATGGGTCGGAGCAGCAAACGTGCTGTCCGTGTAATAATATATTTCAACATAGTATATAAAGTTTGTGGCATTATATCCACTCTGCTAAAGATTGTTGTTTTTTATCTAATAGAGTTAAAGGTGGTTTCTTTTTAACATACTCTTTCAAACCAAATTTAATAAGTAGGTTAGATATTGTGTCCCAGTAGTATGTTATATCTATTTCATCTACTGATTTTATCTGTTCTTTTAATCTATAACCTTCTTTAGTCTTAGCATAAAAATATGTAGTACCTTCAGCGGGTTCCATTCCTATTTGTTTACCAAGATTCATAAGTTGTACGGTGAGGTCTGTATTTGATTTGTATTCATCATACCCTCTATTTGTTGACCTTCTCATTATAAAGTCTTCTAATATATATTCATCTAAATCATATAGTTTATCGACAAATGAATTTGTAACGGTATTATTTAATCGAGCGTCAGATAGTTTATCTAATACCTTATTATAGAATCTAGAGCGGCTCTTTGATTTAAATGTGCTACCATGCTTTGTAACACTACCATCCAAGTTACGCAAGATGTAATTACCTACTTGTATCCATACACCTTCTTTAAATATATCTTTATCCATTGTTATATTTTTAGATTCACTAAAAGGTATTTGGTGTTTTAAAAGTATTTGTAGTCTCTTAGTAAGCCAATCTACATCCACATCGACATTAGTATTAATCCCATCAGTATGTACATATACCACAGCATCTTTTCCATACCGTGCACGGATGATGTCGACACCCGATAAGAGTAACCAACGGGCAACTGCGGTGATAGTAAGCCCCACACCCATATCACCATAAGAAATATAAGGATTAGCGTTTGCACCATAGAAAGTATTCACCATTATTTTAAGAGCATCGGACCTGCTCT
>VTLG01000152.1_pt1 | contig 22050 bp, 35 predicted proteins | sample 4694571 | NCBI WGS metagenome assembly VTLG01 (sample SAMN12604809, study PRJNA352737) | marine metagenome | biome: ENVO:00000447; feature: ENVO:00000209|ENVO:00000569|ENVO:01000036; material: ENVO:00002151; isolation source: viral sequences binned using virsorter ... | reverse complement strand
TCATGTAAGTATACGCTTCCACAAGTGAGCCGTAAAGAAGAGCGTTAGGGGCATTTTCGCTCAACCATGATGTTCCTGAATCTGACCCAGCAGTTATGCTAGCAGGCCTATAATAGTAATGCAGCTCAACAGTGTAGTTGCTATCTGGTGTTGGGCCTACAATAAAATTATCTACATCAAACACACCATAATATTTTGGAACACCGTTAGCGCCCTTATCTAAATTATACTGTTGAACAAAATTAACGTCTTTAAACAATAGAAAATCTTGGCTGCCAGCGGTGGTAATTTGTAAAGAAAATGAAGCAAGATAATCACTAGGACAACTTAAAAAAGGGTCGCCATTTGATAGCGCAGAAGTTGCATTTTTTCTAAACAACTCAAGATCAACAAGCGTAAAGATGCGATCTTCTGCACCACGAATAAACACGGGCAAGTTCGTAACAAATGATGTTTCAGTGTTTTCTGAAAAATCTTGTATAGCTTGTTTTAGCTCTGCGTATGTGAATGACATATTACTTACTCGCTATACTATAGTTATGTTTCCAACCATGCTGCTGTGAACAGTACACTGGTACACTAACGAAGTGTCACTAGGCTCGTGCGGCACAATAAATTGAGTCAGCCCAGTGGTGCTATTGTAATTATCTGTAACCCCCGTTGTAAAAGCAGAGCCGCCATCAGATGTTCGTATTTGCAAAGGATGACTGCTGACATAGGATGTGTTGTCGATTAAATATGTGTGACCTTTGTAAAAAGTAAAGTTAGGGTTGTTACCAGCGGTAGCACCTGGACCAGAAAAGGTGTAAGCAGAACCTGTGGCTGCTGTCGTTGTGTATGTGGTTGTTGGACCGCTAACTTCATCATTAAGCCGTATCCAATTGCCACCGTGAGCAAAATACAAACCACCAGTTGCGTGAACATGAGCAACTGCGCCATGATAAGTTGATGCACTTGGCAAGTCAGTTAAAGCAGCGTAATAAAAAACAATTTTGTTGGCACCAGAACTTACGTCAATCAAGCCAGAGGTGTTAATGATGTCTGTTAATGTGGTGCCAGTACCCAGCGCATTGTAAATTTCATCAAAATTGTCATTGATTTTATCTGCACCGTCACGAAGGGTATCGCCAGTGCCGTCATTTGCGGCGGAGCCAATTCCTACTGTTTGTTTTGCCATTTAGCCCTCGTCAAAAGTCTTAGTTGTCGAATCGAGTGTAACATTTGTCGCATCAAAGGTCGATGCCGCTGTTGGAGCCGTTGCTGTACCAGGGCCAGCGGTTGCATTTTCTCCACCCCCCCTAACATTACCTATTGTCGCGGTTTCTCCAGAAACAGTGAATCTATATGTGTTTTCGTCAACAACAGTAATAGTATACCCTGAAGCTTTCTCAAGCGTTGTTTTTGTAAAACCATCAAAAACACTAACTTTTGCAAAAACCACAGCATCTCCTGTGCTTCTGCCATGAGAAAACTCGGTGACTATGATAACTGAAGAACCTGAAGATAAAGATTTAAAACAATTTGGAGTTAATAAACGAGTAACTTCGGGCTCTGTGCGGTCAGGCCTTGCATCTTTTAAAGCTTCAGCATCAGCAGGTTTTCTTTTTGGCTCCAACTGTGGGTGTTTGGACTCATACTCATCTTTACCAACAAGAGACCCGTTCCACTCTTTTCGCATATCTTTTATGCGATATCTGAATCCAGAGCGGTCAGATATTCCATAAGCATATTTTCCAACAGCAAAACGACCCATTAAGATACTCTGTAGAAGTTAAGATTTGGAGTTACATTAAAAGATGCTCTATCTCTATCCTCTGCTAACGCACGTTCAAATTCCTCTTCATAAGAGGCCTTTAAAAGCTGTATTCTGTCTGGCGCACGTTTCATTGATATGTAATACGCAAGTCCAGCAGCTAAACATGGGTAAAAACGAAAAGGGACATCAACTGTGTTTGTTGATTTGTCAGCGTCATCTAAACGAGTTAGCACATCAAAAACCAATATATCTGTGGAATTATCTGGGGTAGGCCAAATTTTAATCGCTGGTGTTATTTGTCTATCAACAAAGAACTGCGTTGGTCTGGATTGAGTGTTTTTACTAGGAATGCTTAGATAATCATCTCTGCTAATTCTACTCATAGTAAAATCAGTTTGAGAAGTTCCTGTTCCTTGACGCAAGGCCATAGACAAAACATCAATAACATCAGTGCCTAAATTATAAGATGATGTCCCTGACGTAACGGTTTGAGTTCTTTGAACAATTGTCCACTGATTAAGACCCCTGTTCGCCCACTCTGCAAACATGAGGTTCATCGAGCGCTTGGCTGTTTTAAGGTCATAACCTGTCCTAACCTCTAAACCACAGCGCTCGAAGGCTTCTTCAATGTAATCAGATACATCTAATTCAAAATCGGTTGAACCTGATACAGCCATCACTCTTCCTCATTGTAAAGGTTGTCAAATATCCTATTTACATCCAGTGTATAGTCTAAATCACTTTTTGAATAGTGTATATGCTGAGAGGGTTTAAAGTGTGGCGCACCGTCACCTGTCTCAAACCAAGCGGGGTGTGTAACCCTCACACGATTATTAGGCAAAGCAACAATGTTACCTGTCCATTCACCAGCATCTAATAATTGCAAAACATGACTTTGCTTATGTTGTGCTGGATCATCTGCTATTTCAGATTCTGAGTAATCTACTGTAAATAAGTATTTTGCAGGAAAAAACTCACTATCTATTTTAGCCAACCAAGGGCAGGGTGTAGCTCTGTCTATCACATAAACAGCGTGATTATGTGATGAGCAATCCCAAGGTTGAGCATCATATGTGTTCATTGGTTCAGGCCATTCCTCTAAAGGTATATCAGCAACTAGAGCGGTTATGGGCATTCTAGCCCACATTGCACCTCCATGTACCGTATCTTCTTCCTCACCTTCTGCTTCGCTTCCAGTAAATATAACTTGAAAGCTTAGACATCTATTAGGCATGGACGTTACCCCAACGACCATCGCGTGCAAAAACTCACCATGATAATCTTCATGGTTATAAGTGTATTCGCGCCGCACCCATGCCTTAAAGTAGGGAACGTTGCTATATAAATATGGCATTAAGCTTTAGATACTTTGTATCCTAGCTTTTTAGCAGCAGCACGAAGTTGTGCGACAGTCATTCTTGCGCCCCCAGCAGCTCCGCCTTTTTTCATCATCCGCATCTTTTTGCCGCCCATAGCGCCACCCTTGGACATTCTTCTTATCTTTTTTCCTCCAGCAGCTCCGCCTTTAGCCATTTTTTTAACTTTGCCACCAGCACGGTAGCCCTTTTTCTTCATAGCCATTTAAGTCTCCTTATAACTGAGTTACTGCACCTTTTGTGCGCTTTCTACGGTTAGGCATTATTGCACCGCATCCCCTAGCAACAGCCGTGCCAGCCACCTTTTTACCCCTGAAGGGGCGTTTAACTGGCCCCCCTTTTTCAAGGTTTCTGACTTTAGCTTGTTTTGTATTAGATACCACTGTCTTGCCTTTTGCTCCCGCTCTCTTTTTCTTTCGTGCTGTAGACGCTCTTTCAGCTTTTGAGAGGCTTCTAGCTTTTGCAGACGGTAGGCAGCGGTCTGGGTTTTTCTTGTCTTTGGATGTCCCACATTTACCCTTAATGCTTCCATCAGTACCAATACGAACCCAATCTTGTTTTAACCATTTTTTAAGCTCACCCATTACCTGCCCTTTCTTTTGCCACCCTTGGACTTTTTGGCATAGTTAGGGTCTTTACAATACTTTGATGCGGCAAGATTTGCATATGCGCTTGGGTATGTATCAAAGGTGCGCTTTGCCCAAGCCTTGCCCTCTGGGCATATTTTGCTACCTTTTGATTTTTTAGATGCTGCCCCACCTTTTCTATAATAAGTAAGGCCTTTTGGTGTACCGCTACGTTTTTGCATTTTTCTTAGCCTTTCTTAAACTTTCTTTACCTTTTTTAAATATACTCACTACTTGCGTTTTACCCATGACTTTGGCTCTTTGTTCACCAACTGTAAGTATCTGTATCTTTCTAGCAAATGGTTTGTTTATTTTTTTAACCTTAGAAACTGTAGCTCTAGCATCAGCAGGGGTAGCAAACTTTATAGATACAGTATCTTTTGGATTTTCATCAGTGTAAAGCCTTCTCCCACTTCCTTTTGGCTTTTTGCCCGTGCCTATTTTAGGATCTTTTCTTTTTGCCATTTAACACACTTTTTATAGCTTTAGCCTGTTTTGCATGGGTTTTTGAAGCTTTTGTTAAACCTTTTGCAACTTTTTTTAATTTTGCCTTTTTGCTTCTATTCATTTTCTTCTCTTCTTTTTGCCAGCGCAATATGCTTTTTGACTAAACCCTTTGGGGCGTTTGCAGTTTATCTTAGCTTTTCGCTTCTTGCTCCATTTTTTCTTTTGTGGAGGTTTTGAAATTTGGCTTGCGAGTTGTCCACGCGATATCGGCATTGACCCTCTCCTGTAAATAAAAATCCCAAAGTTCTGCTAAAAGCTTATGATTTTGGTCTACCTTAACAGATATCACGGCAGTTTCTGTTTTTAACTCAACAACAGAAAAAGCTATCCAGCCAATAAAAGCTAAAGTAGCGCCACTAATTAAGGTATTGAAATTTAACACTTCCACCTCCGCCTGGCTTGGCGTAAACGGCTATTAGGATTTTTTGCCGCTTTAGGAAACTTCTTCATTTGACCTGCGCTTCTAGCACAAAAAGATTTACGCCTTTTAGCGGCAGCAGATCCTTTTTTAACTTTACCAGTTACTGCGGTTTTAAGTTTAGAACCAGGGTTTTCTCGTCTATAACGAGCAACACCAGCCTTAGTCATTCCCGCCCCTTTCTTTGTGGGGCGGAAATACTTTTTTGTTTTAGGCGGCTGCTTGTCTCTTTTACGAGCCATAGCCAACTCCTTATGACAAGAATATTGTCAACTGATTACTAGAGCCTGTAAACGCTGCAACAAATGCGCCGTCAGTAGCTATAATACCATCATCAGGGATATTTAGATGATGAAGCCCTGTAGGAAAAGTTTGCGTAATTAGAACCTCTCCACTAGCACTTCCATTCTTTATTGTGAAAGCGCCTGCTGCATCAGCAAATATCACAATCTGACGTATTCTCGACCTTGCAGGGCCAACAACTGCGGCAGATGCTCCTTGTGCATGATTAAAGGCTTTTACTGGACCAGCCATAATAGCCTCCTACGAAGCGTCTGATGAGCTAGAAATGCCTATAAACTTCATCACTATTGTTGTGTCAGCACCTGGGTCACCAGAAACTACAACTTCAACCTCATCTGCGGTGGCTGTAGCAGCAGTGGTTGCTCCACCAGACATACCTAGCACACCATTACAAGGGAAGAACCCTTTGAATCCTGTTGAATTTACTGCGGCAGAAATGCCGTCAACAAATCCATCTGTATCAGCATCTGTGCCAATATCAACAAGGTTGACAGCATTAGAAGCTGCGCCAGTTACAGCAATCATAACAGCCATAGGAATAAAGTTTGATGGAATGCCAATAGATGACTCTTTTCCTGTTGTGGCACCGTTGGCAACTGTAACAGTTGCGGTATAAACAGAAAGGGTCATTTCACTGGTAAGTTCACCAGTTGTGGCGCTTTTAATGACGTTTTTAAACCCGTTTTCTGAACGAACGGGGCCGTTGAAAGTAGTATTAGCCAATGTAATCTCCTGTCGTGGCTAGTGTCAGTCGCACCATACGACTGTCAGGGATGGTTAACTATACAATAAAAAAGGGCGACATGGAAGCCGCCCTTTTAGAACAATTATTCGTATTAAGCTCCTGGGGAACCAAATACACAACGGGGGTCTGAAAAGCCAAAGCTGTAACGCTCACGAGCCTTAAACCTCATGTTGCCTGAATCAAAGTCAGCTTCCATGCCTGTGGACATTGGAGTACGCTCAAAATGTTTAAATCCATTTGGAGTGTCTGTTTTGATAAAGAAGGCATCTGGGTCTGTTAAGAAGTTGTTAACAACGTAACCCTCTGGCAACATGCCCATGTTGTTGATTGCGTTTACATCATTATCGGCTGTGCCTGTGCGTAATGTAGACTCAAGCAAACGATCCGCCACAAACTGAAGCTGTGTTGGAACAATTAGCTTGGTTCCTCTTAACGCAATAATCATGTTTCGCTCATCAACAAAAGTTGAGATATCAATGAGAGCGTTCTCTAAAGAAGTTTCATTGAGATCAGCAGCAGTTGCCAACTCATTGCGGAACGTGCCACCACCAGCAAGTGGGTGGTCGGTAGCACACAACTCTTTGCCATCACCACCAGCAAAGTTACTGTCAAACGCATTATTAAGAATGGCAGCAGCTTTAACTTGCTTTGTGTGTGACATTGAACGAGCTAATGCACGAGTGTAACGAGCGCCAAGGCGATCATACAAGTTATCTTCCATTGCCTCTTCAGTTAAAGCAAATGCCAGTGCAATCGTTTCGTGATTGTACCGAGCTGTAAATGCTTCTGAAGCGCTATCGAAAGAAACACCTGCACCTTCAGCCTTAGTCTGAGCGTTACCAAAACCTACGAGCATTACCTCTTCTTCAAACGCACGGTCTGATGATTCAGTATCGTAGATTTCTGCATGTTGTGCATCGTAGCGGTCGTATTCCATGCCGAACAAGGCGTTCAGGCCTGGCTCTAGTTCTTTAACTAGTTGCGCTCTTGAAATAGCCATTATCTAGTCTCCTTATGCCAAGCCAGTTGTGCCAGCAGACAGCAAGTGGTTGTTGATAACGACCATCACATTTGTATTAGCGCTTGCTACATCGCTGTTCTCTGGGTCTTGCGAAATATCAATCGCTTTCAAAGGCAGTGTTGCAGTTGTCGCGCCAGTAGTGACATCAAGCTCCATGCGAGAAATGCCTGAACTTGTATCGCCTACAGGTGATTGGTCAACGATGTCGAAATTGCCAAACAGATCAGCCACAGGGAATGTGTCATCTGCTTGAATTTCGTAAACTACGTCTGGTGAGTCAATTATGAAAGCCTCAATATCTGAAGCTGCGATTGAACCAGGGTAGCTGTTTGAGAAGGTTTCCTTCCCAGTTGTGGGGTCTGTGTAACGGCATCCATTGAACACACCAAGAACAAATCCACCATCTCCAGCAGCCATACGGGCGATAACGCCAGCAGTTAAAGCTTCTACGAGATCACCTTGAAAAATAGCTGTGCTATCACCAGAAGCGATACGATAACGGTTTTGTTGGTTCATGAAAGCAGAGCCGTTCATCATCCGTGCAGGACGTAGACCAAAAGAGGCATCTTTATTAGCCATCTTAAACTCTCCTTATGAGGTCAGCTTTGGCCCTTTGAGCCAAAAGTTACTTTACTTGAGCGCTGTGGAGCGAGTTTGGGCATAGCCGCATTAGACTCACGCATCCAATCTCTATCTACAGCATCCATTTGATTTTCTGTGACATTGCGATAATGCGCGTCACGTTGTTCCACAATCTCTTCAGGTATTCGAGCAAGAACCAAACCACCTACGCCGATTACGCCAGCGTTTTTTCCTTCATCAATGACAGGTGCATCGAAATCAGGGTAATCTTCCGCCCGTACAAGCTCCCAACCTTCACGGCGGCGCTTATGGACGTTATTACGGTCGTCATATTCCATGACAGACTCACGAATCCAGCGGTGTTTGTAACCGACAGGGGCTTCAGGAGCTTCAAGTGTTGATGGGGGCCGCCACGCTTCTACTCTCGCTGTTTTTTCACGGGTTTGCGAATCCCGACTTGCGCGGTCAACCATTATGCACTCCTTGAATCTAATTTTGCGACTTCTTTTGCGTACCGCTCAAGAGGAATATTCATCTTCTTGGCGAAAGCCACCTGACCTGGTGTTAATTCCACCGTCTTTTTCCGCCCTGATTTCACAGACCGTCCAGAGGACGCAGGCGCAACTGCTTGGGCGTTTTGCCGTTGCGACTGAAATTTGTGAGGAAATTCAATACGCATACGCTTATCAATCTCCGCATAATACTCATCACTTGTTGGGTCATAGTCCTCAACACCAACAAGTTGTTCATGAATTGCTCTAACTCCACCCGTCATTACAGCATCCTTATTAAACCAACTTTCATTTTTAGCCATCCAAGACCGCAGCTTGGGGTCTAAATCTTCTTCACGCGGAATCGCTTGTTTTTGTTGGGGTTGTTGTGCTGGAGCTTCTTGCGGCACATCAACTTGCTGTTCTGTTCTCTGTTTTTGTACACGCACTCTTTCTTGCTCAATTGCCAAGCGCTGCAACAGAGACATGGCTTCTGTCTCTTTGTCTATATCACCAACGTCACGAGCTTCTCGTATAAGCTTTTTAGCTTGGTCCATTTGAGACTCGACACGAGCCCCATACTCATTTGTGTAGCCTTGGTCTAACTGCTGTAAACGAGCTTTCATTTGCTCATTTTGCTGTTGAACCTGTTGAGCATACTGATAAGCAGCTTCAGCTTCTTCCATAGCCTGCTTACGTTTAGCAGTTAGCTGATTTATACGCTTTTGTACGTTACCGCTGTAATTCTCAAGTTCTTCATCAGAAGCACCATCTGATTCTGAATCATCAGAAGACTCGAACAATTGTTCGGGTTCTTCTTTTATTTGTACTTTTTCTTGAGAATCTTCCACATCAACAGTGATGGTTTCTTCTTCTTTTGCTTGCTGCTCTTGATTCATTACATCTTCCATAACATCCCTCCACTTTTTTATACATACGAGATATCTGCTGGGTCAAGTATAGTGGCGATAATATTATCGTCATTTATGAGACGAACCTCAAGACCTTCCACTTTGAACCTATTTCCAGCATATCTTCCCATAAGAACCCAAGATTTCTCATGCGCCCAAGCGCCGGAAGGGAACTTATCTTGATCTTTGTATGCATCAGGGCCAACCTTAACGACATACGCCGCAACTGTTGCAAATGCCTCTCTGTCACGAGTGGCATCTGGCACATAAATGCCGCCTTTTGTCTTGGCTGGAGGGTAATATGGGATTACCAAAAGCCTATAGCCTACAGGGTTTGGCAATCTTTCAAGAGCAGAAAGATCCATATTCTCTGGATTTTCTGTGTTTTTGTTTTCTTCCTGCTCTGGCAGAGCTTTTTCAATCGCTTTTGGGATTTTAGTCTGTGGCGTATCAGACTTCATATTTGCCGCAACCCTTTCAGGTACGAATAGTTTTTTAGCCATCTTCAATGACACCTTTCATCGCGGCTCTTATTTCTTCTTCACAGTAAGTCAGTCCGCGTATTTGACCCACCACAAATCGGTAATTTTCCATATCTTCTACCGCACCATTCGCCAGCATTGTCGTGTAATCTTCTTTTTGCTGACGTATGTTCTTCAATAAATGCTCTGTTAAAGCGATGACATCCATTACTTTTTCCTAAATTTATCCACACCTTTGATTCCTAGTGCCGCAGATATCGTAAGAAAAACTAGGTATGTGTACCACTCTGGAAGCTCATTCAAACGGTCAAATCCGTTTTTAACAATCTGTTCCATGCCTGGGATGAAGACTAATATCAATGGAATGAGTATAATCACCGTGACTATTTCATCTTTAATTGAGGATTTTGTAGACTCAGCCATAATCAACTCCCACTTACTATCGTGGGTAGCTGCGGTTTTCATTATCTCAGCTTTCGCTTCTGCCTCAGTTTGTGCAAGAGTTGCTTTCGCCTTTTGCTTGGATACTTGCCCTTCAACAAATGAGCCTGCCAACGATGCAATAGGTCCAATAAGCGCTTGAAACACAACACCCTCCCTTTTTCCTTTAATCAAACATTCCTTTTAACCAAGCAATCCAAGCAACCAATCCAGCAACCATAGCCGCTATTAATAACACTACTGAGCCTATTCCAATAGCATCCATTATCTCAGCTCTTCTGCGCCTTGCAAGTTCCTCTCTTACTCTTCGTTCTTTTCTAGCATCTGCTTGAAACTTTTGCCAATCCTGCCAAAGCCCAGGCCTGCCTGTATATATCATTATCTGTTTTAACTGTTGTTCTTTTTGTCGGATGCTTTCTAAAGCCATAAACTCTTCTAAATCAGAGGAGCGGATGCCAGATTTTTTCTTTTTGTTGCCCTTACGCTGAAGCTCTTCTTTAGCTATTACGAAATCTGAGATCGCTCGTCCAGCTTTGGCTATATCGCCTGTGTTTTGAACAGCTCTTTTAATAATACTAAAAGCGGCATTTGCTGCGGCGAGTTCGGCTAACAATTTACTACTCCACTATTTTCAACACATACGGCTTGCCGTCTACACCCTCCTTTAGTTCTACAGTTCTCTTTTCACAAGCATATCGTTTATATTCACTGTCTTTCCAGCCAGTGCGCTCAATGTGTCTTTTAGCCCTTAAACACATTGATATATTATCATAGCCCACATGCTCAACGATAGACCCTGACATATACAATATTAAAATTATTGAGGTTTCAATTATCCCCATTTCTCATATTCTCTAAGTTTTCTTCTAAGCTTGTAATCCGGCGCTCGTAAAAATCTAATGTCAACTTTTGCTGTTGATCAAAAGGAGCCTTACCAGATTCTATATCTGTTTGCAATTTTTCCAACTCACCAGCTAAATGCTCTATTAGCATGTATTGTTCTGAATCAGCCGGGAGGCTTCCCATCTCTCCCCTCGGCCACTTTATTCTAAACTCTGTATTATGATTAACATTAGACTCCATCATTGTAATATTTGTCTCGATTTGGTTTAGCCTCTCGATGATACCGAAATACGCCCAAGTTGCTAGTGATGCAGCTGCAACCATGCTTATAATATTTCGTAAAGGTAATGCTACCTCTGTATTTTCATTTAACTTTGCAGGCATTAATCACACACTTCTTTCCCAGCACAATCTTTAGGAAAGCATTGAACATTCATTCTAAAATATTCATTATTATAATTTGCCTTCCACATATCTTTTTGTAACAAACTGTAACATTGCTCTTGAGTAAAAGATTGTTGCAAAACTATCTGGTTGCCAGTGTACACCCACTCAATTCCTGTATGCCCCCACATAGATATGACGAGGACAAACTCTTTCATTTTTCAGAATTTAGCCATACTGCCAGCGAGCCCGTCATTGCACCCGTAACAACTGATATCAGAGAGGCTTGTTGAGTTGTTAAATCTGGCTGAGAAAGCGCCCATTCTATGCATCTAATGTACACGCCCGTCATGCATAGCATCATGAATCTGGGCAGTATTTTAAGCTCTAATAGCTTTCTTGCTACTTCTTCTGCGCTCATCAGAAAATACCTTTAAATTTTTGTGGCCTTGCTATTGGAGAGAACCTTTTTACTACTCCCCCCTTTTTTAAGCCCACTGGCTTTTTTGGCTTTTGCTTTTGGCGCTGGGGTGGCTTTGATTTTCCCGCTGTCGATAATGCTATCGCTACTGCTTGTTTCTGCGGGTATCCCTCTGACCTCAGTTTCGATATGTTTGACGATATCGTCTTTTGGCTTTTGCCTTTTGATAAGGGCATTTCTACGCTCCACTTTTTTAGCTTTTTCTACCTCAACCACTTTTCTACTTACTGAACTTGCTGTCATTTTACCGACCTTTCGTCATGTTATTAAGAGCTGCAATATCTCTTTGAGTTTGAATACGCTCTTCTGCTACTCTAGTTTTTTCATCCAAAGCTTCTTTTTGGATATTTATTCTGGCGCTTTCAGCCATCTGGTCATTCAATTCTTTTTCACGATCAAGCTGCGCCCTGTCATCGGCCTCTTTAGCTTTACGCTGAATGTCAGCCCCACGCAGCGCTAGTTCTTGTTGACGTATAGCAACGAGTGGGTCTGTCTGTTGAGGCGGCATTACAGCTTGTGCATATTGCTCTGTAAGCTCTCCTATCAATTCAGCAGCGCGAGATGCGACTTCTGTTTGGAAAGCCATCATGCCCTCTTGAGAGGACTGAATCTGCATTTGTTCTTCAGGAGACAATTGATTTACAATCTCTTCTTGCGCCATAGCTTCAGCCATAAATCCAAGATGCTCCTGAACATGACCCTGCAACGTCATAACTATCGCTGCGTTAGCTTGCGCCACAGGCGTTGCAATGATTGCCAAATGCGCTTCAATATGAGCTTGATGGTTTTGATCTGGAAAAGCTTGTAAAGCCTTTCCACGCATTGCCTCTTGGTTCTCTTTAGCTGGATTCGTAGGTTGAGGAACAGGAGGTGGAGGTAAGATTGCATCGACATTGGTAACTCCTAATGCTTCATACATTTTACGGTAAGCCTGATACAAACCCTGTTCATTTCCATGTATCTCTGGGTTTGATTGAACCAATTGTAGCTCTGTCTGAGCCAAGGCAATACGCTGTGACATAGAAAAGATGTTAGGATCTGACACAGGCAAAACATCTATACGATCATCAAAGTCCGTAACTTTAATTTCTGGCGGTGCGCCTGGTATCGCGTATGGATACATAGGGGCCATAAACCTAGCAAAAACATTAGCTAAAAGCTTAAATTCAACCTTTTGTGAATAGTGCAAGCGCTTGTGAATTGCAGACATAACTTTTGTGCCGCGTTCCATAATCGCCATGGTTGTGCCTACAGGCGTTTCCCCACCCATCTCTGCGACCTTCATATCAGCTAAAGACGCAAATCTACGACCAGAATCAACAAGCGTTCCTAAAAGAGAATAGAGCGTCTGAGAAGGTTCTTTAAATGGTAACGTCATGAGCGATTGGCGGATGTCCATACCCGCAACGTCAATGTCACGAAACTCACCGGGATTTAGTGGTTCGTCCTCGTCACGAATACGAGCGCCACGAGCCTTGAACCCCGCAGGGAGGTTGGACAGGGTGCCAGCATCAATTAGCTGTCTTAACAAGCTCGTTGCTGCTTGAGACAGTCCGCCAATCATATGTGTAAGGCCAAAGCCGTAAAAACCTAAACCAGGCAAAAACTTGTAATGCACAAAATAAGGCTTGGAACGGCGCAAAGGATCTGCTTCATCATAATTACGGCGAATCGCTAGAACTTTGCCACTTTTTTCTACAATTGTTACGATATATGGAAGCTTTAACTCAGTCTCTTCACCATTTGCATCCACATCTTTAAACCCAGACAAGTCTAAATTTGTATGAACTTCATATAATGTTACGTCTTCGCTGGAGCCTGATGGAGAAATGCCCTGTATTTCATCTATGGTTTCTTTCACATCAGAGTAATCTTCATCTCCATAACCATCTCCGGGCAGGTCTATATCAGCGTAAAAGCCTGTAAGCTGTAACTTCCTTATCTCGTTTTTATCCATCTTAACAACATGCGTGATGCGTGTTGCTGATGCTAAATCAGTTGCACTGTAAGGAACAATTAAGTCTTCAGCGTGAACAAATTTAGATACGGCTCTTTGCAAGAGGGGGTCAAAGTAAATCTTTTTAAAAGTAGAGCCTATGATAGGAAGGTAGAAAAGCATTTGGTCCAGTTCAGGATCATACTCCTCCATTTCATAAGTAATCTGGTAATTCATATAGTTTTTGACACGTTCAGCTTGCGCTATAGATTCTTTGTTTTCATCACCAATTATTTGTGTGCGAACAGGACCGCCAGCAGGCAATAATTCACGATAAGCTTGCGCTTGAAACTGTGTAACTGATTCGGCTAAAAGAGGATGAACTACACCAGATGCGCCTTCAAATGGCTGCGATCTGTCTTCATAATTCATACCAAGAAGATCAATGCCTCTTTTGTAAACTTCTTCCCAATCCTCACGAGATGACAAGTCATCCTCAATCTCACCAACCAAGTCAGAGGCGATAGCTGTGGTTTCTGCCTCATCCATAAAATCAACGAGGTTAGAGTTAAAGGGTATTTCTACTGGCACTTCTGCTGCCATCATTTCTTCAGTGATGTCGCCAACAATAACAGAGCCATCATCCATTGTTACCTGACCAGGCTCAACAGGCATTTCAAGAATATCTATCTGTTCCTGTGCATTCATAGGAATGACATTATCACCGCCAGCACCCGTGCCTTTTTCTATAGCCATTACAAAGCTCCTATGCCTGCGTTAAAAGGATTATACACAATACCACCTTGTTTGTAATTACCTCTAAAAAAACGCTCATAATTGTCAAACATTTTTTGCGCGGCCTCTTGATTTAATTGTTCAAATTCTTCTTTTGTACCTTTAAATTTAAAAGGATTTACAGCCGTATAGCTTTCTCCTAACGCCGCCCTTACCTCTGGTCCTGACTTTAACTCTTGTGATGCAACTTTTCTTGGTAAAAATGAGTTCATAGAAATCATGCTTTGTATTTCATCTTTGTCAAACACTTTTAATGGTTTAGCGGTTAAGCCAGAAACGTCAACAATAGCCTCATCCTGCATTTCAATTAAATTCTTTGCATGTTCAGAGGGATTGGTAACAGTTTTAAAACCCTCTATTTCAGTTTGACCAATTCCCTTTTCTTTTATTTTTTTATTAACGCTTGACTTAATATCGTCAGCAAGAGCTGGGAAATATCCAATAAATTTATCTCTTGGAACATCATACCTTACAGCGATTACATTATCACCAAAACCTATTTTTCCTTGAGTTAAAAAGCTATTTGTATCAGCAAAAGCTTTTGGCCTTAAAGATACGGACGTAATCGTTTCTGGGTCCATAGCTTTGCCATCTTTTAATATTACTGTGCGAAATACTGGAACAGTATCCTTATATCCAAGCTCATCTAAAGCTTTTTGAGTTTTTATTTGAGCATTTGCATCAGATGAAAGTCGATTAACAAGCTCTTGTCTTGTAACTCCTGATTTACTTTCTGGGTTTCTGGTTGGAGATATGATGTACGAAGTTAGAAGTTCTGATGTGTCTAGATCATCGTGCGGAAGGATTTTTGAAATCTCGTCTTGCTTTGGCGGACTTTTAAATGCCTTCTCTGCACCAGAGCGTGTCGAAGTAGAAGGTGATTTTAGACTAGGCAGCGCTGAAGGACTTGCCCCTACCACTAATCCAGCCGCTTGACCCAACCCATAGATATCTCTTTTAATGCCCGTTAAGCCTGTCGCAGCCTCCACACCCTCTGCAACTGCACGAAGACCAGTTTCTCCCGCCCTGCCAACCGCATCGATGACATCAAGAGGGCCGCCAACCAAAACCCTATTTGCCCCTTGCAAAAAAGACAATCCATCACCGTCTCCAAAAACACCAGGAGCAGCCTTAAATAGCTGGCTGCTCATACTTGGTGATTTTTTAAAATCAAACGGCTCTAAAATGTCATCTTTTGTTGACACCTAACGCCCCCTTTTACAGCGTTGGAACGAACAACCTGACGCTCTGAGTGGAGGGTTCTCTCGCATCAAGCCTGGAATGAAGGGCTTCACCTTGGCTAAAATTGTCCGCCCCAACCTCGAATAACATTATGAAATACCCTTGAACTTACCACCACGACCGTTAAGAACAGCGCCACCATAGCGCTTTTTAGTAATAGGAAAATTTTGAATGCCTTTTTTCTGATTATCTAACATCTTAATATGAGCATCATATTCATCGCCATATTGATTCTTTAAATCACCACGCAAAATCCTTCTAAGCTCCGCTTTGGTAAATTTATCCAGAATATCAGCCACGATACATACCTTGCGCTTTACGAGGAGAAACAGCGCCGCCTTTAGCTTTCTTAATAGGCTTTGGCTTTTTCTTTGAGCCACCACCTTTTATAGTAGTGTCCTTAGAGTTTCCAAGGCCAGCAAGATAAGAATCAAGAATATCGCCACCCATGTCCATCGACTTATATGTTGGGGTTGGTCTTTTGACATCTCCACCCTCCGCAAAACCATCACTTTCCATCATTTCTATAGCAGCCATAATCAGATCATTCCTAGCCTTTTGTGCCATCCTCGAGTTTGGGTCGTACTCACCAAGCCGTTTTCTTTCAGCGATTCTGTCAGCAGCTCTCTTATCAGTAGCACGAAGCTTGTCAGCTCGAGTTAATCTTTGAATTAATAACTCTAGTTTATCAGCCATCACTTTACCCCAGAGAACTTGCCACCGCGCAAAGCAGCACCCATACCACGGCAACTGCCAACAGCCCCACCCTTTTCATATTTCTGAGCAAGGTCAGGGTCCATTTTCTGCTGAACCTTTTCGGGTAGCTTAGAAAAACCCTTGAATTTTGCAGGAACAGCTTCACCGCCATCTTTAAAACCTTTAACACCAAGTCTTTTAGCTTCCTTAGCAATTTCATCTTGAGAAGCGTCACCCATATCTAATTTTTTTCTTAGCTCAGAAATTTTAGCAAGTTGACTTCCGCTATACTTTCTATTTGAGCCATACTTTTCTTTTGCCATCAGTAATACTCCCGTTTCCTATTAAATTCACGGTAATCGTCTTCATCGTAATCAGAGGGAGTAATGATAAATCCACCCTGTCTGAACCTGAGTATAGCCTGTGTCATCGAATCAGCCAAGTCATCATGTTCACCGTTAGGAAATGAGGCACATTCTTCAACCACTTCCTCGGCAAAATTCATATCAGGTCGCCACACCATACCAGACTCAAAAACAGGCGCACAAGCGTTCATCCTTGTGAACTTGTCCGCCCCTCTCGAAGGGGTAAAGGGCGTGACAGGCACCCCCATTCTCCGCAGTTCTTGGGTGAGCGGCATACCACTGGCTTTTTGTTCAATAAGCACCATGTCTGGCTCAAACTCTGTATATAAATCTTGGGCAACGTCTTTAAGTTCTGGAAAATCCCATCGACCTCGCTGCGCGTCAAGTAAGATGATGGCCTCGCCGTCTCCGTCCACAGGCTCAAAAATGCCCCAAGTAGTAATAGCAGAGTAGTCCGCCCTCTCTGACTTAGAGAAGGCCGTATCGTATGATTGTATGATGTACGAACAGGCAGGCGGGCTACCACTATCCCAAACATTCCACCACTCCCTCTTGATAATCGCCCCTTCTTCGGCTGTTGGATTTTGTAAATACTGAGAGTTCCATTTAGAAACAGGAATAGATGCTTTAACGGCCTCTAACTCTTCTCGTTTCCAGTATTCGGGCCACAACACGTTGTCTGAATCTGGAAATATCGCTGGAAACTCCACAACATCCCATTGATCTGCCCCACCCTCGGCCTGCTTCTGCAACACTTTCGCCGTCAAATCTCGTATACTCCACCGTGTCATCACGATGATTATTGATCCTCCTGGCTGGAGTCTCTGTCTTGGACCTGATGTGTACCATTCGTAAATATTATCGAGTGCGGTAGGTGATAACGCATCCTGTTCAGACACAGGATCATCAATGATACACAAGTCAGCACCACGACCAGCAAGCGCACCACCAACACCCACGGCATAATACTCGCCCCCTTTGGATGTAGACCAACGACCAGATGCTTTCGCATCACTAGCTAACGCTAAATCAGGAAATATGTCACGATATATCTCACTGTCGATAAGGTTTTTAACCTTGCGACCAAAGCCCACAGCTAACTCAGCCGTGTGCGTTGCCTGAATAACCTTAGTGTTTGGATTACGGCCCATAAGCCATGCAGGGAACAAATATGACGCAAACTCAGACTTTGTGTGTCTGGGCGGCATATTAATAATTAAACGCTTTATTTTGCCTTCAGCCACTTTCTGTAGCTTTTCAGCATATATTTTATGATGATTGCCCTCAATAAATGTAGGCCAGACATGCTTTACAAAAGTTATAAAATCGCTCTGCGACTCGTCTCTTTTGGAAACTTCTTCTAGTCGGCCTACAAACTTACTGAGTTCCTGAACCTCATCGTCAGTAAGAAACTCAAGAGGTATGTCAAAGTTTTGATTCATTCATCTTATCTGCCGCCGCCCAACAGCCTCAAGAAATCATCAGCCGCGCTGTTCAAATTAGGAGTCAGGCCGCTTATCTGACCGTACCCCAATCCCAAAGGATTGCCAACTTGAGCCGCCTCTGTCGGTGGATTTACAGGAAAAGTAATGGGATCGCCAGGGCCAGCTTCAGGAGGCCGATTAATCATTGGTGGGGCTTTTTCACCCTCATCATCTTCCCCAATTCCAAGGCGCTTCAACGCCGCAGCAACTTGGTCAGCAACAGACATTTGTGGAGCGCCGCCCCCTCCTCCTCTACCAGCCATGCCGGGAATACGAGCCTCAACGCTTCCAGCACCTAATTGCCCTGTTTCAGGATTGCGTGTAGCAACAATATTGCCAGCTCTATCAAAAATCGGAGTATAGCCTTTGTTTATGATGTCAGAGGCCATGCGATTCGCAAAGTTTGCCCGTCCGCCAGTAATCTTGTTCAGAAACCCACCAATACCGCTTTCCTTAAAATTTTGAGCGCGGTCCAGAAGCTTGTCCATAGCAGCATTACCTTTGGCAGTCGTAAATATCCCAGGAACCTCCGCATTAGGGTCATACCCAGGAATATCTCTAACCTGTTCAAATTGAGTGCTATAGCCACCCTTGGGACCAAGTTCAACGGTTGTTGTATCGCCCCCCTTGGCGCGAGCCTCATCAATGGCTTGCTGCACTGCACTGGAAGGCTCAGGAACAGCCTCACCTTCAGCACCCATACCGCCTAAACCAAAGCCTAGTGAAGGAGCGCCTGAAATTTGACCCTCGTTCATTCCAGCCCCAATTGACGCAAAACGGCCAGCTTCATCACGCTCCATCTGAGTGCGCTCTTCGCTGGTCATAGGCTGTATTGAAGGCGAAACAAAGTTAGGGCCAGGGACACTAACAGGATTTTGCATAGCTTGAACATCATTAGGGCCAAATGCATCACCCAACAAATCAATGTTCCTATCAAACTCACCAAAACCCAAATTAGGGTCAATTAAAGCATCCACAGCGCGACTAGCACCAGTTAAAGTCTCAGGCATACCGCCAACTGCGGTAGGGCCAGAACCAACCCCAGTAGGGCTTTGACCCTGAATTTGGTCAAAACGAACACCTAAATCAGCAACAGCCCTGTCCTTTTGAGCTTGATTAACTTGAGCTGTGTTAGCAAGCGCCTGAGCTAACGCATCCATAGCGGGGTCACTGTCTGAAGCAGTGGGCGGAGCGCTTGCAGAAGTAAAGTTTACTGTGTTGCCAAGACTGTCATACCTGTTTCCATCACCACTACCGCCAAAAGCCGCTTCTTCAGGCCCACCAGAGCTAAAATTAACAGTGCCAGCAGTCCCGGGGCTTTCAAATGCGTCGCTGTAATCCACAGAACCCCCCATAAAATAGGATTTGACAGGCATGGAAGGCTGAAAAATGTCTATATTTTGCATGGAAGGCGGCATTGGCAACGGTTGTTGCATCATTGGAGCCATAGGAGCAGGCTGTTTTGCCTGCATTCCAGACATAAAACCCTTAAATTGAGCCCTCATAGAGGGGTCGCTTTGGAAATTTAAGCCTGTAGAGGCTGTGGGCGCTACTCCTTGAGGCATCATAGCGCCCATTGGGTTGTTTTGCATCATTTTCACCGCCTAAAATTAGTTTGATGCGACAATCATAGGCTAATTTAATGCATCAGGCAACCGCATCTACTAAAGTTGAAATCTCATCAACGCATTGTAGTAAAATTTTCTGCCCTTTTTCGTCTAAATTGGACGCAGGGTACCTTTCAATAGCACCCAAAAGACGATCTATCCTCTCTTTTTGAAAATCTGTCAGGGTACCTGCGCTATTCTCTCTAACCATAGGTTCAACAGAGAGCCAACGTACCGCATATTCAAGAGGCAGGTCTATTTTTGTGTGACCGCTCTCATAATAACAGTACATTCTGTACGAAACACCCAGCTTATCAGCCATATCACGGCGGCTTATGCCCGCTTCAGTGCGAAACTGAACTAAATCATCAGGACTCCAAGCTGAATACTTACTCTTACCGCGCCCGTTCTGCATAGTCCACCTCCATAACACCATGCTTTACGCAATCCGATACAAAATCTTTTACGCTTGAAAATCTAAATGACTTTCCTTTGTACTCACAGTAAGTAGCAGCCATCAAACGAAGCATATCTGCGTCATCTTCCATAGGCATTGCATGATTGTCACGCAGACCCTGAACAAACTCAGAGTCCGTGTTGGCATTGAAAGAACAATTTTCCAATGTCTTAATAGTATATCTCGCCATTTCAACCTCCTTTGACAAGTTATTTATCTTAACTTAGGAAATAAGCTTCAGTGTGTCAAGAGGTAACGTCAAAAAATTGACGATTGTTAGTGCAAAACTTGGCGTCAAAATTTTGACAGTCAACCCCCTACGTCCGGGGGGAAGCGTAAATAATTTGACACCCGATCAAAATTGACAATTGTTCATAGGGTACCTGTAGCGCACGCAAAAAAATAGGGCGCAAAACGCGCCCTATTCTGGAATTGTTCAGGTTGCGTCTAGTGACGCAACCTAGTTACTGGCCCTTGCATAAAATTCCTAGCGACTTGGTAGGATAGATCATGAGTGATACTGGTTGGCGCATCATCCCTAACGATCACGCTATCTTCTGGACGGTTGATGACACCATTGGCAGAAGGGACTGTCACCTGTCTAGTGTATTCTGTCAGGATTTCATAACCGCCTAGATCATGCCTTCCGCCACTAGACCCATAACGATGATTATAATGCTGCTGTGTATAGGTCAAAACAGCGTCTTGTCCTATTCGGTTTCTGATATCAGTAAACCTAGCAACGATGTTGTTTCTACCCATGCCTGTTTGATGCATCATATCGCGCACTGTGGCACCACCTTCTTGCCTTGCCATAAGATATAGCTGACCAATGTTGGAAGTCTCTCTAAAAGGACATATAGGCGTTGATACTGTTTCTGGTTCAGTAGTAACGATAGGCGTTTGGTCAATATTCGCGCTATCGGTTAGACGTTGCCTGTCACATACCTCAATAGCGTTTGTGAGCAATGCCACCCAATCTTTGGCTTTTTGGCTGGACATTGTGGCAGGGTGCTGTCTGAATTCAATAGTACCCCTTTGGAAGCTTCCCACGTTAACAGCGTTGAATTTAACACCACCTTCTTCGCTATCTGCTGTCCAGCCGGGATTATTCTGTCTGTTATGTCTGTAGATAAGGTGGCTTAACTCTTCTAGAGTAGAAGTTTGCTCAAATTCAGCACTTCCATTGATCCATGCCATGCCGGATATCATACTGTTTGCAGGTTGATTGGCGCGACTTGCAGGCATTGCATCATCAATAAAAGACTGGTTTAAGGCGTAAAACCTCACAATATCTTTTATTAATGGAAAAGACATTACATTGCTATCATCCATTAAAAACCTACCAGCAGGTTTAAAGATACCAGCCCTAGCCCTATCTTTTGAAGCTTCCCAAAATTCAACAGAGTTAACGGCAGGTATTGTGCGCCTTGTTCCTATGTGAACATGCAAACCGCATTTCTGCACATAGCGTAAACCTAGATCAACACAAACCTGCATAGCATTAGAATAGTCCTGCCAAAATTCAGGACAATCAACAGCAGGTGGAAAAACAAGTTCAACGTCTACTTCGCTTGTACCATCTTCAACAACCTTAACCCAATCAATGCCAGCTCTGTCTAATGCATCTTTGGTAAGATCTACAGCATCACCATTTCTTGCGCGAGATCGGCTTAAGAAGCCCCTAGCGTTGAATTCATTTTCAATTCCAAAGATAGGTTTAGTATATTCGACTGTATGTATATTGTAAGTCATTGTTTTTACTCTCTTTTTTACGTTTCACACTGCAAGGGTAGCCCCTGCCCCCTAATCTTACTACAGAAACAAGCTTCAATCAAGCACAATTGTTCAAGTTATCTTGTTGAAAACATTGGGTTTTTTATTTTTGCGCAAAAAAAATTTTCGCTGGATTTATGGAACACGCACCCGCACATATACCAATACCATTACTAAAGTATCAAATGATACCAATACCATATATCAGATCCCCGATGTCCCCGATCCCCGATGTCGCCGTGCTGCCCGATGCCCGAACAATTGTTCAGTACGGGCCCGGAAAAACGGCGAGCTGCCTGCGCTGCCCGCCGTAATTTTTATAACA